>Ga0247842_10005850_pt1 | contig 14253 bp, 14 predicted proteins | sample LaCruzMarch2015__3_FD_192411 | JGI IMG/M metagenome (GOLD analysis project Ga0247842, IMG submission 192411) | Freshwater microbial communities from meromictic Lake La Cruz, Castile-La Mancha, Spain - LaCruzMarch2015_19m | ecosystem: Environmental > Aquatic > Freshwater > Lake | place: Spain...
AAAAAACAGCAGGGCTCTTGGCGAGCCCTGGGGTTAGTATTTTTTTATGTGATAAATCAATCGACCTATCGGCTTAACCCCTTCGACAGGGTAGGTCTTTTTAATGTTGGGCTGACTCGTTGTAATTTCTAAAGAGTTGCCACGCTTTTTATAATAAGTCATGACCAGACCGTCTGGTGTAGACAGTACCACGATGTCTCCATCATTAATCTCAATATCCGCATCAAGCATAGTCAGGTCGCCGGCGATTATACCTGCCTCTGGAAATGGAGTGAGAGAAACTCTGATACCAAATATACGATGATCACGCACGATTCCATTTTTGGGAATAAAAATAAATTCGTCTGCATGTTTCAAATGCAGATCAAGATCGTCCACCGGAATCGTGCTAAATAGTGGCATCTTGTAATGAGCCACCTCATCAGCGGTGATCGTCTTTTTTAACTCCGCCAAACCAGCTTCCAAATTGTGAGTCATCTCTTCGACACGCTTCTCACCAGCATCTTTGATGTTGATTTTATAATTTGATGAGAGACTGACTTTTTGAATCTTGGACTCGGTCCACTGCTTTCTTAATTCATCCTCCGATACCTCGTAGGCTTTAGCCAAAAGACCCAACTGCTTCTGCGAAGGAAGCCGAGTATCATTCTCCAATTGACTGACATAGCTGGCCGAAAACTTAAGCCGATCAGCTATGTCCTTAGCTGTCCATTTATTTGTTTCTCTTTGTCTTTTTAGATATGAGCCAAATGACATATTTTTGTTATTTGCTTAATTTATAATCCTAACGACATCTTAATACAGTATAGCAAATGTGTAAAGATTAAGCAAATATGCTTATCCACAGCACAGTATTTGACGAATTAAGCAAAATTGCTTAATATGACTATGAGGTCTAATTATTCAACTATGAAAAAAACACCAACCAACATACGACTGAGGGAACTTAGAATCGAGAAAGGGCTAACGCAATACAAACTAGCCCGAATTCTTGGCTTTAAGTACAACACAGCGATCAGTCGTTATGAGACCGGTAGTAAAAGACCGAGTTTGGAAACCGCCCAAAGAATTGCCCTAGCGTTGGGGGTGAAAGTCGAGGATATTTTTTTGCCTTAGAAGTTAAGCAAAAAAGCTTAACCGAAAGGGTGTGTGGGGTTAGTAAAAGTGTGAGGTCACTCTTATGAACCAAATCACATGTCCAAACCAACAAAGGATGAGGAAGCTCTTATTGAGCTTACCAAAAATGCCTTGTCCGAGGTGCTTGGCCGAGAGCCGAGCAAGCAAGAAGTTTGGCGTGTCCATGCTGGCTTCAAGCGCATGGCATTCATGCTATTGGAGCATTTAGATCACATCAAAAAGTATGACAACGAGAATTCTAATCAAAAGATTAATTCAGAGAATCTGGAAACGGATGACTCGGAAACCACCGACCCGGAGAGAACTCTTGGCGAGGAGGGAGAGCTTGCTGAGTAATTTCGCAATTCGCGAATTAGAGAATCCAACTATCCGGCGTGACTTTTGCAGAGCAATGGACAACATCGACCGGGCTCTGCCGAAATCCAGAGAGTGGTAGATAGCGCCTTACTCTCCCCTCAATGACGCCAGGCGTGAAGGGAGGAATAAGGTGCGATCTTGTGGGTCGGTCCACCTTTTTATTCACGGCCATGTCGGACGATAAAATAAAAGTAAGAGATTTAAGAAATGGCGATTGGTTCTGGATTAGTAAAGTACTGCTCGATGAGTATGGAAGCAAAATCAAACCGATCGGCATTGCTATTTATAATTGCCTCGCTGAACACGCCAATCAGGAGGGTTTTTGTTTTCCATCTCACAAGCTTATCGCTGACAGAATCGGCTCGAGCGTTTCCAGTGTGCAAAGAGGTATCCGCCAGATGATCAAGCTCGGGCTGATAAATAAGAAACGCCGAAAATTTTCCAATGTGTATTACCTCCTAAAAGTAGATAGGTCAGATAGACCGAACTTAAATAAGACCGGTCAGCCTGACCGGCAGTTCGGTCATACAGACCGGTGGGATCGGTCCAATGGACTTACTAACAAGAATAAAGAAAAAGAATTAAATAAAAAGAATTACGGCGAGAATAAAAAAACTGTGGATAACTTAAATGAGATGCGGTCGATGTTGGCACAAAAAATGTCAATCGGAGGGGTAAAAATAAAAATCATAGATGGCAAGAATCATATGTGGACTGGACAGAAGTGGGTAGCAGTCGAGGATACTTAGATTGCTTTTAACGGTTCGGGGGGAGGTCGAACCTGAACTATTAATTGATCGTTTATTAATCATTTATGATCGGGGCTCAAAAAGCCCACAAATAAAAAACAGTATGGACAAAGATGAATCCAATGTCGGCAATTGTCCCCATTGCACAAAGATTATTTTTCGCGATGCGGTTTTCAATTCTGAAGCTGTGTTTATAACTAGGTGTCCCCACTGTCAGAAACCCGTAAAGGTGTGTATAAGAAAAAAGGTCGAGATTGTTTTGCTTCCAATCGATGATCGTAAAGGAAGTAACAATCCCGGAACCAAGCTGACTACGATTATCTTTGTCTTGTTCCTTCCGACAGCTATAGATCTTTTATCAGACAGTTTCGATATCCTCGGCGGCTTATTCTGACTCGGTGACGATATAAAGCAAAAGGAGCCCATTTTGAGCCCCTTTTTTGCCGTTTGTTTGCCACTGTGGCGAGTTTTTCCTTAATAGTGCAGGAAATATACACGTCATTGAGGTTTTATTAAGAAATATTCTCAAATTTTAGATTTTATGATAAAATTAAAACGCAATTCAGACAGAGACCTAACCCCCGGTGTAATTAACGCCGAGGCATGGTCTAAAGACCAATCGAGCACAAAGAACCCGTCATGGGGTTTGCTTGATTGGCCGTACAGGGAAACTTGTACGTCTGGTGGAAACACCGGAGACCCGTGGCGGGCTTTTTGTTTGGAAAATTTTTTTATCAACTTTTCCTTTTATTTTTTCAGACAATTTAGCCTGCAATTTTTGGGAACGACAATGCAGGAGGATTCCATTGTAAGAAGTAAAGTTTTTCTCATTGGTTCTCTTGAACATTCTTCGTTTTGTTTTAGTACGCAAAACTCTATGATGAGGGAAACAAACATATCCAAGATAATCAATGCCACCCGTGTACGTTTTAAGAACTATTTTCTTCGGATGCACATCGAGATGCAATTGCACTCGCAAAAATACCTTTATTTTTTCAAGACAGTCTATCAATACTTCCTTGCTTGGATGAATAAGAATAAAGTCGTCAGCATAGCGGATATAGCCGGAAATTTTAAGTTCGTGCTTAACAAACTGATCCAGTTTGTCAAGATACACATTGGAAAACAATTGGGAGGTCAAATTACCCAAAGGCAAGCCAGGAGAGAAGCTCTCAATTATTCCTCTAATAAGCAACATCAATCGTTCGTCGGGGGTTCGTTTTTGGAGAATATCCAAGAGAATTTCGTGGTCGACGGAGTCGAAAAATTTCCTCACATCCAATTTCAACACCCACAATGTTCGGGTATGGTTTTGAGACAATCTAAGTCCAACGTCCTGCAATCGTTTGACAGCTGCGTGAGTGCCTTTTGTTTTTCTCGACGACCACGAGTCAAAAATGAAAAGTTTGTTCCACGTCGGTTCAATGATCCTGTGAATAGCATGGTGCATCAATCGATCACGTACCGAAGCCTTATGAATGTGGCGACGTTTGGGGTCTTGTACATAAAAAGAAAAATAGCCACCGTGTTTATAGTCATCATTTTTCAGATCTTCATGCAATTTAAAAATATGATCTTCGAGATTTATCTCAAATTCAGCAACATCTTTCTTGTTGGCTTTTTCTCTTTTGAATTCAGTCCATGCGTCGAACAAGTTTTCCAAAGAAATGATTTTTTCAAACATAAATATGGATAATAATACTAATATACAACTCGCACATCAAACTCCGTTATTTCAGGCGGTATATAAATTATACCTCTCTTGGCATGTCCGATGCGAAACTATTCCCAAAAAAGATAGATTCACCATTGGGCAAAAAACAGAAAATCTTATGCTGGAAATTCTCACTCTCGTAGTAACTGCGTATCACACGAAAGACCCGGTATACAAAAAGGAAATTCTTTCTAAGGTTAATATTTCTGTGGAATGTGTAAAAATTACTATACGATTAGCTAAAGATGTGAAAGCCATTGAACAGCGTTGGTATGTAGAATACGAAAGCCGTCTACAGGAAATCGGTAAGCAACTTGGAGGATGGATGAGACAAACGCAAAGCTCGCCCTTTAAGTAGGCGAGCTTTGCAACACTTCGGGAAAGGGAAACGCCGAGATTGCCATTCCGATCGTCGGGATTCCACCTGTTGCCGTTCACGCCCTTGGCATCGAAATTGCCGAGACTCACGACATTGCCATCGGGGTTCAGAGACGTTTCCTTTTACGCTCCTCCATCTGTGTCAACAGCCCTTCATGCTAATGGGACATGACAAGCTTGTATAAATATGTGTGCACTCCGTATGATCGATTTACCTGCACCAGAAAAGCGTAAGCAGTGTAATTAATTGGCGAACATGATCCGTAAACCATGCTTCATTAGCCATGTCCATTATATCACATCCGATTATTTTCTAAAAATTTTTCGCTTCGCGAAAATCGACTCCCTGAAGGGAGTCGATTTAAAACATCAAAGGATCAAAAACCAAAAATCAAAGTTACAATCTGCGGGAAAGGGAAACGCCGAGATTGCCATACCGATCGCCGGGATCCCACCCGCTGCCGCGCACGCCCCCGGCACCGAAATGGCCGAGACCCACGACATTGCCATCGGGGAGCAGAGACGCCGACCACGTACGTTTATCTGAAAGCAAACGCTCATTATTAACATCATAATATACAGCAAGATCATATATCGTTTCTGGAAAAGTTTGACGGGTCATTTGGGAGATCTTCAAATCTGTAAGTTCTTTAGCTGCTTTTTTCCAATCTTCGCTTATCAATTCTGCTAATTTAGCTTTTTTGGATTCAAACTCGGCTATAGCTTTGGTGTATTCTTCTGGAATATCCATGTCCTTGAATACCTCATTTTTAAGAGTCGCAATGATAACTTCTGTCTGCTCCAAATAATTCTTGCTTAGACTTTCTGGTAAAACATCTTTTGACACTAAAGCCCATCCTGTACGTGGCGATTCTGTGGTGAAGCGATCCTCGCCAATCCAAGTTTTCCAACCATCAGCCGTACTTAACAGATCACCCTTTCCTTCATCTTTCCATCTTTTTGTCATAACTTCGGTCATGGCTGCCAAAGACATGGGTTTACCCTCGGCTGTTTTGTCTACTCTTAATAAAAGCATTTGACCAAGCTTTTCTGCTCGTTCAAGTTCCTCAACACTAAACGGAATTCCCGGAACCTCTGCTAAACGTACGCCGAATATTTTTTCTATTTCTTTCGGTCCAAAAACGTTTTCTTTGCCGAGTTTTTCTATAGCTACTTCAATCTGTTCTGCAACCGGTCCCTCCAGTTTTGTTTCTGGCACTGCTTCAGTCCTCTTGGCTTCAGGTTTTGTCTTTTCTACGGTCTTTTCCTCTCGTTCCGTTCCTTTACGTTTTGATTCGGCAACTTTCGGTTTGTATTCCACAAGTCTGATCAATTCTCCAAGCTTTTTTCTATCCGCTTCACTTTCAAGTTTATTGGCATAGTAATATTGCAAAGCTTGCTGGAATGTTTCGTTGATGTCCCCGGTGTAAAATCGCAAAACAAAATCCCGAACTCGACGAGGTTCCATACGATCATCAAAAGTAAACGGTTGGGGCTGGTCTTCGGCAACTTTTCTATTTTTCAAAAGCTCTTTAGCTGCTCTATGAAATTCTTTGTATTTTTCCAAGACTTCTCTCATGCCGGGAACTTCTTGTAATTGTTCAGGAGTTAAAGATTCTTCTCGAGCCCTAATAAACATGTCGGGGGTGACGTTCTGAGACGTTGGCTCCGCACCGAACAGAGCGTCGGTGGAATAAGAGAATGTTCCATCTGGTAATTCGGATGGTAGTTTTTTATAAACCCATCGGCGTAACTGGGCTGGGTCTAATGGTTCACGGCCAAAATAACCCTTACCAGGAGGATTCATCAGAGCAATTATTTTTGTCCTTTCTTTGTTTACTGGTACAGCTTCAGAAGCATCTTCAGAGAGAATTACATCACCACCTCGTTCAAGAGCATCCAAAACCTCATGTAAACGAATAAGAATATTTGGAGCGGAAGCGTTAAACTCGTCAAGTATGACAATTTTTGTTTTACCTTCCTCTTGGCGAAGCCCGCTTGTGACCTTTCCATCGGCAAAAATATATTCGGGATCTTCAGGCTTACTTTTGTGAGGGTTAGGAATATATCTCCCCATCAAATCTTCTACGTCAGTAGCACCGTTTAAGTTTGCATAGTGAATTTCCCAACCGAGCTCAGCTGCCATTTTTCTTACTGTTGTTGTTTTACCTAAAGATGTTCCGCCGTCAACAAGCAAAGGTTCTCCACTCAAAAAAGCGATAGCAATGTCTCGTTGTAGGGGTAAGGCAACTTCTTTATCATTTATAAAATCAACGTATTGTTCTCTCTTTGGCACGAATTGGCCGTTTCCTGCTTGGGATTTTTCAAGACCTACACCTAAGTATGCCAAACCAGTTTCCGTTTCCGCAATTGGAATATTTTCTACTACTACATCTGGAGTATTGGAAGACTCCTTATTTTTTTCTTGATCTGGAGTAAGGGCATTAAATTGTCTTTCTGGTGAGTTCATATATTTTATGCTTGAAAAGCAGGGCCAGCTACTCCTAAAATATCAAAGCCCTTCTCTTGAATTTTATTTAAATTATTTTTTTCGACCAATAATACGATCGCGGAATTTTTATAATCCGGAGAAAGAGTCTGCGATTGCATAAGCTTTTTATTAAAGATTTCAACTTGTCCCGTAGGATATTGAACTATAAAATCATAGACATCTTTGTCTATATTTTCATCGGCCACTAAATATGTTCTGGGAGATTTAAACAGATCGGAAATGTTTTCTGATCGCTTAAAGTCAAACCGGTCCATGGCTTTTGCTAAACTTGAAATCTCTGCCTCGTTTTTAGCGATTACCAAACCCACTTCTCTTGAACCTATCATCACAGATAGGAATTCTTCGATGGATGCTTTGTTGCTTGTTGTAGACATAATATTGATTAAATAATACTAAAATTTATCATAATTGGCAACAACCTCTTTTATAAGGTCGGCTAATTTTTCGGCCATCTCTTTGACCTTTACATTTGCAATACTGTTTGGATAATACTCGCCGACGTGTTCAGTCCCTCGGCCAACTCCTAGCCCAACCAGTCGTATGTCGGTCTCTTCAATGATTTTTTTAATCATTTTACCAAGTTCATATTTTGAACGAGGATGCATTGATGATTCTTCTGGAGTCCCGTCAGACAGCACAACCAGAAATTTTTGATCAGCTTTTTGTCTTACTAAACGTTCAGAAGCTTTTTCAAGTGCCCATCCGTCATCATTCCATTGAGCTTTGCCAGTGTCACTGGTGTCATCTACTTCCCCTAGCATTCCGCCCATGTTCTCCCTAATAGGTTTTGACATAGGTTGACCGAAATCTTGGTATTCGTAAATACGATCGTTGAATCCAAGAATCTCAAGATTTATGGACAAACGGTTCAAAACTTCCGATAAAACGATCACAGCCTTGAAAGTTTCTTCTATTTTATTGTCTCTCGACATTGAACCAGACAAGTCAACCAAGAGTGATATCGCGTAGTCCTTTTCATCGGGCATTTCCCGTTTTTGCCACGCCTTACTTTCCATAACCGGAACTGATTTTGCTTTTTCTTGGATTCTCCGTTTAATGTCGATACGTTTTCCTGTTGTAAATCCACTCTTCCATCCCTTAGCCTTGCGAGCAACAAATATTTCTCGTAGTTCAGTTTCCAATTTATCTATAATAGGTAAAACCTCCTGCCTCATCTTTTCATAAACATTTGCGTCCTTTTTAAGCTCTTTGGAAATCCGTTCACGATATTTCCTCATCTCTTCCTTATCCACGCCGGGTAAGTCTTCCCCTGTTTTTTCTATTGTAGTTTCTTTAGTCTCTCCAGTTTCTGCCTTTTCTTCACGTTCAGCCTTCTTATCAGGATTGTCTGATAATTTTCCCTGTAGTTCTTCATTCAGGGCATCTTCAAATTCCTTGACAGCAACTTGGGCTTTTTTGGCCATTTCTTTTTGCTGATCTTCAGGTAAAGAGTCAATAAATTCTTTTATTTTTTGCTTGAGTCCTTCTGGCAGTGATCCGAGGTCGATTGGTTTACCCATTGATGCTTCAGCAGAGACAGACTCTGGTGTGCCTTCTTGGTCGGACGGCGAACCTTTTTCCTCTTTGCCCTTATCTTCACCTTTGTCGCCGATTTCCTGCTTTGCTTTTTCCTGCTGTTCTTTTTTAGCATCTTCAATTGCTTTTTTAATGGCTTCCTCCAGAACTTTCTGTTCTTCCGGTGTCAGTTTATCTTTAAGCTCTTGTGGTAACCCTTGGCCACTTTCACTGCCCCCTTGTTCTTGTTGACCTTTCTGCATATCTTTAAGGAGCTCTTGTGTTTTTTGATCTTCCATGTCAGCCTCGATTAACTTTTTGAACTCTGGCCAAATTTCGTCCCGATTTATCTCATATGATACTTGAGCGTATTTTTTAATAAGCTCCTCACTTTTATTGGCTTCCTCTCTTGAAGGATATCTCAACCAAGAATCTCGTGCATGTTCAACTGTGGCCTGAACTACAGCTTTGACCTCCTCTGGCAAGTCTGCTGATATTTCCATCTCTCGTCCTTGTGATTCTCGAAACCATTGTTTTATATATTCAAAACCTGCCTGCATAAAGCGAGGCTGATAACCTAGCTTTTGTGTAGCTTTTTCTTTAGATTTTCCCTCAAAATCCAAATCTTGTGCATAAGCCAAATCCATCTGCTCACGAAATTTCGGATAGCTTTCCGCCACAAAATTGTTGTCACGAGGATCTTCAATAGCGTTCATCATAAAAGCGAACCCTGGCTGTTTCCATTCTTCAAGGGGGATAAAATCGGTTCGACTGATTCTTCTATGGCCACCTTCATGAGAAATAACGAACCTTAAATAATCCATCGGTTTTTCCAAAAGATCTTTGGGATCAATACGAATTACGTTCTTTTGGAAATCCCAATGCCAACCTGCACCCGGCTGATTGAGCTCTACTGGAATGCGAAAATCTTTGCCGATGAAATAAGCAAGGGCCGAAAGCGTTTGCTGTTTTTGTTTTATCTCTGCCCGTTGTTCGGGAGTGAATTCTGCTAAAACATCCTTCTCCTTTTTGCGATCTAGCGCACGATAAACCATCTCCGGCTCTGACGCCGGTTCTTCGTGAGGTATTTCAGGGTTTGGTCTAAATTTTTCCATATGTTTAATTAATCTTTTTATTGACGAATTCGTCGTAAGACAGACCTTTGAACGTATCAGCCTTATTGGCAATGACATCCAACTCTCTCACCCCGTTGCGACTCCGAGCCCGAATATAAGCAGTAGCCTCGATGCCTGAAGTGGCGATCATTTTAACCGCTATGCTATTTTCATCCTGCCTTTTAATTTCCGTGATCTTGGTGGTCTTCATGTCTTCTAATTCAAGAAACTTGTCGGTCCCAGAGAATGAATGTCCCGGAACTTTTGTATAGTCAATATTTTCGCTGGTGGCGATAGCAAAAGACTGTCTAGCCATTAATTGCTTTACGGCCATACTTTTTAGCTGAACTACCAAACCACGATCGTGCGCCGGTAAGAATTTGCCCAAGTCTTCCTTGATTTTCTTATCATCAAACTCAGTGACTCTTTTGAGAACATCTTCAAAAGAAGTCTTCATATCGTAAAATTTAGTCTTTCGATTGATCATATCCCAATCAAGCTCAACACCTTTAGAAAGCATAAACCAAAGATCGTAAACATCTCGTCCTTTCTGTCTGTAAAGAAATGCTCTTATTTTTTCCGACAATACTTCGGTCCAATCCATATGCCTAATAACAGGCTGGGGAGCAACCGGAAAATCGGTCTCCAAAACATCTTCCTTTGAAGTCTCGGGCTTTTCTCTGAGAGAAAAATCAAGATGGATAGTGAGCGGATATTTTGAACCTTCAGGCAAATAGCTCAAAATAGCTGTATAAGAAATATCGGTCTCCTGTGTTCGCTTGATCGTAATATCAGGAACTACCAAGATCATCTTCTTTACGGTCTCGGCAGTTATTCTGTCCAATTCTTTTGTGGTAAGTTCGGCGGTAAAATCCAAGTCTTCAGAAAAGCGACCAGACTTCATCAAAAGACGAATCGCTGTTCCGCCTTTGAAGTAAATTTTTTGGCTCTCGTTGGTACTATAAAGAATACTCAAGAAAACAACCTGCAAGTATTCCTTGATGACTGTGTATTCATCAATGGCAAATCTTTTTGATAATTCATTTATTTGGTCTCGGGAAATCATAATTTTATAGTTTTATAATAATTCTTAAATGCTTTATTCTTTATTTTTGAAGCAAGCTCATTAACTTTATTTTTATCAATTGATTGCAAATTTAATTCTTCAATAGAAAGAGAGGCTCTGCCTAAAGCGACAGTGAACATCATATCTACTAAAGCCTTCTCTGGCGTGGCAATTAAAAAATTGTCTACAATCTGGTAGTCACTAAAATACTTAGGAGTTATTTGTACAAAAGAAAAAGTCTTGCCACCATTTTTAATGGAAGTGACACGCTTGGTGGTGACAGAGGTAATTTGCTGGGGAGATTGAACCAAAATGCCGTAATAATTCAAGGCGGATTCTAAAGAAATATAAGACGGTCTGTATAAAGCGTTGGCGATCTCAAAATCAGACGGTCTATTGGAAATTAAAATGTAATAACCTTTTGAAACTCTTTCCAAGACACCTTCTTTGACCAGTTTGCCAGCCACGACATAAGAATAGGTGTCGCTTTTAGTCTGTAATATTTTTTGCAAGTCGGCTGATGTAAAAACTTTTTTGCCGGATGCTTGTAATGTTTGTAAAGCTTTTAATTTTTTCATAGTGGTGAAAATTAATTCTCTGGGATATATTCCTGATGGCCACAATGACAAGCGGTCCCGTCATTCGTTGCCATACTGAAGTAAGACCTCTTGGCGACAATAATAAAGTCAGCGAAAAATGGTTTGAACGACAAAATTTGTTCGTCTGCCTGTAACGCCTTTATTAATTTGCGGTCTGCCTCATCGGGAGTAGGATCATCTGAACCGGGATGATTGATAAGAATCATAAACTTCTTGGCAAGAAAAAGTGAGAAGTAATGGTAAAGTAATTGAGTATCAAAACTCTTTGGTGACGAACCAAGAAAAACCTGATGACCGAGAAAAAGATTGTTTTGATCCAAATATATACCGATTACTTTAGAAACACTCTCATTCTCTAAATCTTTGAGGAATTTAAATAAGTCCTCCGGATCACGGACTTGACCCTGAATGGGCAATTCAACTTCGGTCTCAACTATCTCAAATTTCTTGAGATATCTCTTGCCATCGTCGCCTTTATGAAATTTTATTGGTTCTTTTTTTGGCATATGATTAATTTACTTATATACATTATCCTTATCGTTATTGTATAGGATAATGGATATATATACAAGTCCCAGTTATCCACTACCCCGAAATACCCAATATCCCCGAATTTTGCCCATTTTTAGCAAGATAACTTCTGTTGTGACCTCTGCCGAACTTCTGCCCGTTTCCAATATAAATAAAATTGTGTTATAATTTAGTCAATAGACGATGCTTTGTGGTGGTAACGATTTAGAAAATTTGGCAACTTGCTGCTTTTTTCCTGATATAAAGGTATAATATCATTGGCGTAAGCAGCGACAATTTTTTAAAAAAACATCCTCTAAACTTATATCTTATGAACAAACAAATTAATAAAAAATATAAGTCACTCGATTTGTTTGCTGGAGTTGGTGGAATAAGAATGGGTTTTGAAAAAGCCGGGTTCGAAACCATCTTCGGAAATGATTTTGATGCATACTGCAAAATTACCTATGACTTAAACTTTAAAGAAGTTCCACTCACGGTTGCTGACATAGCAAAAGTTAAAAGTTCTGATCTTCCCAATTTTGATATATTACTTGGAGGGTTTCCATGTCAGCCGTTTTCAATAGCGGGATATCGTAGAGGTTTTCTTGATACAGGTCGCGGTGATTTATTTTTTGAAATTGTAAGAATTTTGCGTGACAAAAAACCACGAGCAGTTTTCCTTGAAAATGTAAAAAATTTAAAATCTCACGATGGTGGAAAAACCTTTAAAATTATTTCTGATGCACTTGAGGATCTTGGCTATCATATAAAAGTAAAGGTACTCAATAGTGTGGAATATGGAAATGTGCCTCAAAATCGAGAAAGAGTTTATATAGTTGGCTTCAAATCAAAAAAACAGTGCGATGCTTTTGAATTTCCTGAGCCAACAAAATTAAACAAAACAGTTGCTGATATCCTTGAAAAGGATGTGGACGAAAAATATTATTATACTAATTCGCCACTTTATCCTGAGCTCAATAAAACAATTAAAAAACCCAATGTCGTATATCAGTGGCGTCGGATTTATGTGCGAGAAAATAAGAGTGGAGTTTGCCCAACCCTAACGGCCAATATGGGCATGGGAGGTCACAATGTTCCCCTTATTAGGGACAGTAAAGGAATTCGCAAATTGACCCCAAGAGAATGTGCAAGATTCCAAGGGTTCCCTGATAGTTATAAACTTCCAAAAGATTTTCCCGATACAAAGCTTTATAAACAATTTGGTAATTCGGTTACCACAACCGTAATTGAAAGGGTCGCCAAACAGATACACAAAGCTTTAGAAGTAAAATAGCATGTTTTTAGAAAAACAATCACAAAATCAGATTGGCTATTACGAACGGCTCTTAAAGGCCGTTGGTTCGTTGTCTAATCTTTTCTCGGAATCTCCAGAACCATACCTTGCATCGCGAGCTACGGAAAATCTTTTTTGCAAAGCCTTTGAAGCTCAGAATTTATCTCGATCAGATGCTTCAGCTGATGCGTCTAAGGGAAAAGTTGGTTTTGGTATCAAAACATTTCTTGAGGGAAATGGTAGGACAATGCAAAAGGTTGCAGAGTTCAACAGCGATCATTTAATGTTCGGCACTCTCCCACCCGAAGAAAAGGTAAGAAAAATTGCTGAGCTCAGAAACGAACGCATTATAACAACAAAGCGTATTTTTGGGTTGGATGATCTTATCTATCATTGCATAACTCGCAAGGTTGGAAAAATTATTGTATACGAAACACCAGCTCCACTTATAGACATCAGTAATATAAAAGATGTTAAGGTCACTGCCAGAGGGGCCACGATACAATTCTCAGACTCTAATGCGGAATATTCCTTTAATAATTCAAAAAGCACTCTTTATAAAAGATTTATAACTCCAGACCAGGTACTACTTGATGTTCCTGTGAGGATTCTCACAGACCCATTTTCTGCTGTAGAAAAATTGATATCTGAAGCCGGTCTTATTTTTGCACCAGTTAAAGTCCTGCCACATGTGTTCTTGCCTCTATATTCAATGCGAGGCGGAGCTAAGCGTGTCCCAGAAAAAAGCGGATTGAATCAATGGAATGCAGCCGGTCGTCCACGCGATCCAAATGAAATTTATATTCCAATTCCTGCATGGGTTCACCGAAAATTTGACGGCTTCTTTCCTCCACGCGACGGGGCATTTGAACTCACTTTGCCGGATGGAACTACTATGAGCGCCAAAGTATGTCAGGATAATTCTAAGGCACTGATGAGCAATCCAAATTCAGCACTTGGCAAATGGTTACTGAGAGATGTTCTGAATCTTAGGGAAAAAGAGCTTTTGAATTATGATAAACTTCAAACTATCGGTCTTGATACAGTTGTGATTTATAAAATTGATAACAATCATTTTGATATTGATTTTACTCGTGTGGGCTCATATGAGAAGTTTGAAATTGAAAATGGAGAAAATGGTGAATCAGATACCGATGAAAATCAAGATCAGGAAGATGATTAAAATTATGCACAGTTGAAACTATTGCGTGCATTTTTGAAAAGTAGTATTATGAAATTAACAACTAAATAGAGTTATGCCTTACGAGGCATCCTGAAAGGAATTCCAAGTTTAAGAGCTTGCG
>Ga0247842_10005852_pt1 | contig 14250 bp, 8 predicted proteins | sample LaCruzMarch2015__3_FD_192411 | JGI IMG/M metagenome (GOLD analysis project Ga0247842, IMG submission 192411) | Freshwater microbial communities from meromictic Lake La Cruz, Castile-La Mancha, Spain - LaCruzMarch2015_19m | ecosystem: Environmental > Aquatic > Freshwater > Lake | place: Spain...
GCCATCAATCCCGACGGCACTCTCAAATGGACCTATGAGACCGCCAGCAATAACTGGTCCCAGGCCGCTTTCGCCGCCGACGGCACTATCTTCTGGGGCTCGCTGGATACCTACTTCAGAGGAGTCAAGCCTGACGGCAAGGAGCTATGGCGCACACGCACGCTGGGATTCATTGCAGCCTCGGCGGCGGTCGGATCGGACGGCACGGTCTACATGGGCTCCTTCGACAGCAATCTTTACGCCATGGACACTAAAACGGGCAGTGTTAAATGGAAATTCGGTGCCGGAGACCATATATACTCGTCGGCCGCGCTGGACTGCGATGGGGCGGGCAACACCACCGCCATCTACGTCGGCTCCGCGGACGGAACGATGTATGCCCTCAGGCCGGACGGCTCCCTCCTCTGGGAATACGACACCGGCGACGTCATCCGCTCCTCCCCGGTCGTGGGCCTTGCGCCTTCGGACGATGGCAGCATTGTCTACTTCGGCTGCGGCAACGGCAAGCTCTACGCGCTGAATTCGGACGGCACGCTGCGCTGGGCCTTCGATACCAATTCGACGGCGGACGAGCTGCGCGACCGCAACGATCTCAACGGCTCTCCCGCGCTGGGCGAGACCGGGGTCTATATAGGGGGCGAGCACGGGCAGGTTTGGTATGTGCCCTATGACTACTGCCTCAATGCTTCCGACGGCCGTTGCGCCTCCGCCCGGGCCTTCCCCGACGATGTCTGCGCGCTTTACTATGTCACGCCCGGCGGCAACACGCTGGACAAATTCCCGGAGGCTCTGCCGCCCTCCGCCATGATTGCGCTGCGCCTGGTTGTGCGCAAAGGGGGCAAGACCATAAATTCCAGGCTCTGCGACAGCCCGGTGGGATGCCCGCAGGACGCGCTGGTGGCCGGGATCGAGCCCGGTGTCGCCATGGATGTGGACCACTCGGCGGACGGGCACTATATTTACATCAGGCCGAAGGATTTTCTGGCCCCGGGACAGGACTACAGGCTGAACGTCCGCGGCAAATACTACACCGACGGCTGGAGAGTGGGAAATATGACACTGGGCGGGTCGGAGGCCGGCGACTTCCAGGGTAAGTTCGATTTCCGCACGGCTGCAAAGGAAGATAAGCTGCCTCTCAGCGTCTCGGGCGATAAGGTAACCGGGCTGGAGTGGACGCGCCTGGCGGCGCCCATCCCCACCATGCTGCCCAGCCTGAACCAGATAGGTTTCGACTATATCGACTGGCTGATCGGGCCAGTGGCTGTAACACCCGCGGATGCGGACGGCCGCGGCAAGTTCATACTCTGGGCGATCGGCGCCAGGCACGATGAAGATGGGCGGCTGGTCGCCAATCCCTCGAGCGATTTCGCCATCCCCCTGAACGGGCGTTACCAGGGATCGGATGTCATACTGCAGGACCGCAGCTTCCCCATGGCCATCACCGGCATTATGATACCTTTCAACCTGTTCGAGCTGAGGGGACGCCTGGCAGAAGACGGCAAGTCCTCATACGCAGCCGCCTTCGCGGATACCGATACGCTGGGCATACCTACTTTCGGGCCGTACATGGTGATCGCCGGGCTGGCCAACAACTGGTACCAGAAGTTGCTCGTTTCGGGCACCTACGTAACGCGACCCTACGAGGGTACCGCCAACCGCGCTCCGCAGGGGATACACGTGGCTAAAATCGACTTCCAGCCGTCGGACGGAAAAGCCGGCGCGAAGGTGTCGGCGGAGTTTTTCCTGGACCCCGGCGCCTCTTACCCCGCATCGGCGCACCGAGCCGCATTGCTGCTGGTCGACCCGCAGAAAGGCGAGGCCGTCTATCTGGACTACCTGGCCAACCTCTCCACTAAGACCGATGAGAGCGGCAACCTGAAGAGCGTAACGCTTTCCGTGCCGGCTGAAACTTCCTTACCGCAGAGCATGCTGGTCTATGTGATGCTGGACGTATTCCCCGCGGCTCAAAAGAGCATGGAAGTCAGGTAGGCGGGCTGCAGGCCCGGTATTAACAGAGATAATTACAGGCAGGAGGTGGCACGTGAAATCGAAAAAAGGCAGGGCGCTGATCATATCGCTGAGCATCGTACCGGTGCTGGTGATAATCGCGGCAATAGCCGTACAGGTGGTATTCAAACTTCCTCAGCCCTCATATGCAGGCAGTGAAAAGCTGGACGGCCTGCTCGCCAGGGTGGACGTGCGTACCGACGAATATGGCATACCCCATATCTTTGCGCAGAATGAGAAGGACCTCTTTTTCGCCCAGGGTTATATCACCGCCCGCGAGCGGATGTTCCAGATGGACATGACGCGCCTTGCGGGCAGGGGTGAACTGTCGTCGGTGCTGGGTGAGATCATGCTTGATACCGACAGGTATTTCAGGACGTTCGGTTTCTACCGCGCCGCCGAAGAGGAATATGCAGGCCTGGAGCCCGCTGCAAAATCGGTAGTCGACGATTATACCCGCGGGGTAAACGCCTACATAGCCGGCGCCAGGTACCTGCCCAGCGAATACACCATACTCGGGTTCAAGCCTCAAACCTGGAAACCCCAGGATACCATGGTCTGCGCGATACTCATGGCCTACAGCCTGAACCGTTCCAAGGATACGGAGCTGATACTCAATCAGATCGGCAATTCGGCCGGTGGCGATATGCTGAAAACGATCATCCCCGTCGTGCCCGCCGATGCGCCCACGGTATCCGGCTCAACACCTGACAACAAGCTGCCGCCCGTTACATCCGGCATAGATCATGCTGCGGGACCGGTAGCCGGCGCTGTGGCCGGGAGCAACGCTGTGGACTCTCCGTTTCCCCTGGATACGCCTGCCAGCAACTGGATGATCTTCTCCGGCAAGCGTACCGCCTCGGGCAAAGCCGTCTTCACCGGCAGCCCTGACCTGGCCCCTACTATTCCGGCGCTTTTCTACCTGGTGCACCTCAAGGGCGGCGACTACGACGTCATGGGCGGTTCGATACCCGGCGCCCCCACCGTCAACGTGCTTGGGCTGAACCGTTATTTCGCCTGGAGCACCACCAACGGCCGGGGAGATGAGATGGACTTCTTCATCGAAAAGATCAACCCCGCCGATCCTGATCAGTACCTGACCGAAGACGGTTATAAAAATTTCAAGATAGTTGAAGAGACCATCAGGGTCAAGGGCAAGGATGGGTTGAGGGAGGAGAAACTGCGGGTCAGAATATCCAGGCACGGCCCCATCATATCCGATGTCATGCCCCGGGCGCCCACCAACTGCGCCGTGATGTGGGTCGGCCTTCAGCCTCGACTCGGTATCGTGGAGGGTTTTATCGCGCTGGATAAAGCTAAAAATTTCTATGAGTTCCGCCGGGCATTAAGCGTAGTGCGTACACCCACACTCAACGTGGGCTATGCCGATGTTTACGGCAATATAGGTTACCAGTATATAGCTTCGCCTCCCGTGCGCAAGGCCGGAGACGGCACGCTGCTGGTGCCGGGGGAGGAGGGTAAATACGATTGGACAGGCTATATCCCATTCGACAGGCTTCCCTATGATTTAAATCCCTCCCAGGGGTACGTGGCTTCCTTTAATAACGTTCCTAAGAAAGTCGATTACCATATCACCAACTTCTGGATGATTGAGCGCGCCCTGCGCTTTGATCAAATAGTCAAGACCAAGGACAGATTCACCTTTGAAGAGATCAGGAAAATGCAGCTGGACAACATCTCGGTTGAGGCGCAGAACTGGGTTCCCCACGTCCTGACCGCCTGCGGCGGTATGGACGACATGAAGCCGGCGCTGGGCCTGTTTGAGGGGTGGGACTATTCCTCCGACATCAAGAGCCCGGCAGCCACGCTCTTCAACGCATTCTATAAGTACATGGTGCAGAACACGCTGGAAAACAAGATAGGCGCCAAATTGAATGCCGAGCTCACGCAGGATTACCAGTTATATATTCCGGACAGGCTGCTCACAATCCTGGTGAACGACACCAATAATCATTTTTTTGATGATATTACGACTGCCGACGTCAGGGAAACCCGCGATGATATCATCAGGAAAAGCATGAAAGACGCCGTAGCGGAGCTGTCGGCCAGGCTGGGGCAGGACCCCTCGAATTGGCAATGGGGAAAGGTCCACCAAATGACATTCAAACATCCCCTCGGCAGCAAGCTGGGGTTCTATAACCTGAGTCCCATCCCGGCCAACGGCGATGGTTTCACCATCAATGCGGGCATGTGGGATGCCAAGAACCCTTATGCCATGGACTCCGGAGGGGTCATCAGGCTTGTGGTGGACATGTCCGATCTTGAGAATTCGACCATCATGAGCCCGCCCGGGCAATCGGGGTTATTCTTGAGCCCGTATTACAACGACCTTGCGCAGATGTGGGCGGACGGGCGACAGGTGGCAACGCATTTCCTCTCTGCCGGCGACCTGCCGCAGGTTCTGACACTGCAGCCTTAATATGGGGAATATCCGTCGAAAGTAGCCGATCATTTGAATATCTCCCGTTTTGGCTGATTAATTTACAGGAGGTCTGTTTTGAGATTATCCGGAAAGGTAGCCTTGATCACCGGCGGCGACAGGGGCATCGGCAGGGGTATTGCGCTGGCACTGGCTGGGGAGGGGGCTGATATCGCGTTTAATTACCGGCGCGATGCAGAATCTGCAAAGTCCACGGTTGATGAGATCGTTACAATGGGACGGCGGGTGCTGTCGGTACAGGCGGATGTAACCGACTACGCGCAGGTGAAGGCTACTGTTATGAAAGCCGTAGAAACCTTCGGGAAGCTTGACATACTGGTTAACAACGCAGGTATAGCTTCACGCGGGAGATTCGTCGCAGATACCGAAGCGGAGGAGATGGAGCGGCTTTTCAAAATACACGTGATGGGCGCCTTCTATTTCATCAAAGAGGCGCTGCCAGTATTAAGGCAGCAAAAGCGCGGCGACATCATCAATATATCTTCGGTCAGCCCTTTCAGTTGCCAGGCCGGGCACGCTCCCTATGCGGTAGCCAAGGCAGGTCTCAACGCCCTGTCCTCCGTCCTGGCCAAGGAGGAGCTGGGCCGCAACATCCGGGTGAACACCATCGCCTGCGGCCTGGTAGAGACCGATATGGGCACACGGCTGATTAAGGGTGTTACGGGAATGGACATCAAAGACCTGGAGAAAAATTTGCCCTTCGGACGGGTCTGCCGGCCGGAGGATGTCGGAAACCTGTGCGTTTTCTTATGCTCTGAAGAGGGTGGATATATATCGGGACATCCCATATTCCTCGACGGCAGCGCCGTGTATTAGAATAGTTGCCGGTGGTAAAGACTGCATATAAGCAGGGCTACATGGGGGCCTGTTTAATTATCCCGGTTGTAAACATAATGAATGCCCCGATGAAGCAGCCCGCGGCCAGAGCCAGAACAATGATTGCTACGATGAGGGACGTCCTGTCCTTGTTTTTAAACGCAGGCTGTAAAAACCAGATACTCAGCGGTATGAGAAAGACGCCGATTATGACGCAGATTACACCGAGTATGTTACTTAATGTTTTTATCAGGTCCATTAGATATTGATTATATAACTTCTAAGCGCCCGCCGATTAAACCGGGGCACATCGTGCTGTGCTATAATGCGGCTGGATGTCCTCCCTTGAGGGCAAGGGAAGGGGATCATCGTGAAAGCGGGGCGTTGTGCCCCCGCCATTAAATAGAGAGGAGGTTGCAGCATGGCGAGCGATCCATATGCCGGTCATTTCTGGAGGAAGTCCTTCGACCCGCACGTTAAAGACCACTTCGATTACCCCAAGGACAAGCTGTTCACCGACCTGTTCCTGGAAGCCGTAAATGAGGTGCCGGATATCACCGCGGTCAATTACCAGGGGAAGGAGATAACCTTCAAGCAGATCGACGAGCTATCAAACCGTTTTGCCGCTTTTCTCATCAAGCAGGGATTGAAACCCGGTGACGTTGTGGGCGTTTACTCCCTCAACCTGCCGGCTTACTACATCGCCATTCCGGCCATCTCTAAGGCAGGCTGCGTGCTCTCAGGTCTCAGCCCGCTGCTGACTCCGAGGGAGCTGGAGTACCAGCTCAGCGATTCGGGCGCCAAACTTCTACTGGCGCTGGACGTTTTCTGGGGCAATATAAGCCAGGTCATCGACAAGGTCAAACTCACGACTATTGTTCTTACGGGCTTCAGCGATTTTCTGCCCAATGCGCAGCCGCTTAAACTGCCCGAATCACCTGTATCGGTATACAGGTTCACTGACCTCATGCAGGAGTATCCCGCCGCCGCCGTGAATGTCAGGGTCAAGGGCGAAGCTCCGCTGCTGATGCAGTACACCGGAGGCACAACAGGCCCTTCCAAGGGCGCTGTGCTGACGCACAACAACGTCGTCCGCCACATGATACAGTGGGGCAACTACGTGGAAGCAGTCAAGGGACAGGAGCGCATCCTGTGTCCCTTCCCGCTCTTCCACCAGGCCGGCCTGTTCCTCGGGCTGTTCTGCCTGGTATATGCTACGCCGCAGGTCGCCATACCCAATCCGCGCGATTACGATTTCATCATTAAGACCATCAAAGAATACAAGCCCACCGTGCTCACAGCCGTACCCACTATCTATCTCGAGCTGATGAAGAAGCCGGAGTTCCGCGCGCTCGATTTCTCGGGCATCTGGGGCTGCATTGCAGGGGCGGCGCCCTTTCCCGTGGAGTACCTCAAGGAGTTTGAGGACATCGTGGGCAAGGACAAGTTCAGCGAGGTCTACGGCATGACCGAGACCTGTCCGCTCATAGCGGCCAACCCCCGCTACGGCAAGCGCAAATTCGGCTCGGTCGGCCTGCCTGTCGGCGACACCGAGGTCAAGATCGTCGATCCGGCCACTAAAGTGCCGGTCCCTGTTGGCGAACCCGGCGAGTTGGTGGTACGAGGGCCGCAGGTGATGAAAGGTTATCACAACAAGCCTGAGGAGACGGCCAACTCCCTCAGGGACGGGTGGTTTTACACCGGCGATATCTGCCGCATGGACGAGGAGGGCTACATCTTTATCGTCGACCGCCTCAAGGATATGGTCATTGTATCGGGCTACAAGGTATTCACCCGGGAGCTTGATGACATAATCGTCGAGCACCCGGATGTATCGCTGGCTGCCTCAGTGGGTATTCCGGATCCCAAGCGGCCGGGCAACGAGATGGTTGCCAGCGCCATCGTGCTCAACGAAGGCGTAGAAAAGACCGAAGCTGAAAAGGATAAGATACGGGAGTACATCCGGCAGCGCGAAGCCCCCTATAAAGTGCCCAAGATAATCGTGTTCTTCGACAGCCTGCCTACCAGCGCTATCGGTAAAATCCTGAAACGGGAGCTGCGGGAGATGTTGAAGGCCAAGTGAACAGGTTGTAATGAGGTTGATAGCAGGGACAGCAAACGCTGACCGGTTGGCACGTTCTAAGGATAAGGCTCAGTGATTTTACGGCCAAATTATCGCTTTATGAGCTTGCAGCGTTAACCAATTGCAGCAAACCCTATTTATGCCAGGTTTAAAGTGGGGAGAAGACAGCATCTTTCGCTCTACTTAAAGCAGTAGCTGAAACTTTACCAGAAGAGCGCAGGCCGGATTACTTATCAAATTTTCTACAATCTTGCAAAGCAAATAGTAAGATGGATTAGGCCGTGTGCCATTGCCATTTACAATGAAAAGTGTAAGATGTTTAATACGAAGGGCAGGGTGGATATGAGCGCGATATGTAGATGAATAGATTAAAAACCCGATGAAGATTGCATTAAAGGTTCTTAGCATTATTCTATTGGTGGGAGTTATAACACTTTTTACAGTCGGATGTATTACGTCCCAGCAAACTACCTCCACCCATCGAACACCTAATACAGCTCCATCTGTTACGCCATATACGCCAACGCCTACTCCGAAAGTTGATTTGGCCCTGGTTAATGGAAAAATTATCACAATGGATCCCAAGGGCTCAATTGCCCAAGCAATATCAATTTCAGAAGGGAAAATTATCAAAGTGGGAACCAATGAAGAGATATTTCAAAGTATCCAGCCGACAACAAATTTAATCGATTTGAAAGGGAAAACCGTGACACCTGGTATAGTGGATTCACACCTGCATGTATTGTACTATGGTGGGCAATTTTTAAATGACGCTTTGAATGTGCGCTATCCTGTGCCCGGTACAAAAAAAGAGCTGCTAAGGCTGGTAGCAGAGAGAGTAAAGATCACACCAACTGGGTGCTGGATAGCGAGTAATCAGGGTTTTTGCCAGCCTGATCACCGATTGGCGCCAAACCGCTGGGACCTGGATGCTATTGCACCAGAAAATCCCGTGTTTTTGTTGAACAGCACCGGTCAATACGCTGTAGTTAATAGTTATGCATTGCGGTTAGCTGGTATTAACAAGGATAAACCTAATCCGGGTAACGGTATAATTGATAAATCAGCTACGGGAGAGCCTACGGGTTTACTTTTTCACTATCCGGCTATTGGTTTAGTCCGGTGTCTTACACCGAACTGGACAATAAACCGGGATCAAAGGAAAGATTGTATTATTCGCGGCGGCAATCTTTGCATAAAGACTGGGATTACGTCTGCTCAAGACGTAATCCTAATGTCCTGGGTGAATCTACTAGATTATAAAGCAGTAGCTGATGAGGGTAAATTGCCCGTAAGAATAAACACCATGCTTTATGTGGAAGGTCAAGACCAGGCCGAATTTTTTACTAAGCGTCCTGAATATATTTCAAGCTCTAGTCAAGTTAGAAACAACTGGTGTAATTTTAGTGGTTACAAGTTAGCAATAGATGGAAGTTGGACAAATGGGACCGTGCTAATGTACGATGCCACACCAACCGCAGCAGTAAAATCCTACCCTTATCATACACAGGAAAATCTTAACAAAATCGTAACTATGCTTCATAAAACTGGAAAGCAGGTGGCATTTCACGTTCAGGGTGATCGGGCCATCGACATGGCTTTAAATGCCATAGAAGCAGCATTGAAAGAAGAACCACGAGAGGATCACCGGTTCAGGCTTGAGCATGTCACATTCGCCTCCCAAAAGAATTTAGAGAGAATTAAAAAGCTTGGAGTTATTGTCTCAACTTCACCGCAGTGGATATACTCTTCTGGGGAAGATTTAAAGCATCTCATGGGGCGTGACGTAGCTGAGAAGATGATACCGCTAAAGACTATGCTGGATATGGGCATCCCTGTCGCCTTTGGCTGTGATGAACCATCGTCCCAATTTCTTGAGCCAAAATGGGATCTATACGGCGCTGTTTCTAGAGAAACTGCTAGCGGTGATATCCTGGGCTCAAATGAAAGCATATCTATTCAGCAAGCACTCAGATGTCACACTATAGATGCAGCATATGCCGCTTTTGAAGATGATATCAAGGGCTCCATCGAAGAAGGCAAGTTAGCTGATATGGTTATATGGTCAAAAGACCTATACTCAATTCCGATGAGCGCTGCCGGCATAAAAGATTTACAGCCGGAGATTACTATATTAGATGGCAAGATAGTATTTCAATCTCCAAATACCAATCTTACATTAGGTAAAGCTGCAGAATTTCAGTCTTTACAATCTGGTAATTAAGCTGCTTGAATGGTGCGAAATAAATAGCTATATTTCGTACGTAAATTGTTAACTAATCCCAAAAAATAGCGGGTAAAATAGAGGCCATGATGCACAAAGGCATGCAAGTCCGTCAAAGCTATTACAAAACGTGGATTACGATGGAGCGGGAGACGGGATTCGAACCCGCCACACCCCGCTTGGATGAAAAGACTGGATATAAGCCCCGTTATAGTCCTTGGCTATTTGCTGGGATTGGGAAATAGCTTCTCTGCCATCTTCATAGTTTCGATATACATCTTCCTCGTTTAATAATTTATTCTTGCTGCTTGGGCCATTTCCATGCATACCAGGCAATTAAGAGCGATACCACTATGCCAACAATATAGTTGACAAACAACGCGATTGAAGCATAACTGGCATCTTGAATTAAAGAACCGATGAGACCAATGGCGAAGAGTATGCCGAAGACTAAATTAATCCATCGATTGGCTTTATTTTTCAGCGTCAGGGTTAACCAGGCCATCACCCAGGGGATCCACCAGAAGAAAGTAACGAATAACTGAGCTTGCCCAGTAATAGGAGCTCCAAAAAAAGTTCCTGACATTACATCCTTAATGGTTCCCGGTTGCATCAAGGCCGTTAATGTATATGCGGAAAAACCCATCGCTTTGATTACCCACAGAATTGAAATTCTTGTTTTCCACCTTAGCATTTCCATAATTTAATTCTCCTTTCATCGTAGTTTCCGAATGTGTTAGAACTTGATTATTTTGAGCGCTTTTCAAATCCTCCTTTCATTATTAATTTTTCGTAGATATCGTAGTTGGGCTCCCAGGGTTACACTCACCTTCTGCTTGTTTTACATCAGCCTCAACTCATTAGACTTCCTCAAGCATCACTATTGCTTTCAAGTTTTATCACCGGATTCTAAACACTGAACTGAGATCAGTGTTAATCCCAGGTCCTGGATCTTGGTTAAGAGACCTTGTAGCATGGCCTGGTCGACCACCAATCCGGACAGGACGGCTTCCCCTGCGGGTATATTAGTAATATCCATACCATTGAACCACGGTTGCCAGTGCGGCTCTAAATGACCTCTAACCACGATCTGATAGCGCCTGCCCTGTTCTTTACCGTCGGCAGCCAATGTTATCCGTCCGATCTGATCAACATAATAGATATATCTGATGCAATTATATGAATCGGTGGGATACAGTGTCGCCTATCTAAAGGTATAGATTGGGGTTTATTTTGATAGTCGGGTCAGGAAGCAGTATGAGGTTTATAATAGGTTCAGGTTTATGGCGCGCTTGATAGCCCCGGCACGTGTGTGGGCATCGAGTTTGTTGTAAATATTGTGAGTGTGCGTCTTAACTGTACCTACAGTAAGTACTAACTTTTGTGCGATCTCGCGATTTGACAAATCATCAGCAAATAACCTTAATACTTGGAGCTCACGGGCAGTGAGAGGTTCGATAAGGGGATAATAAGTTAGCGGACGGCCGGGCTTCGTGCTTTTGAATTCCATCAACAATCGATGAACGTAATGAGTGGCAACGCCCCGCTGGGCTACATCTTTTAACAGTGCAGCCATAGACGCTCCCATGTCCACGAAAATTCGGACATATCCCTCCGGCTCCGCCAGGAAAAGCGCTTTCACTATAAGGTCTACTGCCCTTTGAGTGTTTCCTTTTGCCTGTATAGCTAATGCCCGCAGTAACAGGATTTCAATTAAATTTCCGTTTCTGCCTGTTTTTTCGGCGCTCTGCTGCAATTTTTCCAGCAATTCGTCGGCTTCACCGAACTTTCCTTCGGCCAGCCGGGAATAAGCAGTGGCAATATCTATGGGTTCATTCGGCATTACTTTATATAATGCGCGCCATTTTTCGAGGTCAGCTACCCGCTGGAGGCTCTTGAGACATTGAATAATAGACTCTAAGTCACCTTCAGCAAAAAATGATCTCATAAGGACTGGCAGAATCACTGTTGGGTAACCCAGATAGCCTTCCTTTTTCCCCCGATTGACTTCACTAATGAGGATTTCCGAAGCTTGATCATCACTATTTATTGGGTTTGCTTCCATCGCCTGTCTGATTAGTTGCATAACAGTCAGACCGATTGCAATGAAAGATTGATTACCAATCCGATGAGTGATCTCTGCAGCAGCCCTGGCGTGATACATTGCCTTTTCTAGATCGCAATACTCGTAAAGCAACTCCGCCACTAATAAATGATTCATCCCGATTACAGTTGACCATGGATCCTTCAACTGATCAGCGCCCTGAGTATTCAATGCGCCCAGGCAAGTGTCAACAGCGAGACTGAGATTGCCATGAGCTTTCTGTAATTGACCAAGAAGAAAACCTGCAAATATCTTTAGCGCAAGGCTCAGTGCCGCAACTGGATTGGTGCCAATATCACCTGCGTCTTCTTTGTTCTCAATAATGCTCTTAAGAAGCTCTGTGGCTTTCAGGTCATCCTGGCGCGCAATAGCAATATGCGCCATAGCTATTGTAGCTGAAAGTAAATGCGGCAATGGTAGCGGCATACCATTTATTTTCTCTAACCATATCTCAGCCTTGTCTATTTGTCCCATATGGGAGAAGACGGTTGCATAATGAACAGCGAGCCCCGGATGTTTTGTGAAAGTCGCAGGGGGCAGGTTTGACAGCCAGTTTAGTAAGGTATGGTGCTCGGTGCGAGCTATGCACTCTCCACCGATGAAATCGATCAATTGTGCAGACAGCTCGAAATCTCTGGCTGCTATTGCATATGTTATAGCTTCTTCCACAAATCCGTTTTGACTGGACCAATACGCAGCTTTTCTATTGAGTTCCATAATTAGGTCAGGATACTGTTGTTGAAGACGACTGGCTAAGAGAGATGAAAAAAGGTGATGGTAGCGGTACCATTTACGCTCGTCATCAAGCGGTACCAAAAACAGGTTGGCAGCCTCCAGTTGTTCCAACATTCTATTGCCGTCCAGACGTCCCGTTATCGAATCGCACAATGATCCGTTAAGATGGTTCAGGATAGACGTCTTTATCAGGAACGATCGTATTTCCTCTGTTTGCTGGCTTAACACCTCTCCAGTCAGATAATCGAGTACATGGCGGTGTGTTCCTTTGAATGCTGCAATGAATGCAGGAATATCGCTGTGTTTTCGCATTGAGATTGCTGCCATTTGCAGGCTGGCTATCCATCCCTCGGTGCGTGTATCCAGCGCTAAAATATCGCTCCGGGATAAGCCCAAACCCATGACACCGTTTAGAATTGTATCTATTTCTTCCAAAGTGAACCGTAGGTCGTGAGCACGAAATTCACTGACCTGTCCACGTGCTCGCATCCGTGCCATAGGCAAAGGTGGGTCTGACCTGGTGGAGATTATTAAGTGTAGCTGCCCGGGCAGATGCTCAATGAGGAATGCCATGTCATCATTGATATCCCTGTTCTTAATTAAATGGTAGTCATCCAGGATAATTACGTCAGGTTGCGTGAGTGATGCTTCTTGTGATAATTCGTTGATTAGTCCAATTAACAGGGAACGCATTGGCGGTAATTCAATGGATGCGAGCGTCTGAGATATGTAATTTCCCAAACTTGGCTGCCTTATCCTTAGCGCTGCTGTAAAATGGGTCCAGAAGCGGACAGGGTCGTTATCGCCTTCGTCCAGAGAAAGCCAGGACACAGGTATGTGGGATGCTAATTCGGCCAGTAAGGTGGTCTTGCCGTAGCCGGCGGGAGCGGAAACCAGGGTTAAAGGACAAAGCAGCCCCACCTTAAGACGCCCTACCAGATTTTTCCGCTCCACCAGATCTGTGCGAAGGCGAGGGACACAAACCTTGGTCGTCACGAGTGTGAAGTCCATATGAGGCTATTATAGTCTCTGGTTTGTGAGCTATCAAATAAGATTGACAGCAGATAAGACAGGGTCTTTGCTTATGAAAAAATCTGACGCACAAGGCAGATTACAAAGCTATTTGGAGTGGGAGACGGGATTCGAACCCGCGACACACTGCTTGGAAGGTACGGAAGGGAAAAAATCCTGCTCCAGCTTTGCAACAACCGCCGCGCAGATGCGGGACACCAATCTGTCATTTAGCAAAGCATGTTCCTTTTTTCGATTAATTGTTTGCTCTCCTGTTTGCGGGTTATTTGCATCCCTATTCTGCTCGCTTAACCGGATTATACTGTTTTCGCCCGTTTTTTACGGGCACGCTAAGAATGGGTTTTGGGTTGTATTAGGTGCCAACGGTATTAGCTAGTGTGCGTTGTACAGAAATGGGTACGCCTTCAATGGCAATGGCTCTAACTTAACAGGTGGTACATATTTGGAGGCAGGTCACTCTTATAAGACTAAGTATTCATAGAGGGTGCATCTTCAGTGCACCCGGTGTAAGCAGTTTAATAGAAAGAAGGAGGGGCGGCTTGCGCCGCCCCTCCCGTGCTATCGAATGCCTGTTAAGCAGTGATTACACCCTGCGGGTTTTGAAGACGAGTATGAGGGTGACGATCACGAGGATGGCGCCGATGGCTATGATGACCCAGACCCACAGCGGGGTTGCCGGTTCCACGGGTGGCGGTGCCGGAGATGCCGGTGCGGGCTCGGTCTGCATGCTGAAGGTGGCGGACCAATCGCTGGGTATGTTCTGGCCGTTGACTTCCAGGGACTTCACG
>Ga0247842_10005858_pt1 | contig 14239 bp, 11 predicted proteins | sample LaCruzMarch2015__3_FD_192411 | JGI IMG/M metagenome (GOLD analysis project Ga0247842, IMG submission 192411) | Freshwater microbial communities from meromictic Lake La Cruz, Castile-La Mancha, Spain - LaCruzMarch2015_19m | ecosystem: Environmental > Aquatic > Freshwater > Lake | place: Spain...
AGGCAAGTATCCACTGGTCATCCGGCCCGGCTTCACGCTTGGCGGCACAGGTGGCGGTATTGCATATAACGACAAGGATTTCGAAGAAGTCGTGAAGCGCGGCCTCTTCTACAGCCCGATCTCCGAGGTCCTGATCGAGGAATCGGTTATCGGATGGAAGGAATTCGAACTCGAGGTGATGCGCGACAACAAGGACAATTGCGTCATCGTCTGCTCGATCGAAAACATGGATCCAATGGGCATTCACACCGGCGACAGCATAACCGTAGCGCCGGCCCAGACGCTGACTGATCGCGAATATCAGAAGATGCGGGATGCTTCCATCGCCGTGATGCGCGAGATAGGCGTGGATACGGGCGGGTCAAATGTACAGTTTGCCATCAATCCTGAAAACGGCAGGATGGTGATCGTTGAAATGAATCCTCGCGTGTCCCGCTCCAGCGCGCTGGCATCCAAGGCAACCGGTTTCCCGATCGCCAAAATAGCGGCTAAACTTGCAGTAGGCTACACGCTTGATGAGCTTCGTAACGACATAACCCGCGAGACCCCGACATGCTTCGAGCCATCGATCGACTACGTCGTCACCAAGATACCCAGGTTCGCATTCGAGAAATTTCCGGGCGCCGACGATACGCTGGGCACACAAATGAAGTCGGTCGGCGAGGCCATGAGCATTGGAAAGACGTTCAAGCAGTCGCTGCAGAAGGCGCTCCGCTCGCTCGAGATTGGCCGCTACGGGTTCGGGGCTGACGGCAAAGACGCCAAGTTTGAAACGCTGACCGTAGAAGAGATGGAAAAGCAACTCTCCGTTACCAGGGCCACCCGGATTTTCGTCATCCGTGCGGCATTCAAGCGCGGGTGGACGGTCGAGCGGGTGCAGAAGCTTACCGGTATCGATCCGTGGTTTCTGCGACACCTCGAAGAACTCGCTGCCTACGAGGATGAAATCAAGACGGCCGGTTCGCTTGCCGGGCTGTGCAAGGATCCAGCCTTGTTCCGCCAGGCAAAGGAGCTCGGCTACTCCGACCGCCAGATAGCGCATCTTCTGGATGCCTCCGAGGACAATGTGCGGAAGGCTCGATTCGACTCCGGACTTATCCCGGTCTACGGCCTTGTTGACACTTGCGCCGCTGAATTTACGGCGTATACCCCCTATTTCTATTCTACGTACGGCGACAACAATGAAAGCCGCCCCGTCGGGGATAAGAAGCGCATAATGATCATCGGCGGCGGGCCGAACCGGATAGGCCAGGGAATTGAGTTCGACTACTGCTGCGTTCATGCTTCCTTCGCACTGCGTGATGCCGGATTTGAAACAATAATGGTGAACAGTAATCCCGAAACGGTGAGTACTGACTACGACACCAGCGACAGGTTGTATTTTGAACCGCTAACCCTTGAAGACGTGCTCCACATCTACCGGAACGAGAATTGCTGGGGTGCAATAGTGCAGTTCGGTGGCCAAACCCCGCTCAACCTTGCAAAGGACCTGGAACGCAACGGCGTAAACATCATCGGCACCAGCCCCGACAACATAGAGGCAGCCGAGGACCGGAAGTTCTTCAATGAACTGGTGACACGTCTTGGAATCAAGCAGCCGGAAGGTGGTATGGCCACAAATGCCGCGGAAGCCGAAAAGATAGCGGAAAGGATCGGGTACCCGGTCCTCATGCGGCCGTCTTTCGTCCTTGGAGGCCGGGCGATGGTCATAGTGTTCGACAAGGAAATGCTGAACAAGTACATGACGGAAGCCGTTGAAGTGTCCAAGAAGCGGCCGGTTCTGGTCGACCACTTCCTCGAACACGCGGTGGAAGTGGATGTGGATTGCATATCTGACGGCGAAACCTCGGTCATAGGCGCGATCATGGAGCACGTCGAACTGGCTGGAATTCACTCCGGCGACAGCGCATGCGCAATACCCTCCCCTAATCTTTCGAAGGAAATCAAGGACACAATCCGCAAGCATACATTTGCGCTTGCAAAGGGATTGCAGGTTCGCGGTCTCATGAATGTGCAGTATGCGGTGCAAGACGGCGAAGTTTACGTACTCGAGGTCAATCCCAGGGCATCGCGTACTGTTCCGTTTGTAAGCAAGGCAATCGGAGTGCCACTGGCCAAGCTGGCTGCTCTCGTGATGGCCGGATTGAAGCTCAAGGACCTCGGCTTCACGAAAGAAGTGACGCCAAAGCATTGCTCTGTCAAAGAGGCCGTCTTCCCGTTCATACGGTTCCCTGGCATCGATGTGATCCTTAGCCCGGAGATGAAGTCCACCGGTGAAGTGATGGGCATTGACGCAACGGTTGGCTTGGCATTTCTCAAGAGCCAGGTTGCCGCCGGCAACGCGCTGCCGGTTTCCGGCAGTGTTTTCCTGAGCATGCGGGACGAGGACCAGAATGAAGTCGTGCCGCTCGCCAAACGGCTGGAGAAGCTCGGGTTTACAATCTACGCCACGCTCGGAACCAGCACGGTACTCAGGAACGAGGGCGTTAAGAGCCTCGCTATATTCAAGATTTCAAAGGGCAGACCAAATGTGATTGATCTGATTGAGGAAAAGAAAATAGCCTGGATCGTTAATACCCCGTCAAGCGGTGCCGAACCCAAGTTTGATGAGATCAAGATGCGGGCTCACGCGGTGATTCGCGGAATACCAATAACAACGACCATTGACGGGCTGCGCGCGGCGACTAACGGCCTTGAGGCCCTGCGCGAAATGGAGCACCTTGAGGTATGCAGCCTGCAGGAATACCACAGGCATGCGCCTAAAACAGCGCTTTCCAAGAAGAAATCCAGAAGAAATGATTAGGCTTTAGGAGCATTCGTGATGGCTGGCAAGTGGAATTGGCTGGAACAGAGAGAGAAGAAGGCTTTCCTCGCGCTGGAGGATGGAACAATCCTCCGTGGACATTCAGTCGGCGCTCCGCGTAATGCCGTGGGAGAAGTCGTCTTCAACACCGGAATGAGCGGCTACGAGGAAATCCTCAGTGATCCATCGTACAGTGGCCAGTTCGTGACCATGACATCGACCGAGATCGGCAATGTCGGGATCAATCCGGAAGACATGGAATCAGGCCGGATGTTTGCCAACGGCTTTATCATGCACGAGATGAATGTACCGAGCAACTGGCGCGCAAAGGAATCCCTCATGGATTGCCTGATCCGGTGTGACATCCCTGCAATCGCGGGCCTTGACACAAGGGCACTCACAGCCCGGCTCCGCGACCACGGCACCATGAAGGCATACATGGCAGTCTGTGACGGCAAAGAGAAAGGCGGCAAGGGCAAGGCGATCACCCCGGAAGAGGCCGTTGAACTGGCCGCGAAATGGGAAGGACTTGACGGCCAGGATTACGCCGCGAAGGTTTCATGCAGCGAGAAGTACGCATGGGATCCAGATGGAAAGATCTCCACGTCCTGGGGGATGGGCGACAAGCTTCCGCCGGCCGATCTGAAGATTGTGGCCTACGATTTTGGCATCAAATGGAACATACTCCGCAGCTTGCGGCGGTCAGGAATGGCTGTAACAGTAGTCCCGGCCCAGACGCCGGCGGAGAAGGTCATCGCAATGAAGCCGGATGGCGTATTCCTTTCCAACGGACCGGCAGACCCGGCGGCCGTGGTTTACGCAATCGAGAGCGCGCGCAAATTGCTCGGCAAGATACCGATCATGGGCATCTGTCTCGGGCACCAGATACTCGGGCTTGCGACGGGAGGCAAGACCTACCGCCTGAAGTTCGGGCACCACGGCTGCAATCATCCTGTGAAGGACCTGCAGACCGGCAAAGTCGAGATAACTTCCCAGAATCACAACTTCGCCGTCAACATCGATACGATCGACACTTCAAAGATCGAGGTAACCCATATCAATCTTAATGATCAGACGGTTGAAGGAATCCAGCACAAGACCGAGCCGATGTTCTCGGTACAGTACCATCCGGAAGCCTGTCCCGGCCCGCACGATCCGTATTACCTGTTTGCGCGCTTCCGTTCGCTGATTGGCAAGTAGAGAAAGCACACAATGCAGCACAAATCCTGGATAGCGGTTCTCGACTTTGGTTCGCAGTATACGCAGCTCATAGCGCGGCGAATCCGCGAGCAGCATGTGTACTCTGAGATTGTCCGGTTTGACACCACAGCGAAGGCGCTGGCCGCACGGAAACCATCCGGCATCATCCTCTCCGGCGGCCCAGCGAGTGTGTTCGAAATGGGCGCGCCGCTGTGCGATCCGGCAATATATGATCTCGGCATCCCGATACTCGGAATATGTTATGGGCAGCAGATGACCGCGAAGTTGCTGGGTGGTTCTGTGAAACCCGGCAAGGCCCGTGAGTATGGAAGCGCACGCATCTCAACCTCCGGCAGTTCACTGCTGTTCAAGAGCATGCCCGGCAACCTCAATGTCTGGATGAGTCACGGCGATCAGGTAGCCGAGCTGCCTGCCGGCTTTAAGGTGGTTGCACAGACCGGCACCTGCCCGGTTGCCGCCATGGAGAACCAGAAGCGGAAGATCTTCGGGCTTCAGTTCCACCCGGAAGTCGTTCACACGCCGCGCGGCGTTGAGCTTCTGAAGCGGTTTGTCTTCGATGTTTGCGACTGCAAGGCCGACTGGGAAATGGCGCATTTCATCAAGGAAAGCATAGCCCATATCCGCAAACAGGTCGGCAAAGGCCATGTGGTGTGCGGGCTGAGCGGCGGGGTGGATTCCTCCGTGGTTGCCGTGCTGTTGCAAAAGGCCATCGGCAGGCAATTGCATTGCATATTCGTGGACAACGGGGTTTTGCGTTACGGGGAAGCCGAGCAAGTGCGAAAGACATTTGAAGGCCTTTTCGGGATAGACCTGAAGATCGTGGATTCTTCCTCCCTGTTCCTGCGCAAGCTCAAGGGGGTCGAGGATCCTGAGAAGAAGCGCAAAATAATCGGCAAGACGTTCATTGACGTCTTCTCCGACGAGGCACGAAAGCTGGGAACAATCAAGTACCTGGCGCAGGGTACACTCTATCCTGATGTCATCGAAAGCACCTCTCCGATCGGCGGCCCGTCAGCGACCATCAAGAGTCATCACAATGTCGGAGGCCTGCCGAAGGATCTGAAGTTCAAGCTGATAGAGCCGCTGCGCGAGCTGTTCAAGGACGAGGTCCGGGTGCTCGGCCACGAACTCGGACTGGCGGATGAAATCGTGCAGCGCCAGCCATTCCCAGGACCTGGCATGGCGGTACGAATTCTCGGTGAGGTAACAGCAGAACGGGTGGCAATCCTCCAGCAGGCGGACCTGCGCGTTCAGGAAGAGATATCCAAGCTCAAGAATTACCGTGATATCTGGCAGTCATTCGCGGTCCTTCTGCCGATACAGACCGTGGGAGTCATGGGCGACAGCAGGACTTACGAGAACGTCGCCGCCCTGCGTGTGGTTGAGAGTCGCGATGCCATGACCGCGGACTGGTCACACGTGCCGTATGACGTGCTGTCGGTCATCTCAAACCGCATCATCAACGAAGTCAAAGGCATCAACCGCGTCGTCTTCGACATCAGCTCCAAACCCCCGGCCACGATTGAGTGGGAGTAGGTGGATTACTGGATAGTCAGACGGTCAACCGGCGAGCGGAATCCCGCCGCGATCATCTTGTGGAGCAGATCGTTGGTAACCGCAAGTGTCAAGACCCGGTCGTGAAGGACAGCTTGGAGGATGCCGATGGTGCCCGTTACGGGAATGCCCATGTCCGCACAGGTCCGTCGACCTGACAAGTCGTCCGTTACCACAATCCCCTTGCGATGAAGAGCGGCAGTTATGGTCCCAGCTTCGCCTTGTCCCAGATGGCCGATGAGCTCGCGAAAGGTGTCCCGCTCAGTCTTGTCAAGTGTGACCACCCTGAAGACGCCTTGGTCCACAAGGCCGAGGCAGTCGGCCAATGGCGCGTGGCCAGCGGCAACGCCGGATGTCAGTTCGTCAACAACCTGTGTGGTCACAAAGCCCCGCATGCGGTAGCGGTCGGACAGGACGTCCATACGGCCAACCAGCGCGAAGTTGGACAGCGTAACACTGTCGAAGAACCAGGCCACCTTCCTATGCATGGGCGACATCGTCCTTTGTGCACACCGTATTCTGGCTCACCCCGCGCTCATTGAGCCATGCTCTCAGCCTGAGGGGCGTAAGACCCAGAGCCTCAGCCAGCTTGCCGAGGCTGATGTACCCTCCCCTGAACGCTTCCAGAGCCTGCCGTTGGACCGCCGTCAGTCCAAGCAATTCCGTCTGATAGCAGGTCTGAACAGCCTGCCGGACCAGCTCACCAACAGTAACTCGCCTGTGCCCGGCCACCTGTTTGAGACCACGGGCCACCGATGGTTCTACTTTGATATGCAATGTTGCAGTCTGTGCCATAATTCGCTTTCTCCCCTTATGTACAACATTAGGTATAGCATGTTGGCAACCATGCGTCAAGTCCAGACACTGGACATTGCGGCAAAGACCTTTGGCAAGCGCCATTTCCGCCGAAACTCCTGGGAGTACTGATCATGATTTGGGGCATCTGCTGATGATCGAATCATTTCGGGGTGGCTGTCTTTTCTACTATCCCGGAGATCCATGCGGATAGCGCTTTGCCATTCTTCAGGGTATCCTCGGGTATTACGAGTTGATCCCGTGATGCCAGATAAGCGGCGTACTTGAGTTGCGCCTCGCTTGGGGCCCCGTTAACACCGCGGACCGGAGGGGTCGCATAGCCCATCTTGTTGTGAACCGCCTTGCAAAAACGTTGCCACGTCTCCTGCTTTTCAACCACCTGGTCCAGTATGGCCTCCATCTTGCCGGTCAGGGCATAGTCTATCACCCATGGATGCTGCGCCCTCAGGTAGTCAATCAGGGTCTCGCCCGGAGGCAGGGGCACCACCTTTCCCTTCTCCTCCTTCACGTAACCACGGTCCGAGATATTCTTCGTGATACTAGCATACGTCGAAGGACGCCCGATGCCCAGCCGCTCCAACTCCTTCACCAAAGAGCCCAGCGTAAACCGGCCTGGCGGCTTGGTTTTCTTTTCATCAAGAGTCTCCTTCTCCTTGGGCACCAGTTCGCCAGCAACAATTGGCGGAAGGGTCTGTATCTTTTCCTCGTCCCCTTTATCTCCCTTGCGATCCTTCTCCTCGTCGACCTCGGCGTATACCTTGAAAAACCCGTCGAACTTCAAAACCCTGCCGTTAGCCTTGAACTTCTCACCTGTCACATCAAACAGCAGCATGGTGGAATCGTAGCGGGCCGGCGCCATCTGGCTTGCCACTGCACGCCTGTATATCAACTCGTAAAGCCGGGCATGATCTTGCCCCATCTGTTCTTTATCAACCAAGGCGCCAATCTCAGATGCCGGGTGCATATGGGTCGGGCGGATACCCTCATGGGCCTCGGCTGGGAATTCTTTGACTTGAAGACGTTGGGCTTGGCCGGCACATACTCGGCGCCAAAGGTAGCCCCCGCAAATTCACGAATTGAGGCGACAAACGCCTCGTCCATCCGGACTGAATCGGTCCGGTGATAAGTCGTCAAGCCGTGGTCGAACAAGGCTTGCGCCATCTTCATCGTCTGCTCCGGTGTAAACTTCAGGCGCGCCGCCGCAGCCGCCTGTAAATCGACTGTTGTAAAGGGCGGCTTTGGCGACTGCCTGGTCTCCTTCTGCTCTACCTTTTCAGCCAGAGCGTGGGTCTCGCCCCTGATGGCGTCAACCACGGCCTGCGCGTCCGCTTGCTTCTCGAACTTTCCTTTCACTCGGGTCGCAATGAACGTCGTTCCATCCTTTGTGAGATGAATATTCAGGATCCAGTACAGCGACGTCTTGAAAGCCCTGATTTCACGCTCACGATCAACCACAAGGCGCACAGCTGGAGACTGCACCCGCCCGACGCTGAATATGTTGTGGAGCCGCCGGCTGGCCATCGGGGAGAGAATGTATCCCACCAGGCGATCCCCCACCCTTCGCCCGAGAAACGCATGGTAGAGGCCCTCATTCGTCTGACTGAAAGGCACAGCCTTCGCCAGCGATTCCTTAAGCCCTTTTTCGGTCACCTCGTAAATCTCCATTCGGAGGCATTCCTTGGCGACAGACTTCACCTCATCATAGATGTGACGGCTGATGGCGTACCCTTCCCGGTCCGGGTCACCAGCCAGCATCACGGTCTCGTCTTTGGCCGCCGCGCGAAGCTGATCCGGCAACTGGTTCTTTCGCTCATGCAGGATGAAGGTGGGTTCATAAGTCTTGAGGTCGACCCCGATATCGGCATTTGGCAGATCCTTGAAGTGTCCGACCGTGGACATGGTCTTCACCCGAAGGATCGCCTGAATCTTTTTGGCCTTGGTTGGAGATTCAACAATAATGAGCATTGTTCATGAGACCCTTGAATTACCCTCCGCAGAGTCCACACTCCAGTTGGAAAGAACAAGCTAAAACGACAGAGACTTGAGACCCTTTATCGCACTTGATCTCAAGACTTGCTTCTGCGACCATTCCGTCTCGTAAGTCCTTCCTGAAGACGGCAACAAAGGAGAACAGGCATGAAACAGATAGTGATGATTTGGGTCGCTATGATTGCTGCTGCGGGCGCGTTTGCAAACGAACCGGTACGTGTGTTGATCCTGACCGGCCAGAACAATCATAAGTGGCAGGAAACCACGCCGGAATTCAAAAAGATTCTCGCCGATGCCGGAATATTCAAGGTAGATGTCGACGAAACGCCATGGCAGATGAAGCCGTCAGACTTCACCAAGTACGATGTGCTCGTCTGTAACTGGAACAACTTTGGCAAGAAGGGACCAGCTGCCGCAGTCTGGTCAGCTGAAAGCAAACAGGCATTCTGGAAGTTCATCGAATCTGGAAAGGGCTTCGTCTGCATACATGCCGGCGGCAGCATCTTCTACGACTGGCCTGAATTTCAGAAGTTGATTGGCGCAACGTGGCGTGGAGGCACTTATCATCCAAAACAACTGAAGTTTGGCCTGAAGATAGCCGATTCAAATCATCCGATCACAAAGGGGCTCGAACCATTTGAGGTGTTCGACGAAGCATGGCAGAAGACTGAAAACACAAATCCCGACCGCAAGGTTCTCGTGACCGGAAAGGTGGCGGTCGAGAACAAAGGCACTGGGCTCGATGAACCATATGCGCTGGTGACCGAACAGGGAAAGGGGCGCTGTTTCACGCTGATCCTCGGTCATACCGTTGAATCGATCCGCAGCCCGGGATTTTCGACGCTACTGGCACGCGGCACAGAGTGGGCAGCAACCGGCAAAGTCGCCCTGCCCATCCAAAAGGGCTCTGCGGTTGCGGCGAAATAGTCCAGGCGATGATCTACAAAGGGAGTCCAATGGTACAGTCGAGAGCCTGGACTCTCATCAATGCGAATGCGTTCTGGTATGCGCGGCCCGTCGCCACCCACAACCGTGCGCCGTTGCCGGATGCAGCGGCCCGACCGGTCATGTCGATGACCGACATCTCCGCCGCCGCGCGCGGCAAAGAACTCAAGGCCGTCCATGGGAACTAAATCATGAAGAAGATAGGATTGGCTTTAGGCGGAGGAGGAGTGCGCGGACTCGCGCATGCGCTTGTCTTCGAGGCCCTCGACGAATTGGGCTGCCGGCCATGCATCATAACCGGCACCAGCATGGGGGCCATTATGGGCGCGCTGTATGCATCCGGCCTGCCCGGCAAGGCTATCAGGGAGAACATCCTGCGGAACATCATCTCAAGGCAGGACACGTGGCGTGATATTCTCCATAAACGGTCGGATATCATGAAGGTCGTAAAGACAGTCACACTCGATCGCGGCGGCAGCGGACTGGTCAAGCCTGACCGCTTTCTGAACTACCTGCTCTCACCAATACACAAAGCATCATTTGAGGAACTCGACATACCCCTGGTCATCATTGCCACCGACTACTGGAGCGGCGAGGAGGTCGCCATTAAAGAGGGCGAGCTGCTCCCGGCCTTGAAAGCAAGCATGGCGATCCCGGGGGTGTTTGCTCCGGTGTCAATTGGCAATCGCGTACTGCTGGACGGCGGTATTGTTGATCTTGTGCCTTACGAGCATATCCTTGACCAATGCGACATCTCTATAGCGGTGAACGTCGCCGGCGTGCGCACACCCGGGAAACGCAGGACTCCGAATATCCTTGAGTCGGTTCTTGGTTCGCTCCAGATCATGCAGGAAGCAACCCTTTCCGAGAAACTGAAGCAGCGACGGCCAGATATCATGGTACACCCCGAGATCACGGACGTTCCGATTCTCGATTTCGGGAAGGTTGCGCGGGTGCTGCGCCAATCGGCACCAGCGGTGGAAAAGATGAAGCGGGACATTGAGAAACTCTTAATGGCACAGTAGCCCCTGCACTATCTATGCCGCTTGATCTATCGGCCCATTTTTGGCAGCATCCTGACCAAGAGCTTTTTGAGGAACAGCGATTCTTTTCGAGGGCATATCAATCAGGGAGAACAACAATGGCAGACCTGGATGGAGTCAAGGAAGCGAAAAACTATTTCACCGGCATCCCCCAGAAATCCGAAGCCTTTTTTCTCAAGGGCTCCAATTCACTCGATTGGGGCATGAAGAACAGGCTGGCGCGGATATTCAATCCTGAATCGGGCCGGACAGTCATGCTCGCCATTGATCACGGCTATTTCCAGGGACCCACCACCGGGTTGGAACGAATTGATATCACCATCCTGCCACTCGTACCGCATGCCGATACACTGATGCTCACGCGTGGTATACTCAGAACAATTATCCCTCCTTCAACTTCCAAGTCGATCGTTCTCAGGGTATCCGGCGGAACAAGCATCCTGAAGGAACTTTCGAACGAGGATATTGCCGTTGATATTGAAGATTCCGCGCGACTGAACGTATGTGCAATGGCCGTCCAGGTCTTCATAGGTGGAGAACATGAGCGGGAATCAATCAGGAATATGACCAGGATGGTTGACATGGGCACGCGCTACGGCATACCCACCCTCGCTGTGACGGCGGTTGGGAAAGACATGGTGCGCGATGCGCGCTATTTCAGGTTGGCGACGAGGATCTGCGCTGAACTTGGTGCCCACTATGTGAAGACCTACTACGTGGAGAAGGATTTCGACACTGTCTGCGCCGCATGTCCGGTTCCGATCGTCATGGCTGGCGGAAAGAAGATCCCGGAACTCGACGCTTTGACCATGGCATACAATGCGGTACAAGGAGGCGCTGCCGGTGTGGATATGGGGCGCAATATCTTCCAGTCGGAGGCTCCGGTTGCAATGATCAAGGCGGTCCGCGCCGTGGTCCACGACAATGCCACCCCGGCGGCCGCTTATGACATGTACCAGACGCTGAAAAACAAGAAATAGCATCGGACCCCTCTAATGAAAGTCGCACGCTGGTACAACAATGCCGATATCAGGATCGAAGAGGTTCCCACGCCCAGACCGGGACCGAATGAGGTACTGGTCAAGGTCTACGCATGCGGGATATGCGGAAGTGATATCGTAGAATGGTACAGACTGCCCCGCGCACCGCTTGTTCAGGGACACGAGATCGGCGCATTGGTGGTTGAGACCGGAGCTTCCGTCAGGAAAGTAAAGACTGGCGACCGCGTATTCATTGCACCGAAGGTGGGATGCGGGCAGTGTGCTTATTGCCGAAATGGCCATCACCCCGTCTGTTCCAATGTCAAAGACCGCCTCCCTGGCGGATATGCCGAGTACATTCTTGTCCCGGAGGCTCTTGTCGCAAACGGAACGCATATTCTGCCGGACCGAATCACCTATGAACAAAGCACCTTCATTGAACCTCTTGCCTGCGTAATCCGGGCCCAGCGGCTGTCCGGTATTGTCAGGGGGCAGACTGTTTTGATCATGGGCTGCGGCATGTCAGGCTTACTGCACGTCAAACTTGCCAAAGCGCAGGGTTACACCATAGCCGCAACGGATGTGAATACCAAGAGACTGGCCATGGCTGAAATGTTCGGTGCGAACATCGCGCTAAAGGCTGACGACGCTGTGCCAGAGCGTCTTGCCGCGGCAACTGGCCGGAAGGCAGATGCCGTCATTGTGTGCACATCAGCCCTTTCCGCGATTGAGCAGGCCTGGAAATGCGTGGACAAAGGCGGTGCGGTTGTATTCTTCGCCGTACCGGCTCCAGGGAAGCAGGTAACCGTTCCAATCAACGATTTCTGGACCAAGGAAATAAGGATTCTGACTTCATATTACTGCGGGCCCGATGATATCGCCGCTGCCCTCGAAATGCTCAATTCCGGCTCGATTGTTATTGAGGATCTCATCACTCACCGGCTGCCACTCGATGAGACCGCAAAGGGTTTCAGACTCGTGCTCGACGGCCAGGAGAGCATCAAGGTGATAATAGAACCCAACCAAGGCAAAAGATGACGACAGTACATGTCGGCCTGGCATGCAGTTCCGAAGCGAATGCGGACCGATTCTACCGTGACCTTCTGGGATTGAAGAAGGCTGAGCCAAAGACACTCCGGCGATCGCTATCCAAGGCAATCTTCAACATCGATTCCGATCTGAAGGTGATCAATTATTCCGACAGCGGCAGTCACTTCGAAGTCTTCATCCACAGCGAATGCGGAACAATACAGCAGCCCATCAATCACATCTCCATCGAGGTTGAAGACCTGACCGCATTCCTCAACAAAGGCCGCGCAATGAATGTGAAGTTGCTTCAGGTTCCGAAAGATGGAATTGTCCTATCGTTCGCGTATGATTTTGACGGCAACCTCTTTGAGTTGAAAGAAAAGCTGATTTCCTGAACCAGCGTAACAATTCATGAACCACTGGAGTATTGCTTTCGATGGATACTTGTGAGATCATGCCGACATTGTAATGTCGGAAGATTGCAGGGGCTGCGGCGACAAATACAACAAGGAGGTATCGGATGAAAAGGGCGTCAGTGTCGGGGGCTTTTATTTTCAGCACGATCATCGCAGTCATAGGCACAATCATCGTGGGTTGCGGAGGCAGCGATGAAACCAGCTTCCCATTGTTGACAGGGACAGTGACCGGCAGACCGACAGCATATCAGACTGTAGCTGTATCGCCGGACGGCGGTTACATCCTGATGGGCGACGATAACAGCAACGTAATCCAACTCCTTACACCTGAAGGCGATGTTCTCTGGCAATACACCCTGCCTACCGACGAACAGATGCAGAGTGGTGCCATTTCTGCAAATGCATCTATTGTCGTGGTTGGCGGGCAGAACGGAGCCGTGTACGCTCTCTCCAAGGAAGGCACCCTGTTGTGGCAGAAGGCCAGACCATCCGAGGAAGTGCAGGTTGCGGTTACTGATGCCGGCGACAAGATCATCGCGGGACATAAAACCGTCTCATGCTACACTGCAGGCGGCGTGGAATTGTGGACCAAGGAAATTAATACCCGCGGATGGACGATATGGGGAATCGCGGTATCTTCCGACGGATCCCGCCTGATTATTACGACAAATAGTGACGTGATTCTGTGCGACGGTAATGGAGTAGAACTGGCCTTCTTCGATGTTATCGCAGGCAATAACATCTATTCCGCCGACTTACGCGGCGACGGAACTCAGTTCGCTGTTCTTTATTCGGATGGAGACGCATACCGTGTCGCGCTGTATGATGTTGCCAGCGGCGAGCTATGGAGACAGACGCTCTATGGCGGAGGCTATGTCAGTATTGACAACGCAGGCGAAGTATTTGCCACTTCCAAGGATCATGATACTGTGATGTACAGCAGCACCGGCGAGCTTCTGGCAAGCTGGTCTGCCAATGGTACCACCATAGGTGCGGACAATGCTGGTCGTGTTTGCGTGGTTGGTATGATTGGCGATGTCCTCATCTACCAGATGCGATAGCCCGATCCTTTTTATGTTACCCTCCGCCATCCCGAACAGAGACGGCGGAGGGTCTTTGCTCATGGGCGGCCGAGTGTACATTGTTTTTGCATGAACAGTATCTCATTAGGAACACGCATATGAATAAGACGCGCATCCTTTCGGCCCTGTTTTTTTCAGCTTTTCTTACCGGATGCGGCACGTCTGATGAAGAGTACGTTAATGACCGGCCCAACCCTGTTTGCCCGCCCAGCACCGCCGATCACCGGTACATCGCCTTTTCTGGCTATTGCTGGGAGGTCAGAAAGACCGTTAAGGCAGAGGCTGCAGGTCCGAACTACTACTCCAATGATGCGCGCGATGTCTGGGTGGACGACAAAGGCCTGCTTCACATGAAGATTTC
>Ga0247842_10005866_pt1 | contig 14232 bp, 17 predicted proteins | sample LaCruzMarch2015__3_FD_192411 | JGI IMG/M metagenome (GOLD analysis project Ga0247842, IMG submission 192411) | Freshwater microbial communities from meromictic Lake La Cruz, Castile-La Mancha, Spain - LaCruzMarch2015_19m | ecosystem: Environmental > Aquatic > Freshwater > Lake | place: Spain...
GGAATAAAAGAGTTTAACCATTTGTTTATTGCATCTACTCCAGGGCATTTTACAGAAATTAAACAAACTTTAGACTATTTGTTTAAGATGCTCAACATGAAATATGAATTAAGAGATGGAAAGAATGGTAATTTAATTGAAGGAAGAACTGGAATTATTTCTGTAAATGGGAATTCCATTGGAGTTATTGGAGAAGTTCATCCTGCTTCTTTGAAGGATTGGGGAATAAAGCTTCCAGTGGCTGTTATAGAGATTAATTTGGATTTGCTGATGAAGAGTTAAACTTGAAATATACCTTCTTGGAAAGCTCTTTCTATTGGTTTTGCGTGTTTATTAAAATGTTCAGTTAAAATTTTTAGTGGGCCTTTAGATTTATCATATCTATTATCCGCGTTGTCTTTTCTTGTTGTAAGAGCATCATAGAAGTCTGCGATTGATACAACTCGAGCATAATCAGTTATCAATTCAGTTTTTCTTTCATCAAACCTAGGTTTAGGTAATCTTACTGGATATCCATTTGGCTGAAATATATGATGTCTCAAGGCTATTTCAGCAGTGAAGGGCAGCACATCTTGGAGTAATAGGTATCCAATCCAAGGGTGTCTTCTAATAATTCTTCTATCTTGATCATTGAGCTCTTTTTTATTTAGCACTTCTCGAGGTATGGATATTTTTCCTATATCATGGAGATTTCCACCATACCAGGCAGGTTTTTGTTCTAAACCAAAAAGAGGCGCTAACTTGTTGGAATATTGTCCGACTCTCATTGAGTGCTCAAAATGAGACGGATGTTTAACTTTCAAAATATAAAGATATCCTGAAACGATTTCTTGTTGTTCTGGGCCAATCTGGAGAAATCTAACCGTTTCTTCTAAGTCGCTTTCCCTAATAGGTGTCATAAAAAAGTGTCAAAACTCTTATTTTTAAAGACTTCTATGTTTGATTTAATTAGCCGTAATAGCTTTTTTCCTTCTTTGTAAGGGCTTTTGGATTTTTCATGTCATCCATGATTTTTTTGAAATCTGGCTTTAGCTCATTCCATTTTGAGTATATTTTTTGAATTAGTTCGGCTTCTTTGTTTTCATCTGATGATAATTCTAATGATAGTGAGCTTAGACTTAAATCGGCTAGGGATTCGTAGATTTTGTCTATCTTTTCCTTGTCTTCTTGGGAGATTGATTTTATGTATCCTAGGTAAAGTCTTGGTGCATTAACTGGATTTAGAAGCATTTCAACAAAGCCAAGGGAATTAATTATCTTTTCCATCATTGATTTTCTTATTAGTCTTAGAAGGAAATCTGTCTCTCTGTCTATTTTGTCTATTTCAAAGTCTTCGTTTAACTTATTGAAATCAGGGATTTTGTGCTTTTTTGATAGCGGTTCGTATTGCTTTTTTAAATCTATAAGTTCCATATTTAGGCATATTATTGGAGTTTTATATAGTTATCTTTTTATTTTGGGAAGGTTTAAATATACATACATTGCCAGTGATTTATGGATAGAAAGCTATCAGAGGCCCAGATGTATTTGTTGAGAGAGCATTTAGCACACGCTAGGCGGGCTTTTGGGCTGGTTGTTTCAAATGATTTTAGCGGAAAGAGTGATCTGGCTATTGCTATTGAGCATGCTCCTTATGCATTTGGAGTCTATCAAGCTTTTCAAAATTCAATTGGACAGGTAGTTGAACAACTTGGATTAGATCCTGCTTTTAAGGATTGGACCCCAAAAAGAACAGAACCTCGGGATATTAAGGCTTTTTTGCTCGAAGAAGCTGTTTCGAGTGGATTATTATCAGCTTGGAAGAATCAACTTAATAATGTGGCTCCAGATTTAGTTTCGTCGCTTCAAATAAGGGACGAGATGTTTAGAAAGGCAGTTCGTGCGAGCGGGACTCGTAGTTATTCACAGATTGAAGGAATGGCAATATGTTTCGCAAATACTGAAAGAGCTGCAGAAGTAATGCAAGTTTTGGGCAACACTCGAAGAATATATCAGGGCGTTCTTGAATTTAAAAAGTAAAGCCTCTGCCGGGATTTGAACCCGGGACCTCAACATTACCAATGTTGCGCTCTACCGCTGAGCTACAGAGGCACAATGAGACTTAAGAAAATCACTATAAAAAGATTGTTATGCAGTTATTTATCTAGTAGAATTATTGTTTGTTTCTGGAAGCCAGTCTGCTTTTATTATGTGCCCTGTGATTGAGACTCCTTTTTGCAGGGCATTTAGAAGCCAGGAATAGTAAATGTTTCCGAATTTCATTATGTTTTCTTTGCTATTTAGTTTGATATTCTCATTACTCACTACAAATAGGGCAGCTAGAAGCAGAACTATAATTATAATGTGCGATAATTTCATTTTGTGAAATTAGTAAGGTTTATTCCCCAGTCTTGATTAACTACATAGGCTGAGATTCCCTTAACATTTTGGAATGCGGTTCCAAGCCAGGACATGTATAATTCTCCCGCTTTCATTACTCCAGAAAAGTTTGTTAAATCTAGACTGTGCGAGGAATAGAGAGTGGCAAAAGAAAGAACTAGGAATAACACTAATCCTACAACGATAAGGAATCCAAGTTTATGTCTTATTTCTTTGAATTTGAGGAGAATAAAAATTACAACTACTGCAAGTCCAATTACCCACCAATTTAACCACCACATGGAATAATTAGATTGAGGAGATATAAAAAGCTTTCTTAGGAAAGGTTTAAAAGGGAATTCGAGATTTAAGAAAAATGAAAGCCGCCAAATTGGATAAATCTGGAGCGTTGGAAAGGTTTGCACCATTTGCTAAAGTTCTCGGTGCACATCTTTCACATAGCACTTGCTCAGTATTACATAAAAAGGCTTGGTCTCAAAGAACTCCGGCCATAGGTCATTCTTTGTTGATAGCGCGGGCAGTTCATGAATTATTTGGGGGTAAGTTATATACTGGTCATTTTAATTCAGTTTCTGCAGGATTGACTCAAGTTCCGCATTATTGGAATTATGTTCCCGTTGTTATAGATAAGGTGGGAGATTTATTAGGAATAAGGGGACAAAAAATTGTAGGAGATAAAAAAGTTACATATGGGCCGTTTGAAATAGATTTAGCTAGACCTCTTTTGCATTCGGATGTTCAAATAGTTCCGGCGATGCCTTTAGCAGAAATTGCTCTTGAAGAAGCAATTCAATCAGAAAGAAGAAGAGATTGTACTTTTGATAATAGATATAATCGTTATTTTTCTAGAGTTAGACTTGCTCTTGGTTAAAAACATTTAAAACTACCTATTTCCAACCTTAATTATAGCCCTTTAGTACAGCGGTCAAGTATCGTGGACTCTGGCTCCGCGGACCCAGGTTCGAATCCTGGAGGGGCTATTTATTTTCTTGTTTCTGGTTTTGGCATTTTTGTTTTGAATTTCAGAAATAGTCCCTCATAGGGTTCAGATGCGTCTAGTGCAGATTTGCGGCATACGGCAAGAAAATATAATGTGCCTCTTCTAGGCATTGAACGATCAGTATAACCCTCATATCTATAGCTCACAAAACCAGGATTGCCTCTACCAAAGTGGGTTTCAAGATAGGCTTTAACTTCTTCCTGATAATTCCCCTGCCGAACATTTAAAGGAAAATTCTCAAGGGCTCCTGCAGGTAATGCCCAAAAAGTTTTTACTTCTTCATTAACTAGAGTTTCATTTAAGGTTCTTAGGCGATGATCTAAGGAAGAACCTTCCTCGAAAGCATTAAGCTTTCTATGATAAAATAAGTCCACTATGTGTTCTCTTAACCAGGGTGGAAAGGGTCTCATAAAAATAGCAAGAAAGGAGGGTTTTAAGCATTGCCAATATAGAGAATACAGCAGGTTTTTAAATGAAGAGGGGTTTTTATTTTGGTGAAAAGATTATTCAAGTACCCATATCCGAAGCTAACTTTACTTATTATTTTTTCTATATTTTCTTATTTAATATTTTCTGATTCAAATGTGGAGAGTTTTGTTTCTCATTTGGGAGAACTGAAGTACCTAGGAATCTTTATTGCAGGACTTCTCTTTTCGTTTGGTTTTACAACTCCCTTTGCAATAGGCTTTTTTGTAATTGCAAATCCAGATAATCTGATTCTGGCTGCAGGTATCGGGGGTTTTGGTGCATTTTTATCTGATTTATTTATTTTTAAGGTAATAAAGATGTCATTTATGGATGAGTTTAGGAGATTGGAAAAAACTAAACCTTTGAAAGAGATAATTTATTTGGCTGATAAAGATTTGTCAGTTAGATTTAGGCATTATCTTCTTTATGTTGTTGCAGGAATGGTAATTGCCTCTCCTCTTCCAGATGAATTGGGGGTAAGTATGTTGGCAGGGTTATCGCATATTAAACCGTTTTCTTTTGCACTAATTAGTTTCACTATGAACTCTTTAGGCATATTGGTGATGCTATTAATTTAAAATGAAAACATTAGTTCTTAAGATAAATGAGAAAAGTCCTGAAAAGGATAAAATCACAAAGGCTGCTGAGATAATAAATAGTTCTGGGCTCGTTGTCTTTCCAACTGAGACAGTTTATGGATTAGGGGCAAGTGCTTTTGATGTTTCTGCCGTTAGAAAAATATTTGTAGCTAAAAATAGACCAATGGATAATCCTCTAATTGTTCATATTTCTAAAAAAGAAGAGGTTAATTTGCTTTCTTCTAAAATTCCAAAAGTTGCTTGGAAACTCATTGATGAATTTTGGCCAGGGCCATTGACTTTAGTTTTGAAGAAAAAGGGAATTGTTCCTAGAGAGGTAACTGCTGGATTAGATAGTGTTGCAATTAGAATGCCTAGAAACAAAATTGCTTTGGCTTTGATAGGAAAAGCTGGACCAATTGCTGCGCCTTCTGCCAATTTATCTACAAAACCCTCAGGGACTTCGTTCAAATACATTCTGGAAGATTTAAATGGAAAAGTTGATTGTCTAATTAGAGGAAATGATTCTGAAATAGGGTTGGAATCAACAGTTTTAGATTTAACTGGGAGGCCTAGAATATTAAGGCCTGGAGCGATAACATTTGAACAGTTAATAAAAATTTTACCCAATCTGAAAATTATAACAAATAGTAACCAGCCAAGGTCTCCAGGAATGAAATATAAGCATTATGCTCCTAAGGCAGAGGTGATTATAGTTGAAGGAGAAAGAAAAAGAACAAGATTAAAGATAAAAGACTTAATTTATCAATTTAAAATTAAAGGAGAGAGGTTTTTTGTTGTGGATAGTGAAAACCCTAAGAAATTAGCAAGAGATTTATTTAAGATATTTAGAACATGTGACAGAATGGGATATAAGCATATAATTGTTCCAGCTGTTGAGGAAAAAGGAATTGGTCTTGCTGTGATGAATAGACTTAGAAAGGCTGCTTCTAAAACTATAACTGTCTAATTTGATTGTTGCATTTTATCACAATAACCCTTTTATAGTTGGGCGCTTTGTAATATTATGCCTATTACCATAGACGAATTGAAACTTGAGCATATAAATATTGAAACGGATTTGAAAGAATTGGAGACTTCTGCATACTCAATGAATATAAATTATCCAAATCTTATTCATACCATAAGAAGAATGGACGATTTTTGGAATAAGCATGAGGATAAGGAAGAAAAGTTCTTTTCTGTTCTTTCAAAGAAAGGATTTCCCATTCCTTCTAAGAAGATTTTTTTTGAGCACTCTAAATTCAAAAGGCATAGACAAAATATCGTTGATGCAATTAATTCTGGGAATGAACAGGAAGTGAAGAAGGTTTTGCAGTCTGATGGATTATTTCTTGTCAAGGAAATGAGGCAACATATGAAAGAGGAAGATTGGATTTTTTATGCCCTTCCAAAACATCTTACTGGATAAAACGTCATCTTTTTAAAGCTTGTAAGGATTGATTTGTTGAGCTCCCGTAGTCTAGCAGTCAAGGACGCGGCCCTCTCGAATCGCCGAGGTTCAATCGTTGAGATTATGACCTCAGTCATCTCTATGACAGGCATTCTTATTATTCAAACCCGAAGTTTCTTTGGGGATGGAGTACGGCTGCAACCCGGGTGCGAATCCCGGCGGGAGCATAAGACTATCTTGGCATTTTGGAGAGATTTTATGTACAGGTTTGTACAGGAAGTTTAAGAACTTCTTTTCAGTTTGACCAAGACGATGAAAATAGACCCCTATAATAACGAAAAAAGCTACTTAAACTGGAAGGAGAAAACAAAGCAGGGTATCGCAGAAATTAGCGATTATAACGCCACAATCCTCTTACAATACCTTAATGATATGGAAATAGGTATAAATGTAGGTATGGGTACCAAAAAGGGCGCAAGAAGCTTTATTCGCCTAAAATCCTTGAAGGATAAACTGATATTCTTAATGAAAAAGATAAAACTTCTGTATAATCTAGATAAAATAACTGAAATCAGCGAAAAACAGATTCATATTCTATTTTCAAAGATGTTAAACGGAGAAATAGTCAAGGCTAATGGTAAAAAATATATTGCAGTAAGGGATTACATTAAGATATTCAAGGCTTTTTGGCACTGGCATCAAAAGATAAATAAAAAACAGGGAAAAGAGATCCAAGATATCACAGTTGACCTGGACTGTCAACAATCAAAGCCCGATTGGGTTTATCTAGATGAAGAACAGATTAAAAGACTAGCAGAAAATGCAACATCTAAGTATAGAGCACTTATTTGGTTTTTATTTGACTCTGGAATAAGATCTCCTACAGAATTGATTAATATTAAGGTTTCTGACTTTTCAAAAGACTTCAAAGAGCTAAATATCAGGGATGAGATAAGCAAGACTTTCGGAAGAAGAATAAAACTTATCATTTCATCTTCTGTAATTAAAGATTATGTTAAAAATAAAAATATTTCAAAGGAGGATTATGTCTTCCCAATAGTTCCCTGTGTTGCAAATAGATATTTGAAAAGGCTGGGAAAAAAGGTATTTGGAGATTCTGAAAGTCTGGCTGGTCAAAGGTATTCAGAGTTGACAATGTATGACTTCAGGCACTGCTCCTGCTGTTATTGGCTCCCAAGATATAAATCTGAATCTGCCTTAAAATATAGGTTTGGGTGGAAACAGTCAGACAAAATTCACTATTATTCTGAATTGCTTGGAATGAGAGATACTATTTCAGAAGAAGATATTTTGGTTGACGTGACTAAGACTGAAATTGAGAAAGAGATACAGAGAACTAGAAGCGAAAATGAAATATTACAAGAGCAAGTAAAAACTATGCAACTACAAATGGTAAAGGTCATGGAATGGACTAGAAAAGCAGGGATGGAGCTAGAATGACTAAAGATAAAATTAAAGAACTGGAAGATAAGATAAGAATACAGCAAGAAGAGATTGATAAGTTGAATAAAAAGGCAAAACGTACCAGCTTTTGGTTATTTTGGTTGCTTAAGGATAGATATTAGAAAAATCAATGTTGAAAATACATTCCTTTTTTTATGCTTGTCTGACGGAGCATCCCTCTTTGGGTGCGTATTTTTATACTTCTGCTAGGAATGAAAATATCTAGTAGGTTCTGCATTTTCTTAAGTTGTCCTTTTGGTAAATCATTGTATAATGCTATTCCCTTTGATTCATCCAAGCTCACAAGTTGTATTCCATTAGCATTTCCTGCCTCTTTTTTAATTTTCTTTAATACTTCTTTAGTATCAAAAGACATAAAATGATTATGTAAGTTTTTTTTCGCTTTTTCTGTCAGTTTTTCTGATCTTAAGATCCCATTGACAAAATATATTTTTTCTCTTCTATCTGATCCGATATATACTTTTTCACTTTCTAATAATTTAACTCCTCTTCTAGGAACTAATTCTAGTAACATCAATGAGTCAAAATCCACAGCTTGGGCTATTGGAGTCTTTTTCTCACTTCCAGAATATCCATAAGGCAAGAAGTCTAATATTATTGCATATTCACTTTTGGTCATGCTTAATCATACAGAAACTAGAATAAAAACTTATTTAATAGCTCCTTTCTAGAATAGGCTATGGAAAAAGAGGATTTTATGCGTTTAGCCATAAAAGATGCAAAAAGTCATGGATTACATTTCGGAGCGATTGTTGTCAAGGATAATAAAGTAATTGCGAAAGCAGGTAAAAGACCAAGAGGAGATCCGAGATATCATGCAGAGACACAGGCACTTCTAAAAGCTACTAAAAAATTAAATTCAAAGACTCTAGAGGGCTGTACTCTATTCTCAACCTGTGAACCTTGTCCAATGTGCTTTTATATGGCTTGGATAACGAAGGTTTCAAACATTGTTTATGGTGCAACTCTTCAGGATTCTATTAAATTTGGATTTCAGGAAATAGATATCAATATAGATGAACTTAATAGAAAAGGCGAGAATAGAATTAAGCTTGAGAAGGGTTTTCTTAGAGATGAGTGCTTGAAATTATTTGAGAAATAAAATTATTTATTTTGTGTTCAAATCACCAACAGTCATATCACCGGCTCTATCTGCTGCTCTGCAAGCTTGACATTCGCCATCTCGACTTAGTGTCCATTCTTCAACTTCTTTTCCACAAGCTTCACATTTTACTAGTTTTTCTTCTGGCATTTTAGAGATTATAGATGGAGGTTTTTAAATTTATTTAGAAAAGCAAATAAAACTTGATAGAATAATTTAATCCTTAATAATGCTTTGTTCAAAAGATTCTTTAAAATTGGTATTATGATCTAGATTGAAGAATGGCAATCCAATCAATCGATAATCACGATTTTCTGATTTTAGAATCTTTCCAAGACCATACTTTTGAGAGATCTGTTCTAAGAATATTTCCTTCCAACCATCTTTCCCAGATTTAAACTCCTTATCATTTCCAATAAATTGATTTCCTTTTGGTTCAATAAATATCTGGAAGTATAAACTATCTTCTTTCTTATTTTTTAGAAAAAGGATAAAATCTGGGCAAAATCCTCTCCCTTTCTTGAAATCGTAAATTGTGTAAATTTCTTCATTTCTTAATAAATAGATTTCGTCGTATTTTACTTCAAGATTCTTGATCGTCTTTTCAATAAAGTCTACTAATCCTTGCTCTTCACTAGTGCCAACAAATCCATCTAACACATACCATTCATTATTCTTGGCGATTGCATCTTTTTCATTAAGAGGATCAATAATCTTTGTTTTTGGTTCTCCAAATAATTCTTTAAAACTATATGGGTTGAACTCTTCAGTACCAATCTCAGGATTAATATCTTCTTTTAACTCTATAAAAATACTCTCTAAGAAATTTAAAACCATATTAAGTTTATCTTTGTTAGAGACATCTTTATACTCTTGATTTTTATTTAATATTGCAGTTACTTTAAAATCCCCTAAAAATTCTGATTTTTGTAAATCATCAATAGTAGTAATATCTAATTCTTTTACCAGTCTTTCGAATTGAAATAAAGATCCTCCTTGTTTAGCCTTAATACTCATAGCTTTTCTAAAAAGGGTGTTTTCTATATCTCTAAATAGTATAGAAAAATTTGGAGTCCAGGTTGTTTCTTTTGGAATCTGTCTTTTAGGTTTATCAACTTCATCAAAATCAACTATTTGTTCTGTTATTTCCAAACCTTTTATTTTGTAAGGTTTGATATATTCCTGTTTAATATCCTTAAGTGTTTTTTTCTTTCTATTGGGATTATCAATACGCTTATTTTTCCATATTTTTATATTCTTGTAAAAAGGAGTTTTCTTAAAGTTCTCTTTTATTGTAAATGTTTTCAAAACTCTATCGTCCTTAATATATCCATCTTTCTTTAACTCCTCTTTAAGATGAGAAATATATCTGGATTCTTCATCATAAGTGTAATAAAACAGTTCTTCCAAAATTCTTAATTCATTTTTAAGATCCTCATCGAATTTTCTTTTATTCTTGATTTTTTCATTGTATGAAAAAGGAAAATATCTAACTCCTCTTCCAATAAGTTGTTTCTCTTTGGTTGTTGCTTCTGGAGTACTTTTTGTACTGCCTCCTGCATTTTGTCCTTGATAAAGCCTTACAATATCAAAGAGATTTAATACATCCCACCCTTCAGTCAATCGATCAACCGTGAATATTGCTCTTATATGATTATTTTTATCTTCAAGACTATTCAATAATTTCTCTTGTTCTTCACTAGTTTTTTCTGTTTGGGTTTTATTTGTTTTAGAGTTAGTTATAACTACATTTTTTTCAGCAAAACTATTTTTGATAAAGTCTGCTATTTCTGAATATGATATATTCTCTTTTTTAATAAACTCGAGTACTTGTTCGGTTCTTGATTTTCCTTGCTCGTAAATATTTTTACTATCTAAGATCTTATTTGTTATAGCTTTTAGAAAATTAAAATCTTTTGTTGTGATATTATTTGTCCACTCCAAAAAATCTTCGTAGTCTGTTTTTGATTCTTCTATAGTTTTACTTCTAAAAAGTATGACTGGTTTAAAATTAGCAATTCCGTTTTTAAGTGCAATTTCGTGTCTATACCATTGAAATAATAATGCTTGTAATACTCTTTCTTTTTTATCTAAAGTAGAAGAAATAAGATTTATTTCTTTAGTATAGCCTGCACTTAAAAATTCCTTCAATCCAAACTTGTAGATTATTTTATCTTCATACTTTTTAGCTATCTGTTCGTTTGCAGGAATAGTAGCAGTAAATTCTAAAAGACAATTTTTATTTTCTTGTTTTTGCCCATTTTTGTTTAAAATGAGTTCGATAACTGTATGTTCCCAACCCTTTCTTTCAATTTCTGTCTCACTTGTCTTTCCAGTTAATTCGGCAGGGATTAATTCTTCTTGTATTCCATTTTTGCTTTTGGTCTCTGCATTAAGATGGTGAGCTTCATCTGCAAGCATTACAATATCCCTTTTATGTAAATCCTCCAAAGTTGTCTGATTTTCTTTTTCAAGATGAATATCATTATAGAGTTTTTGAATAGTAGTGAACTTAATTTCTATACCTTGAGGATTCTCGCTAAAAGTATCTACTTTTTTTATAGATATTGTTTTGTCATCAATCACAATTTTATCTTTATAAAGATACTTTGTATGATTACTATCTATAAAGTTATTTTCGGTTTTATCTACAATATTGTTCTGATTTACAAAAAAGATAAAATGTCTATAACCTTGCTTATAATAATATAAAATAGCAGAAGCCATTAGCAGGGTTTTTCCGCTTCCTGTTGCCATGTTAAACATCAAATGAGTTGGATTTTTCAAAAATTTATTTGCAGGATCATTGTATGCGAGGAAATATCTTATAGCATTTTTATTCCAATCAAATGGTTCAAGTTTCAAATTATCTAAAATAAAGCTAGGTATTTCTAAGGTTTCCAAATATCTTTCTTTACCTAATGCAGTTTCTAATTTTTCGTAAAGATTTTTTATCTCAGTCATTCTAATCTACTCCTTTTAGATAATTAATAATATCTTTTTTATTTATTTTTTCTAATCCAAAAACAACCATTTTACCCCACCCGTGAATAACTTTTGTATTTCCGCAATTGATTTTATTAACATCCGCCATAAAAAAATCAACCCCATCATTACAAATAATTTTTAGATCTAGACCATTAAAGATATCATTAACAATTTCTTTAAAAGAGATGCATTGACCAACCCCTAGATAACCTTGAGTATCATTAATAAAATTTTTTTCTTCAATAAATATCTTTTTTTCTGAGATATAAAAATCAATATCTGTTAAGGCAAATCCTTTACCCATATTTTCCCTAAAAAAACGACTTAAAGGTGTAGATTCGCTACTACCCATAGCATAAGACTCTACAAATTTACAGTTAGTTGATTCAATTATTTTGTTTTTTAAATCTTCATAAGATAAAGTCTCAGTTTTATTATCTTTAAGATCATTTATAAATGCAGTTCTATTTTTTTCGTTAAAGTTTAAGTTTAAAATAGTAATGTTTTTATTTATTTTATTTAACAAATCTCTATATTCTTCATTGTTATATTCTCCCTCTATGCAAACAAGATAGCGATTGTTTTTGTTAGGATTAATAGCATTCCGGCAAGTAATAACCCATAGATTAGAAATAAATTTTATCTTATTATCAATTAAAATACTTTTTAAAATACTTTTTCTAGATCCAAACTTTTCTTTTTTTACGTCTTCCATTTTAATCTACTCCTCCATAAAACTCTAAAGTTAGTTTTTGGTCTTTTTTATCAATACTGAACCTCTTATCTGCCATTTCGGTTTTTTGTACATACATTTGATTGAGATCAAGCATAGTTAAAAACATTTTCTTCTGTTCATTTAAAGTTAAAGATTGAAATTCTGCTTCTTTTATAACTTTCTCCTTAAACTCCTTGATTTTGAGATTATAATTCAAAAAGTATTTTTCATAGAGAGTTTCAAAAAGCTTTTCTAATTCTTTTAAGCTTTTACAATTGTTTATTTCTTCTTTTGCTTGTTCATTCCATTTTGCAAGTTCAAGGTAAATAAAAGACCCGTCATTATTCTCTTTTGCTAATACTTTTTCTATTCTTTCATTACAAATTTTAATATGTTCGTCTAATTGTTCAACAAGTATAAATTTTCTGTTTCCACCGTCTTGCTTATTTAGTGCTAAAACTGCATGCCCTGTGGTTCCACTTCCTGCATGAAAATCTAAAATAATATCCTCATTAGAAGTCATAATTTTTAGTGTATCAATCAAGGTATATAATGATTTTGGAAAACTAAAATCCTTTCTTCCTAAAATTGTTTCTAATAATCTTATTCCATGATGGTTTGAATTATATTTTTTTTCTGACCAAATTGTAGGTACTTTTTGTCCTTTTTCTACCCTGTATTTTTCAAAAATAACAATTTTATTTCCTATTTTTTCTGCAATTAACTCGCATAGTATTGTTCTAGTAGACTCTTTTGATAATTTCCAGGTTCTTTCTTGACCCTCTGACGTTATTGGAAATACCTCTAAAAATGACGCTTTCTTATCTATTGATATTTCCGATAGATCGGGTTTAACATATAATGGATACCAAAATGAGTTTTTATTAATTCTTAAATTATCATTACCCCCCCCTATTCTAATAAAATTATTGAGTTTATACTTTCCTCTTGCATCTTCCTTATTAAAGGTTTTAGAAAACTCGTCATTTAATACAACATTATTAAATATTGCCTCAGATTGATTTTTTGCATAAACAAGCATGTAGTCATTAACCGTTGAAAAATACTTTGCTTGATTTCTTCCCATAGGGTTATTAACCACTGAAATAATTCCCAATCTATTTTCCCTTCCAAAAATTTCATCAGATAATACGCCAAGGTAAAACAATTCAAAATGATCAATTGCAATAGCTATAAACCCGTCATTTGTCAATAATTGTTTTCCAATTTCTAATCTATTTCTCATAAAAGTCAGCCAGGTAGAATGATTAAATGTGTTATTGTAAGTAAAAATATTTGCATCCCCACCAGTATTATAGGGCGGATCAATATAAATTAACTTTACTTTACCTGCAAACTGTTTTTTGAGGCTATGTAGTGCTAATAAATTGTTGCCCTTAATAATCAAGTTTTCTTTGATTGTTCCTTCTTCATCTCTTTTTATTTCTTTAACTTCCTGTTCTCCTTTTTTTGTAAATCTTTTCCAATTTACAAGTACTTTTTCATCTTCTAATCTATCAATCTCCTCTTTTGCTAAAATTTGGTTGAAAAAGATCTCTTTTCTTTGCGTTTTTTTCTCCGCATATTTTTCTTTTTCATATTCAAAATAAGTATCAGTACCCTCTTCCGTGCTTTGTCCGCCCTCTAAAACACAATCCTTGTATGGAAAATTCAAAACTACATCTTCTGTATCTTTTAGAAATCTTTTTCCATCGGTTAATCCAATCCTATTTTTATAAGCAGTATAAGAATTATCCACCTTATTTTCTTCCATGAAAAACTTGAAATCATTGGTCTTGAAAACATAAACCTCCTTAATTTTAATGAAAAACTTGTCTCTTATCTCTTTTTCTTGAAGGAGTAAATTAATTATTTTTTCATCAATTCTGTCTATTAAATCTAAAAGAAGAGTCTGATTAAGTTCTGTCTTTTCTTCGTTCCAAAGTCGATTATCCTTTTTTAGAATATTTACAATTAATTGTTTTAATTTTTTAAACTCTTCCATTTTAATCTACTCCTCCATAAAACTCTAAAGTTAGTTTTTGGTCTTTTTTATCAATACTGAACCTCTTATCTGCCATTTCGGTTTTTTGTACATACATT
>Ga0247842_10005868_pt1 | contig 14229 bp, 6 predicted proteins | sample LaCruzMarch2015__3_FD_192411 | JGI IMG/M metagenome (GOLD analysis project Ga0247842, IMG submission 192411) | Freshwater microbial communities from meromictic Lake La Cruz, Castile-La Mancha, Spain - LaCruzMarch2015_19m | ecosystem: Environmental > Aquatic > Freshwater > Lake | place: Spain...
CTCCATAAGAGACAAAGCGTTGCTCTGAAAGCTATTTCTTAATGGAGGGACGTCCCGCAATTGCGGGATCGCGTCCGCAGAACTGTTCCGCGAGTCCAGACTCGCAAAAGGCGAGGGGATGTCGTCCAGATCGGCTACATTGTCGGCCATGCCGTTGTCGACATACTCGCCGTCGATCATGCCGCAGAATCCGGGAATCCGTCGCCAGCGGTCGGGCCGGTCTATATCGGCCAGAATTTGCCTGAAAGCCATCTCGCCTTCGCCGCGAACAGCGGCATCAACGCATTGCTCGCGTTGAAAGAAAGACCGGTTGTTTCCGAGGAATTCCGGTCCGCCGGCCAAGATCCTGCAGCATGGATCCAGGACCCTGTATCGCCTGAGGACAGAAAGAACAGTGCTCCTGTTGAACAGATAGAACGAGGCTGCGAGGACATCCGGCTTGAGTCCGGTGATGCGGTCAAGGGTGGCGTGTACATCCTGGCCTGCGATCAGTTCGATGGTTGTCCATTGCCAGCCAAGGGAGGCGGTGAACGATTTGAGATACCACGCAGCTAGATTCGTGTGGGAGTAGGAGGAGTTGACCGCGAGAAAGACAAGTTTCATGGTGATACCATTTTCCCCTCACCCTGGCCCTCTCCCGGAGGGAGAGGGGACTGGACGTTTGCGGCCCTCTCCCTGAGGGAGCTGGGACCGAGATTTGAGAGTCGCTCCATGCGGCCAGTGAATTGCATTGTCTTCCTCTCCCCGAGGGAGAGGATTGAGGTGAGGGCCTTTCTCACCCTCCGGCGAAACACTCCTTAATCGTCTTTTGGATCTGTTCCGCTGCGGCCTTTGGATCTGGTGCGTCCTTGATCGGGCGGCCAACGACGATATAGTCGGCGCCGTTTGTGAAGGCCTGGCGGACATCCACCGTTCGTTTCTGGTCGTCAGCCGTGGCAACAGGCCGGATGCCGGGGCAAACGACGATCAGTTTGCCGCCGAGTTGCTCCCTGATTCGTGCCGCCTCGAGCCCGGAGGCAATGACTCCGTCGCAGCCGAGTTCCAGCGCCTGTCGCGCGCGGGAGAGCACGAGATCCTCGACTGTGCCTTGATATCCCATCTGCTTGAGGTCACCGGCGTCAAGGCTGGTCAGAACGGTGACAGCCAGTATCTTCAGGTTGCCCTTGCTTTCAGCCGCAGCCTTGAGAATCTTGTCATTGCCGTGTACCGTGACGAATTCAATGTCGCGCCCCTTCAGGGCGAGAACCGCCGATTTTACCGTCTGGGGAACGTCATAGAACTTGAGGTCGGCGAAGACTTTCTTCTTTTTCTTGCGCAACCATTCCAGGAGTTCGAAGTAGCCACCGGCCATGAAAAGCTGGAGCCCGATCTTATAGAAGAGGACAGAGTCGCCCAGTTTCTCGACTATCTTCTTTGCCTCATCGGTCGTGGCCACGTCCAGCGCAAAGATTAAGCGCTCCCTCATTGGGATGTTTCTTGGTTCGGGTTTGGTCATGTTTGTTTCCTTTTGTTTTGTTTGGACGCACCCCCGGCGATTCTCGCCGGGCTATCATGTTGCTCCCCTTCGGGGAGCCGAGAGTCTTGTTCCCTGAAAGGGAACAGCATGATAGCCCACCGAGAATCGGTGGGTTATCATGCGGAATCAATCCCAAACATACCGTTCGTCAAACTTCATATTGTGCCGGTTTAAGAAACTCCGGTATTCGTCTTGAAATGTGACCCGTTTGTGATGCTCCATCTGTCCGTCGATATACGCCGATGCGTGCTCTATTCTTGACTCGCTCACAGAAAAAATACCATACCCGCCCTGCCAATGAAACTGCGCGAAATCCGCATTGAGCCTTGCCCATGGTTGCGACTTGATCCACTCACTGCTCTTCCGCTTGACGGCTCCCACCACGTCCGCCAAAGCCTCCGTGCGATTCTGTTGATACAACACATGCACATGTTCTACAACCGTGCCGATGCGGATAACAGGGCAATCGAGATTCTGTAAGATACCAGTGACATACGCTGATGTGCCATTGCGCATTTCCTGCGTACGGAACACGCGGCTGCGATCCTTTGTGCTGAACACCAGGTGTACGGTCACGCAGGATAGGGATTGGGACATGTCTCGTTCTCCATCGAACCCGGCGATTCTCGCCGGGCTAACATGTTGCTCCCCTACGGGGAGCCGGAATCTCCCGTTCCCCAACGGGGAACAGCATGATAGCCCACCGGGAACCGGTGGGTTATGATATGCCGTCTACCACCGATACCCCCGGCGATTCTCGCCGGGCTAACATGTTGCTCCCCTACGGGGAGCCGAGAGTCTTGTTCCCTGAAAGGGAACAGCATGATAGCCCACCGGGAACCGGTGGGTTTGCTCGCAGCACGACCAGCCGGTCCGCCTTCGTTTTCCGCCACGCTCCGAACGAAGACTGGCCTGCCAGCCGTAGTCGACGAGCGCTGCACAACCAGTCCGCCTTCGCATTCCTCGCAAAGCTCGGAATGGCTACGGCGGACAGCCTTCGCTCCTCGCTGCGCTCGTCGCGAAGGCTGGAGCCAGCTAACGGACTCGAACCGTTGACCTGCTGATTACAAATCAGCTGCTCTACCAACTGAGCTAAGCTGGCGACAAACCTCTCAATTCAAAAATCTTGTTTCCGATTCGTCGAACCGTTGACCTCCCCGATAAATCGGGGTGCTCTACCAACTGGCCTGCCCCGACCCTTCGGGGAGCTAAGCTGGCTATCGTCAATGTTCACAGAGCTTTAACGCGTATTGTCGCATCCGCAGAATCAGCCAAACCCTCATTTGTAGCCATTGTTGCCTGTGTCCTGCATTTTGCGACGCTATGCTCTTCGATGAAACGTGTGGAATCATAGTCAAGGAGCAGAGAATGGCAACCATTTTCATTCGTGATAGTAGCACAGCATGCGACAGGCGGCCTCAAACGACTGAATTCCAAACAGGTTGCCGGTCTCCCATAGCAGGGAAACCCTCCATTTTTCCTTCTCGACGCTCGATTTCATGACGGTTGGCAGATGGGAGCTCATTGTTGCAGGCCTCCACCTTCTACTCCCCATTGGAAGCCCAAAGTGGATAGAATCTGGATTTTCCGTCGTGAGCTTCCTCGGGTATACGAAAACGGGAGACTGGCTTAAAGTAGGTGATTGAATTGGAATCAGGGAGGTTGGGATGACGAGTAAGATCAACAAAATTGCGGCTGGCATTGTCTTTGCCAATGTCGTCATTGGAATAGCATTGGCGCCGTTCGGTGCGCAGGCGCAAGTTCCTTACTGGTGGGACGCGAATGGTACGGCCTCTGGTTTTGGTACGGCTGGCGGGATGTGGGGTTCGAGTGCGTCGTTGACCATTTCCGCGGCGGGAACGGGATCACCAAGCAACCCGACCACCACCACCTCTGACACTCTTAACTTCGGCACTACTACCGGCGGCGGTGCTCTCGCAACTGGCACGATCACCGTCAACAATACCCAATCTATTTCAGCTTTCGTTTTCGGGGCGACGGCTGGCGCCATTATTCTCTCCGGCGGCACAATCAACTTTGCTGCCACCGGCACTATAACTGTGAACAACGCTTCCGACACAATCGGTTCTATTATTACAGGTGCCGGTACCTCCCTGACTAAGGCAGGCTCTGGCGCGCTGACTCTCAGCGGCGTGAACACCTGCAAGGGCAACACGACCGTTTCTGCAGGCACGCTGACCGTCACCAGCGCGGGCGCGCTATACGGCACCGGCACGATTAGTGTTCCCGCCGGTGTGACCGTGAAGGGTGGTGCAACCCTGCGGCTGGCCGGATGGAGTTATGGCGAACTCGGCGGCCTGCAATCACTGTCACGAAGTTCCGGTACGATTGTCCTCGGCGATGCTACAACTGAGGGCATTATCGAATACGTCGGCACGGGAAATGCTAACGCCAGGCAAGCCAATCGTCCGCTCACGATTAGTGCCGGGGGGGGCAGGTTAACAGCATCAAACAGCAGCGGCACCTGGTATGTGGGCAGCGCTACGGACGACGATGTTGGGAATACGTGGACCTCATCGGCAGGCGGCACACTCACCCTTACCGGGACGGGAACCGGCTCCATGGGCGCCCGGCTGCCAGGCAGCGGCGGGTTGGCAAAGACCGGCACCGGCACATGGACGCTCACCGGCGCGAACACTTATTCCGGCAACACCACCGTAAGCGAGGGCACGTTGCGACTCAACAAGGCCTCCCTCAACAAAAGCGCGGATGTTTTCATCACCACGGATGGCATTCTCGACCTGAACTTCGCGGGAACAAACAACATCAATGCTTTCTTCATCGACGGCGAACAGCAGGCTTCCGGCAAATGGGGTCGAATCGGATCGATGAGCACGCTCGCCGCTAACTACGAAAGCGCTTTGATTACTGGCAACGGCCTGCTTAGCGCAACAAATGGCGCCGCGCTGTCAGCATGGCAACTTTGGCAAATAGCCAGTTTCGGGAGCAATGATCCCGCGATCGCCGGGACGCAGGGCGATCCTGATCACGACGGGGTCGTGAACATACTCGAATACGCTTTGGGCAGAAACCCCAAAGTCGCTGATGCCGGCACTCTCAGCGTCTTTGACATCAACCAGACCAACGGTGCTTGTTACCTCCGCCTCTCGGTAACGAAGAATCCGGCGGCGTTGGACATTCAGTGGATCGGCGAATCAATCGGCGACCTTTCCTCCACCGACGGGTGGTCTTCCGCAGGGACCACGATTGAAATCGATAACGCGAATCAATTCGTGGTTCGCGACAACACCTCGTTCACCAACGCTCCCTGTCATTTCTTGCGTCTGAGACCGTTCTTTGACACGTCGGTGGGAGTAGAAGACCTGTCTTATGCAGAGGCGATGGCCGAACTGAACATTCCTTACCGGAGTGATCTTCCCCAGTTGTTTGTCTGCGGGGACAGCATTTCGGTCGGCTACGGACCGCCTCTCAAGGGTGCATTGCGAGACCAGCTCAACCTGGTGCATTGGCGTGACCTGTGGACGTTGTTCCCGGAAATAGTCTCACCGCTTGGAGCCTACTCGGGACGGGCTGCATCGGTCATCGAGTATACCACGGCCGTGCTGAATTCGACGAACTACAATCCGGACATTCTGCTGCTCAATTGTGGCCTGCATGATGTTAATGGTGGAACTGCTACCCAGTATGAGATTGACTTGAACAAGCTGGTACGCCTGGCCAAAACGAATAGCACCACGTTGGTCTGGGTGCAAACAACACCCGAAGCCCCTGGCCTTGCGATCAATTCGACCATTGACAACTTCAATGCCATTTCCTCGCGCGTGATGGCCAGCAACAGCGTACCGGTCATCGATCTGCACACATTTACCATGTCGCTGATCTCTACATACGGCGTAGCAGCGATACTTCGTACGGACAACGTTCACTGCACCCCGTTTGGGTTTGCGGCGCAAGGCGCCTACATCGCGTCGGAATTGACAAGAATTCTTACTCCATGATCAACCGGTCACCGGCGTCGTCACAGCGTTTCCCGCGGTTTGGAGATGGCGGCGACCTGGAATACGGAAACGGCAGGTTTTAGGTAGACTCGACTCTGGTTTCAATGACACCATCATAGCGGAGGTGTGGAAATGAAGCATCGGATTCACTTAGGCAAAGAATCGTCGATTCTTTGCCTGCTGCTCGCGATGGCAATAACTCTGGTGCTCTCTCAAATGGCACAGGCGGCGTCTTACTGGTGGGACGCGAACGGTACTAGTGCTGGTTTTGGAACGGCTGGCGGGACGTGGGGTTCATCTGCGTCGTTGACAACAGCTTCTCAGGGGACACTCACGCCAGGTGGTGCGCTCACCACTACAAGCGATGCCCTTAATTTTGGTACCGGCACTGCAACGTATGGTCTCGCTTCTGGCTCGATCGCAGTGAGCAATACTCAGTCCATAAGTGCTCTCGTTTTTGGATCGCAATCAGGCTCCATAACTCTCTCCTCCGGCGGCTCAATCAACTTTGCCGCCACCGGCACCATCACCGTGAACAACACTTCCGACATAATTAGTTCCACTATTGTAGGTGCCGGTACCTCCCTGACCAAGGCTGGCTCAGGCGCCCTGACACTCAACGGCACCTCGGCCAACACGTTCAGCGGCCTGACCACCGTAAGCAGCGGCACGTTCAATATTGGCAAGAGCAGTGTCAACGCCATCGGTGGCAATCTTACAATCAACAACGGCGGGTTCGTCGGCATTATCGGCGTCGGGGACGACCAGATCCCGGACACGGCCCTTGTCACAGTCAACAATGGCGGCACGTTGGATGTCCGCAGGTCTGAGACCATTGGCGGTCTCACTGGGAACGGTGTGGTGCAGAACTCCAACAACTCCCTAAGCACCATCCTGACCGTCGGCGGCGACAACGGTTCGAGCACCTTCAGCGGCGTCATGGCTGACAACCAACCGGGCACGTTTACGTATACCCTGGGGCTGACCAAGACCGGCACCGGCACGTTCGTCCTCAGCGGCGTGAACACCTACAAGGGCAACACGACCGTTTCTGCAGGCACGCTGACCGTCACCAGCGCGGGCGCGCTATACGGCACCGGCACGATTAGTGTTCCCGCCGGTGTGACCGTGAAGGGTGGTGCAACCCTGCGGATGGCCGGATGGAGTTATGGCGAACTCGGCGGCCTGCAATCACTGTCGCGAAGTTCCGGTACGATTGTCCTCGGCGATGCTACAACTGAGGGCATTATCGAATACGTCGGCACGGGAAATGCTAACGCCAGGCAAGCCAATCGTCCGCTCACGATTAGTGCCGGAGGGGCCATGTTAAAGGCATCAAACAGCAGCGGCACCTGGTATGTGGGCAGCGCTACGGACGACGACGTTGGGAATACGTGGACCATATCGGCAGGCGGCTTACTCACCCTTTCCGGGACGGGAACCGGCTCCATCGGCGGCAGATTGCCCGGTAGTGGCAGGTTGACAAAGACCGGCACCGGCACATGGACGCTCAACGGCGTGAACACCTACACGGGCGGGACGACGATCAATGCCGGCACGCTTTCCATCAGCGGGAGCGGCTCGATTGGGAGCGGCGCACTGACCTTCGCCGGCGGCGCCTTCCAGATCGCGAACAATTTGACCTTTGCCAACGCCGCGACGATTAGCAACGGCCAGACCGGCACGATTGACGTGACCAGCGGTAAGACCGGCACCCTGAGCGGTAACTTCGGCACCACCACCGGCGCTCTCGCCAAGACCGGCACGGGAACTCTTACACTGTCAGGTCTTTCGGCCTATACCGGCGACACGACGGTGAATGGGGGCGTTCTCTATCTGACGTCAGGCTCGGTTGGAGGGTACGGGACTTTGCGCAGCAGTCATGTATATGTGAGCGGCGGGGCCACACTTCAGCTCAAGCAGGAGTCGTTTGGGTATAACGATATCCCCTCCCTCCATTTGGATAATGGCTCGGTGCAGTTTGACAATTACAGCGGCGATTGGGGTCTTAACTACATTGGCGGAATCACCATGGCGAACGGCGCGTCCATATCGCTGGGCTCCGGCGGAGCCAACGCATACGGCGATGACACAGCCAGGCGTTACCAGATCTGGTCGCTCAACAGCATCACATCCTATGCGTCTTCCCAGACGCACACAATCACCAGTGCAGGCGGGTACATCCACGCTGGTGTCACTATTGACGTGGAGGATGGTGCCGCGGCGACGGATCTCAGCATTGGTGTCCCGTTCGGCAATGGGACTTCGACTCCCAGCGGGCTGATCAAGACTGGCGCAGGTTTGCTCGAACTGAGTGGCACGAACACCTACACCGGCTCCACCATCATCAATGCTGGCACTCTGGCCATCACCGGCAGCATCAACGGTTCGGGCACAGTGACGGTCAGCGGCGGTGCGCTGACGCTCGGTGGCAGCAACAAACTGGCCGATGGCGCGATGGTGGCCGTCTCGGGCACGGGCATCCTGGACATGGGCGGCAATGACGACACGGTCACCACGTTTAACATGAGCGCCGGTTCGCTGAATGGCTCCGGTACGCTGACGGCCACGACCTACGGGTTGAGCGGCGGCACAGTAAATGCCAACCTTGGAGCGGGCACTGCTACAATCACGACGGGTACGACAACGTTGAACGGCTCCTTGGGCGCGACGAGCGCGAACCTCACCAGTGGCATGCTGACTCTGGGCTCCGATAACAGGCTGGCAGACGACGCAGCGGTTGCCATCAGCGGCGGTACTCTGAACCTGAACAGCAAAGCTGATACCATTGGCTCGCTCTCAGGAAACGGAGCGGTGAGTCTGGGCGCTGGTACGCTGACTACCGGTGGCAGCGGCAACACGACGTTCTCCGGTGAGATCAGCGGCAGCGGCTCGGTGACCAAGCAGGGTGGGGGGACGTGGGAGCTTACGGGCATTAACACTTACGGCGGCCTCACCACGGTCGGAGCAGGCACCCTGAAGGTCAACAACGCCAGCGGCGTCGGCATTGGTTCGGGCGGCGTCACGGTGGCCGGCGGCGCATACCTGGGCGGCAGCGGCACGATCAGCGGGCTGGTTACACTCCAGAGCGGCGGTCACCTGGCACCCGGCAACAACATCGGCGTGTTGAGCACCGGCAGCCTTACGCTCGATATTGGCAGCTTTCTGGACTTCGAATTCAACGATGATGGCACAAGTCACGACCAGATCAATGTTCTGAATCCCGACGGTTTAACGCTGAATGGCGGAACACTGAACCTCTACGCGGATGGCACGACCGATAAGTGGTCGCCACCAACAGTGGGCACTTATAAGCTCATCAAGTACAGCGGTGCGATTCAAGGAAGCGGTACTCTCAGCGTTGGAAATCCGGCTGTGAATTTCATTTATGCCGTCGCCACCGGCACCTTCGATGGCGACTCATACCTTACGGTTCAAGTCGACACCGCGGTTTCGATCAGTGAATGGACAGGTGGTACATCCGAGGACTGGGATACCGCCGCCAACTGGGCTCCCAGCGGTGTGCCGGGCCCGACTGGAGTTGTCAATTTCGGGACTGTCGGCGCCAACCCGGCGGTGGCACTCAACACCGGTAGCGCGGCATTGTCGGCCATGAGCTTCCGCGCGGCCGTTGGGACAACGATTTCGGGAACAGGTTCTTTCACGCTGAACAACAATGGTTACGGCGTCCCGGTCAATGTGGCCGCGGGTAATACGCACACAATCAATACCGGTATGACAGTGGCCGACAACTCGACCATCACGGCCAATGGCGGACTGACCATCGGCGGGACGATTACCGGCAGCGGCGGTTTTGGACTCACAAAGGCCGGCACCGGCACGGTGACGTTGTCAGGAAACAACACATTCGACGGCGGCGCAACGTTGGCCTCCGGCACACTGGTGATCAATAGTGCAGGCGCTCTGGGATCTGGAACGTTCACCATCGCGGGCGGGGCAATTGACAGCACAGCCGGTGGTGTTGTCGTGAACAACAACGCAGAAAACTGGACCGGTGATTTCAGCTTCGGAGGCAGCCAGAACCTCAGCCTCGGCGCTGGCGAGATAGCGATCGGCAGCCTGCAGCGTACGGTGACAGTCAGCGCAGGCGGGCTCACTGTGGGCGGCAATGTGAGCGGCAGCGGTTCGTTGACCAAGGCAGGCAACGGCACGTTGACCATTAGCAGCGCCAGCGCCTACACCGGCGGCACAACCTTGAATGCTGGCATTTTGAATATCGGGGCAGAGACCAGTCTGGGAACCACTGCCGGGACATTGACATTCAACGGCGGCACCTTGCAATTCGGCGCTGCCGGGATAGCGCTGAGCGCATCGCGAATAGCTATGATCACTGCCAGCGGCGGATATGTCGACACGTCGCTCAACGACGGGACGATTGCCTCGGTAATCGGTGGCAATGGCGCGCTGACCAAGGTTGGCGGCAACACACTCGCGCTTACAGGCGCTAATGTCCACACCGGTGGCACGAGATTGGTCGGCGGTATCCTCAGTATCAACACAGGCAACAGCCTCGGAACATTCAGCGGCGGTACAACTGGCACTTTGACATTTGACGGTGGCACACTGCAGTTCGGCGCTGCCGGGATCACTCTCAGCGCCTCTCGTAGAGGCGCAATCACGGCGAATGGCGGCTGCGTGGATACATCACTCTTTGGCGGGACAATCGCCAGCACGCTCAGTGGCGGGGGTGCTCTCACGAAGGTCGGAGGCAACACACTCACTCTTACCGGCGTGAATACCTACACGGGCGGCACGACGCTGAATGCCGGCGTATTGCGCATTAACACCGGCAACAGTCTTGGCACCTTCAGCGGCGGGACTACGGGCACATTGACATTCAACGGCGGCACATTGCAGTTCGGTGCTGCCGGGATCACGCTCAGCGCTCTTCGTGCAGGCACAATCACCGCCAAGGGCGGCTATGTTGATACATCGATCCAGAGCGGAACGATTGCCTCCGTGATCGGCGGCGGTGGCGCGCTGGCCAAGGTTGGCGGCAACACACTCGCTCTCACCGGCGCTAATACCTATGCCGGTGGAACGACAATCAGCGGCGGCACGCTTTCTATCAGCGGGAGCGGCTCGATTGGGAGCGGCGCACTGACCTTCAACGGCGGCGCCTTCCGGATCGCGAACAGTTTGATTTTTGCCAACGCCGCCACCATCACGGACGCCCAGACCGGCACGATTGACGTGACCAGCGGCAACACCGGCACGCTGAGCGGCAACATCGCCAACAGCAGCGGCGGCTTGATTAAGACCGGTGACGGTACTCTGACTCTCAGCGGCGTGAACGCATTCACAGGCGGAATGACGATTACAGCGGGGAATACAGCGGGGACAGTGAACATCCAGAACAACCAGAGCGCTGCGACGGGTGGCTGGATGGTAGGTCCGCTTAACGACGGCACGACGACCCTCAATTTTCAGTCGGGGTCGACAATCTCTGTCGTGTCCGGCAAACAGATTCAGATCGGCAGGAATAATAGTGCGGACCCCTCGGCGGACAGCCAAACTTTATATGCCGCTGGCACTGTGCAAAATGACGGGACGTTATATGTTGGACGACGCGGATCACTGATTGTAGAGAGCGGCGGAATCTGGACGCAAAATGGAGCTATGTCTATCAACGCGCAAGGAGGTGCTTCCTCCTCGGCTACGATTAGGAGTGGTGCCACCTTCACCTACGCGGGTGTCAGCAGTATCAAGGTCAATCCGGTTACAGGCAGCGCCACGCTTACAATCGGTGGTAAGTTCTTTACGGCGCAGGGATTCGAGCGAACAACTGTTCCCAGCGGCGGCATCTCCACGGTCTCGCTCACCGGCGGCCTTCTGCAACTCTCCGCGCCGGTGGCACGTCTGACGGTGAACTCAGTTGCAATGCCCTTCGTCTTCTCTCTCGGCGCTGGTGGCGGGACCATTAACACACCATTGGGTAACGACGGAGGTATCAGCGGCATCATCAGCGGCAGCGGATCGCTGACGAAGACCGGAACCGGCAAACTGACCCTTACCGGTAGTGCTGCCTACAGCGGCGCGACAACGGTGAATCAAGGTACGCTGAAGTTCATTGATATTGTGCCAAACTCATCTGGTTCCATTTCCATTACCTCCGGCGGCACCCTCCAATTCGACATTAGTACTGACCCGGGCCCTGTGTCCCCCGGGGAGAGTGCGAATGTGGCGTTCGGTGCTGCTGGCGGCACCACTATGACTGGCGATGGCGCATTTGTTAAGAGTGGTGCCGGGGTGCTGGCTCTTGACGGCCAATCGGGAGGTCATGGTGTCACTTTCAATCTTACCGGTGGCATGATCGACATCCAGGGTGGTACACTTAAGAACGGCGGCTGGGACGGTGGCATCTGGACCGGCAACAAGGCGGCGATGCACATCGCGGGCGGTGCTACATTCGATCTCTGGGGCGGTCAATCTGTGATCATTGATGCACTTACAGGTGACGGCACCGTTGATATGACTGAAGAAGGTGTCTGGCGTACCAGGAACCTTACAGTGGGTATCAATGGCGGGTCTGGTGTGTTCAGCGGTGTTGTGCGGAACTCCAACGGCAATATCCTGGGGCTGACCAAGGTCGGCGCTGGAGAGCAAACCCTCGCTGGGACCAACTCTTATGGCGGCGATACGACCGTCAGCAACGGCGTATTGATTGCATCAGCGGCCGGCAGCCTGGGGAACAGCACAAATGTGACGGTTTGCGGCGATGCCGGCGGAGCTCTTGCGTTGATGAACGACACCGCAATCGCGAATAACGCTGTGCTGCATATCACGAGCGGCAGCGGTAAGGTGAATGTGGCGGCTGGGGTCAATGCAACAGTGCGTGCGCTCTATATTGACGGAGTGCTCCAGTTCCAGGGAACCTGGGGTTCAAGCACAAGCCCCGCAAACATGCGTGATGACGCACATTTCTCCGGCGAAGGCATGATTACGGTGAGCGAAGGCTCGATCGTTGGAACAATCATCTTGATCCGCTAGACAGTCCGTCCCTGTTCGAAAAGGTATTTGAAACAGAAACACTGAAAACAAAGGGCTTTCATGGGCATTCTATCCCGTCGCCATCTCATCGCCGGCATGGCCACCACCGCGCTCGCCTCCATGCCAGTCTGGGCGCAGGAACCGGCCAAGCCGGCCGCGTCGCGCCAGCCCAACCTGCTGGTGATCCATTGCGACCAGCTCAATTTCCGCACGCTGGGCTGTTACCGCGCGCTGATGCCGAAGGACCAGGCGTTTGTCTGGGGCGACGGTGTGGCGGTTGCAACACCCAATATCGACTCGCTGGCTAAGAACGGCGCGCTGTGCGACAAGTTCTACGCCGCGTCCCCCGTCTGCACACCGTCCCGTGCGTCGTTCGTATCCGGCCGCTACCCGCAGAATACGGGCGCCATCCAGAACGACCTCCCACTGGACGGCGATATAGTGACCTTCGCCGGGGTGCTCCGCCGCCGGGGCTACGCCACCGGGTATGCCGGGAAATGGCACCTTGACGGCGCGGCCAAGCCCGGATGGACGCCGAAGCGTCAGTTCGGCTTTACGGACAACACCTACATGTTCAACCGCGGCCACTGGAAGAAGCTCGAGGACACGCAGGCGGGACCGAAGGTGTCGAGCGGCGATATGGCCCGAAAGTCGGACGCGAAGAGCTTCACCACCGATTTCCTGGCCGACAAGGCGGTCGGCTTCATCCGCAGACACAAGGACAAGCCGTTCTGCTACATGGTCGCCTTTCCGGACCCCCATACCCCGCGGACCGTCCGCAGCCCGTACGACGCCATGTTCGACAGACTCAAGTTCCAGGAACCGCGCACCGCCGCAAGGAATGGCGCGGATATGCCGTACTGGGGAACCACGCTGAACGGACGGTTCGACCATGCGGCGGAATACTTCGGAATGGTCAAATGCATCGACGACAACGTGGGGAAGATCCTGGCCGAACTGAAGGCCGCCGGCCTTCTGCATCGAACCATCGTCGTCTTCACCGCTGATCATGGCGATATGTGCGGCGAGCACGGACGCAACGCCAAGAGCATCCCGCTGGAGGCGTCGGCGAAGATCCCGTTCCTGATCTGCGCGCCAGGCCTGATCAAGCCGGGGACGGTTGTCTCCTCAGTCCTCGCCAACACGGATTTCAAGCCGACCATCCTGGAGTTGATGGGCGCCCCCGCCGACAACAAGGACGAGGGGCGCAACGCCGCGGCTCTGTTCCTTTCCGGCAAGGAGCCGGACGGCTGGAAGGATATCGTCTTTCCACGCATCGGCAGCGACAAGTCCGGCTGGATGGGCGCCTTCACCGGCCGCTACAAGCTGGTGGTCTCGCCCGTCGGCGAACCGTGCCTGCTCGATCTACAGACCGATCCCGACGAGTTGACGAACCTCTTCCTCAAGCCGGAGTACCGAAAGACCGTGCGGGAACTGGGGCTGGCGCTCCAGGAATACGGCCGCAGGTTCAAGGACCCGTTGGCCGATAATCCCGCCGTCCGCGCTGACTTGCGGTGGGCGGTTTCCGACGAAAATACCCCATATGCCCGGGCCAAGCGCACCACGGAAGAAAGCGGCGGCGGCAGCGGGGCTGGCGAATGATTTATCCACAAGGAATAATCGAAAAGCAAAGGATGCCGGCCAATGAATATAGCTCGAACACTCACTAGCCTGACCTATTCATGAACTTACGGGAGTTCATGAACAGGTCACTCTGGCGCA
>Ga0247842_10005871_pt1 | contig 14226 bp, 16 predicted proteins | sample LaCruzMarch2015__3_FD_192411 | JGI IMG/M metagenome (GOLD analysis project Ga0247842, IMG submission 192411) | Freshwater microbial communities from meromictic Lake La Cruz, Castile-La Mancha, Spain - LaCruzMarch2015_19m | ecosystem: Environmental > Aquatic > Freshwater > Lake | place: Spain...
GCAAGCGCAATCCGGCAACTGCTACACAACAAATCATCCGCATCCACTGATGCTTTCCCGCTTAGCGGGACATTACACCTCCGGCATTTCCTTGTCTGGTTTGTGGAATCTGTCATAGTTTCCTCCTCCCGGATCATATTTCTGTCGAGTCGTTGTTGCCTAATTTTTGATAACCTGCAAAGTGCTTATATTAACTACATTGTAATCCTCTTTTTGCTTGTAATACCATTTTTTGGTTGGGACATCGTAAAGGATGCCCCATTTCAGCGTGGGCGTTATGGATACTGTTTTGCCCTGTGTGGTTTTAATTGTCATGGTATAGCCCGTGACCGGCTTAACTAGCACTTGCTCGCCCGCTGGTGTATAGAGCAGGCCACTTACAGGTTGTGTCCACTCCGCCGGATTAAGTCCCAGATCGGTAAATGCGCTCTTTCCAGAGCTTTTGGGGTAATGGCCGTTTAGCTGGACGTACTTTTTGATCAGGTCGATCATAGCCGTCGTGATCTCGGTAAATGTTGACCCCAAGCTCGTCAGAGCAGCCGGTGTCTGTCCGTAATGGAGCGAACAACCGACGCGGGGGTAGTTGGGATCAATCGGATCGCTAATCAGCCACGCATAGACACCGCCTGATGGGCACTTATAACGATTGTCAATAACCAGCGATTGGGCTTCATTATTCATATAGGATGAGCGTTTGTCCTGTTCAATATTGTAACGATTGGATAAACATGCCGCTACTCGGGCCCTTTCCGTATAGGCGACGAAACGGGGAACGGCAATGGAAATCAGCGCGGCAAGAAGCGCAATGACTATCAACAGCTCTACCAGCATAAATCCTCGTATCCATTTTTTTTGTTTCATGGCCGCGCCTCCGGTACAGGATTTTTTCTGCTGACTTGCAGAAGTGATAATCCGTGACTTTTAGGATCGGGGCAGTTCACAATACGGTTGCCATCAACAACCTCCACACGGTAAGGCTGAACGCTAACCGGACAGACCATGCCGTTTTCTGGGGTTTTACTGCCTTCGCCCAAACCCTTGGAAATGAGCCACAAATTTGCGATGCAGCGATCCGCCCCGGCGTCAGTGGCGTAGCTTCCCAGGCGAATTGGTTTGGGTGGATCGAAGGCTGTTATCAGCCGTGGATACTGAAAGACGATAACACCCAGAGCGATTACCAGAACGGCGATCTTCATGGCCGGCCACAGCCATTTTCTTTTTGGCGGCTTCTTTGCTTTTTCCGCGTCCGCCACAATCTGCTCTTCGGCAAGCGCAATCCGGCAACTGCTACACAACAAATCATCCGCATCCACTGATGCTTTCCCGCTTAGCGGGACATTACACCTCCGGCATTTCCTTGTCTGGTTTGTGGAATCTGTCATAGTTTCCTCCTTCTCTCTCTCTTTTTCAAGGCGTTTAGGGCTCGCGACAGGAGCAGTTCCTTCCTGACTGGTTTTCTAATGTAATCGACGGCGCCCAGTTCGAAACCGCGGATCTCATCTTGTTCACTGGTACTGCCGGACAGGAAAATAATCGGCGCAATGATTCCTTTCTGGTTAATCATTTCGAGCAGCTTGAAACCATCCAGGTTAGGCATGGCGATGTCCGAAATAATCAGATCATAATCCTTCTGCTCAAGACGCGTCAGGGCTTCTATCCCGTCTCCGGCGACAGTCACATCATAGGAAGCACTCTCCAGAAAGCGGGTAATCAGTTTCTGCGTATCATCATCGTCCTCGACCAGCAGAATGGCCGGGTACACTTTCTTCGCCGCAAGAGAGCTCTCCACATCCAGGCTTGACGGCTCGGCCTTTCTGGGGAATTTTTCTTCCAGAAGAATCTTCTCATTGACATCCTTAAGGGCGACCGTCAGTATCCGGACCTTCTCCGCCGCATGATTGCTAATCAGATAATCACCACGCTGCTGGATGAACGATCGGATTACGGCGATAGGTTCCTCCGAACGGACCATATTAACTATTTCCGGATCGAAGCGGATGATTTCATAGACGGCCTCCCGGCCAAAATAACCGGTCTGGCCGCATTGCTGACACCCGACGGGATGGGCCGTCTCTTGTGGAATCTCCGAAATAAAGGGACGCAACTGATCCCGTTCTTTGTCCGATATGGGTTTGATGACCTTGCAGTGGAGGCAGAGTTTTTTTATTAACCGTTGAGCAACAATCCCGAGGAGGGAATCGGCCATTATTGCACGGTTGATCCCCAGCCTTTCCAGGCGAAAAATTGCCGTGGTCGCATTGGAGGTGTGGATTGTCGAGATTGTCAGATGCCCTGTGCTCGCGAAATCCATCGCGACCCTGGCCGAATAATTGTCCCGCACCTCGCCGATGAAAAGAATATCAGGATCCTGTCTTACCGAAGATTTTAGTAACGCGTCGAAAGTCACTCCTCCCTTTTCATTCACCTGCTGCTGGTTGGCAAAGGGGATCCTGTATTCAACGGGATCCTCAACCGAAATCAGGCTTCTGGTCCGGCAGTCAATATGGGAGAGAAGGCTGTAGATAGTTGTCGTTTTTCCCGATCCGGTGGGCCCTACGATCAACAATAGCCCCTGATGACGGTTGGTGGAATCGATTATTGTCCGAACCTGATCATCTGTCATTCCAAGTGATTGCAGCTCCTTGGCCTTGACCTCCGGTTCCAGCATGCGCATGATCAGACTCTCACCTGTGGGGGTAGAGGTTGTGGCCAACCGTAGTTTGAATGTTCTTCCGCTAATCACGGCCTCTACTGCCCCGTCCTGGGGCTTCCTCTTCTCAGTGATGTCCAGTCCGGCGATTGCCTTGAGGCGGCTGATCAACATAACACCGGTCGTATTTTTCAGGGTGTAGATGTCCCTCATATCCCCGTCAACGCGGAAGCGAATCAGTGTGTGGTCCACTTTAGGCTCGATATGAATGTCACTCGCCCTTTCGCTGACTGCGGAAGAAAGAATGTTGTTCGTTATGGCCACGACCGGCCCTTTCTCCACATCTCTTTGCAAAATCTGTTCTTCCGGTTCTTTCAGGATATCACTTGGCTTTTTCGCAGGAGCCGCAGACATCATCATCTGTAATTCTTGCGGCTGTTCGAAAAGCGCTTTTATTTGATCCCGCTCGGCTAGATGCATGGCGGTATCGAGCTGCAGACCGAAATATTTCTTTAGGGTATCAAGAAGAATCCAATCAAATGGGTTGCTCAGAATGAACGACCTTCCATGTTTTTCATCGAGCATTGCCACAACAAGGTTTTGCTTGGCGAAAGATGCGGGAATAGACCCCAGCAAAAGTTTTGCCGGATCGATTGCTGAAATCAGCGGCAGAGAGAGGAATTCCGCCATCTGCGCTGTCATCCTCTCCTGGGTGATGCCCATTGGCTCACAGATATTGTAAATGTCTAGTGGCGCTGTTGCGGCCAGCCGATCCCGGATATCCGGGGAAGGATCGAACTGGTCGATCAAAAACTGTTTGAACCGGGAGAAATTCGCCGGCAGGGAATTCCCATCGCCTACGACAACCCTCTTCTTTAATTCTTTCCAGTGAGTGCTCGTCTTGATCTGTTCTGCAACCTTAGCCAGCAGAATCTCTTTTGGTACCGGCTTCGCCAGAAAATCCACCGCGCCGACGGCAAAGGCCTTTGCCCGATCTTCTTCGCCGCCCAGAGCCGTCAAAAAGATTACGGGGATATAGGCCGTTTCCTTATCACCTTGCAACTGTGAACATACGCTGAACCCTTCCATCCCCGGCATTATGACATCCAGCAGGATCAGATCAGGCTTGTTGTTCCGAGCCTCGATGAGCCCCTGCACTCCATCACCTGCGGTGATAACCGTATAGCCCGCGACCGTCAGAATCTTTTCCAGCAGATTTTGGACTTCGCGGTCGTCATCAATACACAGAATTACTGCCCCGGAAGATTGATTTTCGGACATCTTATCCCCTTTTTCAGATGCTAAAACAACTTCATGCAAGTCTCCAGCAATCCGCCGTGATGTTCCCGTTGAGCTTTCCAAATGCCGTCAGTCACAGACAATATCTATCTGACGCAAATAATTCTTAAGCCGCTCAAGCTGCAATCGAATACCCTCATCCCAGCCTTCCTTTGCGGCTTTTTCAATCATCAGGCCGATATCGGTGATGGTTTCAAACCCATAACCACCGCCAGACCCTTTCATACTATGACCAAGCCTGCGCACTTTATCCATATCCTTTTTACCGAGGGCATCGAAAATGGCAACGATATCCTTTTCTCTATTGGCCAGATAACCGGGAATCATATCCGCCAGATCCGGATCCACATGCACAATGATCTTTCCTGCCTGCTGTTCTTGCATATCTCAAACATCCCCTTACTTTATAGAAAATATTTATGGCTCCGTCAAGACTTTTCCCTTGCAAAACCGGAAGTGACAAATTCCTGCATGGTCTCCATCAGTTGCTCTCCAGGATTTTAGCATCCACTTTCTTGCGTTCGGTGATGTCATGCACAATGCCGACGGCGTGCCATTCCCCCTTGATTTTCACCGCCGACAAGGACAGCGCCACGTCGATTTCATGACCGTCTTTTCGACGTGCCACTAATTCCAGCGTCTTGCCGATAGCGTTTCCACGCCCCGTTTGCTGAAATTCAGGAAAAGCAGCTTGATGATCCGGAAGAAATCGCTCCGGCACGATCAATTCATGAAGATTTCTTCCGATCACTTCACCGCTCATATAACCAAATATACGTTCCGCAGCAGGGTTCCAATGCGAAATGTTCCCACTGTTGTCCATCATCAGTATAGCATCATGGGCGGAAACAATAATTGCATGGGTACGTTCTTCGTTCTCGCGCAACGTCTCCTCCACCCGCTTGCGTTCTGTTATGTCACGACTAACACCAAGCAGACCGATGACTTGTCCGTCAATATCTCTCAGAGGGGCTTTGAGTGTATCAATGAGAATGCTGGTTCCATCTGGATACTTTATCCATTCTTCGTTATGGCGCGGCTCTCCTTGCTCCATCATGATGCGGTCATGTTCGCGGAAGAAATCGGCGATATCTTTACTGAACAGGGCATAATCTGTTGAACCGACAATACTCGAAATGTCTTTACCGACGAATCGGGCAAACTCAGGATTGCAGCCAAGGTAGACGCCAATTTTATCCTTGAAGAAAACAATGTCTGGAATGGAGGAAAGCAATCCGGATAGAAGCAACGTCTTCTCCCGTAGTTCATCATGTGCCCGTTTGCTTTCGGTAATGTCACGGGCATAACCTGTCGTGCCAATGATCGTTCCTTGCCCATCGAAGACGGGAGTTTTAAAGGTTTCGAACCATCGGGTTTCTCCCTTATCGAACATTTTCCCCTCGACCATGGCGGGTTTTCCCTTCTCCATAACCATGAAGTCATCCCTGCGGTATTTCTCAGCAAGCTCCATAGGCCAGATATCAAGATCATTCTTGCCCACAAGTTCTTCCGGATTTTGTTTGCCGCAGAATATGGCAAAGGCTTTATTTACAGCAAGAAATCGACTCTCCTTGTCTTTCAACCAAACAAGCCCGGGTTGGTTTTCGATGATTGCCGAAAGGTAGGATTCTCGCTGATGAAGAGCATCATCCGACCGCTTGTTTTCGTTGGTGTCGAGCAGGAGTTGTCCATTGAGTTTTCTCCCCCTGTGCTCTGGTTTTGTTTTATTTTTCATGGTTCAATTCTCCAATTTATCCGTGACCATGTATATAATCGAATGAAGATGGTGGCATTGAATAGTTCAGGCTGTCGTTTGCCTAATTTTTTATAACCTGCATTGTTTTTATATCAACCGCGTTTGATGGCATAATGGTATGGTAATACCATTGTGTCGTTGCCATGTCATATACCAGATCCCAGTTTAATTTGGAAGTCAGGGTCAGGTTTGTTCCCTGCAGGCTCTTCATGGTCACGGCATACCCGTCGGCAGGCCGGATCTTGACTGTAGTTCCTCCTGGCTTATAGTAAAGGCCGCTGACGGGTTGCGCCCATTCCGCCGAGGTCAATCCGATATCAGTGAACACGTAGTCTCCCCAGCTCCGGGGATAACGGTTGTTCTTCTGGTAGAAATTGTTAATCAGGGATATCATAGCCGATGTAATTTCTGTAAAGGTTGAACCAAGACTTGTCAGTGGAGCAGGTAAAGTGGCAGAATGAAGTGAACAAGCTACCGATGGGTACCCCAGCTGTGTTTGATCGCTAATCAGCCATGCATAAACACCGCCGGATGGGCACTTATAACGATTGTCAATAACCAGCGATTGGGCTTCATTATTCATATAGGATGAGCGTTTGTCCTGCTCAATATTGTAACGATTGGATAAACATGCCGCTACTCGGGCCCTTTCCGTATAGGCGAAGAAACGGGGAACGGCGATGGAAATCAGCGCGGCAAGAACCGCAATGACTATCAACATCTCTACCAGCATAAATCCCCGTATCCATTTTTCTTGTTTCATGGCCACGACTCCGGCAGCTTGTGTAGTAATGTTTTACAAGACTCTCCGATGCCTCGCAGTCTATCACGGAAGAGAAACGAATGTATAGCCGCGTTGCTTTGCATAGACTTCTGCCGTTGAATTCTTATACCCATATATTGTCAATTTCTCCGAGGTTTTTTGAAATGAGAATGCATACGTGCCGAAGCTGGTGTCTTTGCTCAAGATGGTTACACTTTTAAGGGAGTTGTATGCAAATGCAGAATCACCAATGCTGGTTACGTTTTGCGGAACCGTTACATTTGTAAGGTTGTTATACAAGAAAGCATTAGGGCCGATACTGGTTACGCTTGCAGGTATATCAATGCTGCTAAGATTATTAGTATGGAACGCGTTGGTTGCTATACTGGTTACACTTCCAAGTATTGATACGCTGGAAAGATTCTTATTCATGAAAGCAGCGTGCCCGATTATCTTTACTAAACCTCCACCTATCGTGTCAGGAATTACCACATTCGATCCGCCGCTTGTGTCATATCCTGTGATTTTACCGGTTGAACTTGTGAAGGCAAAGTACTTTTCAGCCGTAGCTGTAGGTAGCTTGTTGTTGCCGTAATGCAGCGAGCAGCCGACGCGGGGATAGCTGGAATCCGTCGGATCGCTAATCAGCCACGCATAGACACCGCCGGATGGGCACTTATAACGATTGTCAATAACCAGCGATTGGGCTTCATTATTCATATAAGAGACGCGTTTGTCCTGCTCAATATTGTAACGATTGGATAAACATGCGACTGCTTTGGCCCTTTCCGTATAGGCGACGAAACGGGGAACGGCGATGGAAATCAGCGCGGCAAGAACTGCAATGACTATCAACATCTCTACCAGCATAAAACCACGAATCCGGATTTTTTGTTTCATGGCCGCACCTCCGGTACAGGATTATTTCTGCTTACTTGCAAAAGAGACGCTAAAATGAAAACCTTGCTGTAGCTATTTGAAGCCAAATTATTTCCCCGCCAATAGTTGCTGGATTTCCTTATCCGTCAGAGCGCGATTAAAGATGCAAGCTTGATCCAGGGAACCGTTTAGAAAGCTAGAAGTCCCGTTCTCCGCGCCAAGATAAACAGGCAATTTAGTGTTACTCGAACTCGTACTTCCTACTGCTCCGCTTAATCCTGTTTTTACCAGGATAAGCTCTCCGTCCTTATACAGACTCATGGTGGAACCATCATAGGTAGCCGCAAGATTATGCCACTGATTATCCTTAATGATAAGATCGGCATAACCTTTCCCGGCAGCATATGCCCCGGCAACGGAAACATATTTACCATCCAAATACATATCAACACCCGGCATAAGGCTATCCCCGCTTGGCCCCAGACTCAGGTGAAAATTGGAATTTTTCGCAATGAGCTTTTGGCCCAAGGGAGCTTTCCCATCAGTAAAATCCTCTTCCGACTTGAACCAGGCACTGTATGTTATCTGCTCGTATGGCATTTTCAGCACACCGTCTCCCGGAATCTCCACATAATCATTCTTTCCGTCAAAGTTCAGAACTGTGCCTCGCTGAGCGTTATTGATCCACTGGGCATCGTGTATCACACCAATGGATTGTCCTGCGCCAACGGTATTTCCCTGACCTTCATCCATATTCCAAGCAGCCACCAAACCTGCAATTGGAGGTTTCGGCACTGATGATGAAAGCGCATAATGGAGCGAACAGCCGACGCGGGGATAGCTGGGATCCGTCGGATCGCTAATCAGCCATGCATAGACACCGCCGGATGGGCACTTATAACGATTGTCAATAACCAGCGATTGGGCTTCATTATTCATATAGGATGAGCGTTTGTCCTGCTCAATATTGTAACGATTGGATAAACATGCCGCTACTCGGGCCCTTTCCGTATAGGCGAAGAAACGGGGAACGGCGATGGAAATCAGCGCGACAAGAACCGCAATGACTATCAACATCTCTACCAGCATAAAACCCCGCATCCGGATTTTTTGTTTCATGCTCTTACCTCGGGCACTCGTTTTTCCTGCCGCCGCAGATTTATTTATCTATATCATAATTTTCACGGGAATAACACCAACTATAACAGGGTAATAAAAAAAGGCAGGGTATTAGCCCTGCCTTTTTGATTACCTAATATTTAAAAAACCTATTCAGCCACTTATGCTTTTGCCTTGGCTTTTGTTTTTTCCTTTTCTTTCTTTTTCTCTTCCGGAATGTATTCCAGAATGGAAACGGGCGCGTTATCACCAAATCTAAAACCCATCTTGACTATACGCGTGTAGCCCCCTTCGCGATTGCGGTAACGTTCGGTGAGCTCTCCAAATAATTTGCTCACTAAGGATTTATCCCGGACAATAGCTAAAGCCTGACGGCGAGCATGTAAATCACCTCTCTTGCCCAGAGTAATCATCCTTTCGGCCAGTTTTCTCAATTCTTTCGCCTTGGTATCTGTTGTGCGAATACTCTCATATTTTATTACTGACGTAACCATATTACGAAACATGGCTTCCTTATGGCTTGAGGTCCTGCCTAGCTTTTTTCCCGCCTTACCATGATACATTGATAATATATTCCTTTCCTAACAATCAAAACATGATATTTTTGTCTAACAGCCGCCTACTTCGCGGCAGCTCGAATAAATTGCTATTTTTCCCCGTCCCATTGATCAGATTCAAGCTTCATTCCAAAAGTCAGGCCATATTCGGTAAGAATGTCTTTAATTTCACTTAGCGATTTACGGCCAAAATTTTTCGTCTTGAGCATCTCTGCTTCCGTCTTTTGCACTAGTTCACCAATGCTATTAATCCCGGCATTTTTCAGACAATTCGCCGATCGGACAGAAAGTTCCAAATCCTCCACGTGGCGCAAAAGAACTTCATCGATATTTCCTTTTTCTTCTTCGGTTTCCGGCTTAATCTCTTCGTCAACCTCTTCGAAATTGACAAACACATCCAATTGCTGCTTCAATATCTTTGCGGAATAAGCAATAGCATCTTCCGGGCTTAAACTTCCATCTGTCCATACTTCAAGTACAAGTTTATCATAGTCTGTTATTTGACCGACACGAGCATGGGAAACAACATAATTTACTTTGTTTATTGGTGAATAAATAGCATCAACATTAATTGTTCCTTCAGGCTGATCCGCATCGAGTTCTTTTTTAGCAGGATTATAGCCCTTGCCCATTTTTACAACCAATTCAGCATTAAAAGAACCGCCGCCGGACATAGTCGCTATATGATGATCCTTGTTCAGCACTTCTATTGTACCGTCTGTAATAATGTCACCGGCCGTAATAGCACCGGCGCGTTCCACATTAATGTGTACTACTTTTGTATCCGCTTGCCCCAGTTTAAACCGAACACCTTTTAAGTTCAAAATAATATCGGTTACGTCTTCTTTGACACTCGGAATAGTTGAAAACTCGTGCAACACACCATCAATTTTTATCGAAACGATGGCCGATCCCTGAATCGAAGAAAGCAGCACTCGCCTTAAGGCATTGCCCAGCGTTACACCGTAACCTCTTTCCAAAGGCTGAACTGTAAATTCTCCATAGCAACGCGTACGCGTCGCTTCATCAACATCAACACGCTTGGGACGAATTAAACTAGACCAGTTTCTATGCATATTTAAACCTACCCTCTAGCTGGTTTATGAAAAAAATTAATTTACTTTGAATAAAGCTCAACAACAAGTTGTTCCTGTACCGGCATTGTCAAATCTTCTCTTACCGGCAACATTTTAATAGACGCTTTAAAGTTTTCTTTATCCAATTCCAGCCAATGAGGCATACCACGTCTTGCCACGGTTTCCATTGCTTCAAGCACCCGTGTAATCTTGCGGCTGCTTTCTTTAACAGAAACTTCATCTCCTGCTTTGAGCAAATATGAAGGGATATTGACTGCTTTACCGTTAATTAAAAAATGCCCATGGCTGATGAGTTGCCTTGCTTCCACTCTGGAATTACAAAGCCCCATGCGAAATATCATGTTGTCCATTCTTCTTTCCAGAAAAATAAGCAAATTTGTTCCTGTAATGCCCTTCTGCTGATCGGCTTTTTTAAAGTATCCTCTAAACTGCTTTTCGAGGAGACCGTACAATCTCTTGAGTTTCTGCTTTTCCCTTAATTGAACGCCATAATCAGAACGCTGCTTTTTATGCGCCTGGCCATGATCTCCCGGAGCATAGCCCCTTCTTTCAAAAGCACATTTTTCCGAATAGCACCTGTCGCCTTTAAGAAAAAGCTTCAAGTTCTCACGGCGACACAACCTACATGAGGAATCCGTATACCTTGCCAAAAAAAACGCCTCCCTTATTTAACAAATATTGTTGATATTCTGTTTCTCAATTATACTCTGCGACGCTTTGGTGGCCTGCATCCGTTGTGCGGAACAGGAGTCACATCCCGAATAATTGTAATTGTAAGCCCGGCAAGCTGCAACGACCGTAATGCCGATTCCCGTCCTGAACCCGGGCCCTTTATATATACCTGTACTCTGCGCATTCCCTGCTCTTTAGCCTTACGCACGGCATCTTCCGCAGCCATCTGCGCTGCAAAAGGCGTGCTCTTACGCGATCCTTTAAACCCCTGCAATCCTGATGAAGACCACGAAATAACGTTCCCACTCAAATCTGTTATGGTAATAATTGTATTGTTAAAAGTGGATTGAATGTGCGCAACCCCTTCTGTAATATTTTTCTTTTCTTTCTTCTTACCAGTTTTTCTGACTGCTTTAACCATTATCCCTCCGGTTGAGAATGCTCAAATTACTTTTTCTTTCCTGCAATCGACCGCCTTGGACCTTTCCTTGTACGACCATTGGTGTGAGTTCTCTGTCCTCTCACGGGAAGTCCCCGGCGATGCCGCAATCCACGATAAGCGCCAATATCCATCAAACGCTTGATGGACATCGAAATGTCGCGGCGCAGGTCGCCTTCAACTTTGTGCTCTTTGTCGATTATATTTCGAATTGCCGATATTTCAGAATCGGCCAGTTGGTCCGTTTTCGTATCCGGATTTACACCCGCATCTCTAAGAATTTGCTTCGATTTCGTTTGGCCAATGCCATAAATATAAGTTAAAGCAACTTCCATTCTTTTATTTTTCGGTAAATCAACACCTGAAATTCGTGCCACCTATGTAACCTCCTGAATTAAAAAAACTAGCCCTGGCGCTGCTTATGCTTAGGATTTTCGCAAATGACACGCAGAACACCCTTGCGTTTAACTATCTTACACTTCTCACATATTTTTTTTACAGATGACCTTACTTTCACGCTTTTAACTCCTTATCTGAGGTAAAAAATACTTTATTTCGTCCTATAAGTGATACGGCCACGAGTTAAATCATACGGCGAAAGCTCTACGGTTACTTTATCACCCGGTAGAATCTTGATAAAATGCATCCGCATTTTGCCTGATATGTGAGCTAAAACCTTATGACCATTTTCGAGTTCCACCCGAAACATTGCATTTGGCAACGGCTCAATAACCCGACCTTCAACTTCAATTGCTTCCTCTTTTGCCATACCTTATTATCTGTCTTACCTTTACTGCTTTAACCTTCAAAATTAAAACTAATTCAGCTTGCTTAAAATGTCCGGTCCGTTATCGGTAATTGCCACCGAATGTTCAAAATGAGCCGACAAACTCCCATCTGCTGTAACTACTGTCCAGCCGTCAGGTAAAACCCGCACTTTATAATCACCCTCGTTTACCATTGGCTCTATAGCCAAGATCATTCCTGTTTTCAACAAAACACCGCGGCCTTTTTTCCCATAATTGGGAATTTGTGGATCTTCGTGCAGATTTTTTCCTACTCCATGTCCCACATAATCCCGCACTACTGAAAAACCGGCAATTTCTACTTTCCCTTGAACAGCGGCAGATATATCACCCAACCTGTTACCTGCTCTAATCTGCTCTATGCCGGCATATAAGCTCTGCTCTGTAACCTGCATAAGCATTAATGCTTTTTTGTTAACCTTGCCGACAGGTAATGTTATCGCCGCGTCACCGAAATAACCGTGATGATAAACACCAAAATCTATCCCTATAATATCACCTTCTACTAAAACCCGCTCCGAAGGCATTCCGTGAACAACCTGGTCGTTGACTGATGTACAAAGTGAATATGGAAACCCTCTGTATCCTTTAAATGCAGGTTTCGCGCCTCTTTTTTCGGTCACTTCCTCGGCTAATTTATTCAACTCTCTTGTTGTAACACCGGGTTTCACTTTTTCCCGAAATCTACTTAAAACCTCTGCGACAATTCGATTACTAGCCCTTGCTTTTTCGATCTCGTCCGGAAGCTTCAGAATAACCATCGGTCAAACCTTCCAAAATCTTCCGTTATCGCCTGCGGGCTATTTGTCCCTTTTTCATAAAGCCTTCGTATTGCCGAGTCAATAAATGTGACTCGATCTGACTCGCTGTATCCATCGCCACACCTACAACTATTAAAAGAGCAGTACCCCCGAAATAGAAGGGGGTATTCAATTGAGAAATTAAAATACTGGGAAGCACGCATACTAATGAAACGTAAATGGCTCCACTAAAAGTAAGCTTTTCCAATACATCTTCAATATACTCAGCCGTTTTCTTGCCCGGCCGAAGTCCGGGAATAAATCCTCCAAATTTTTTCATATTGTCGGCAACATCATCCGGCTTAAAAGTTACAGCTGTATAGAAAAAACAAAAGAAAAATATAAAGGCCACATAAAGCAACTCATAACCGACTTTACCCGGCAACAAATAACTGGCAATGTCTTTCATCCAGGATTGTGGCGCAAAATTAGCAATTGTCGCCGGAAACATAATCACCGATGACGCAAATATCGGCGGAATAACACCGGCTGAATTAATCTTTAACGGCAGATGTGTGGTCTGCCCACCATACATTTTACGCCCCACTACCCTCTTCGCATATTGAACAGGAATGCGACGTTGCCCGCCCTCTACAAAAACAATAGCCCCGATAACAAATATCATCATGAATGTGAGCAGTAGTACGACAAGCACTCCTAATTCACCGGAAGTCACCAGTTGATAAGTGCTGCCAATTGCAGCCGGCATTCGACAAACAATTCCTGCAAATATTATCAGCGATATTCCATTGCCGATACCTTTTTCCGTAATCGTCTCACCTAACCACATAATGAACGCAGTACCGGAAGTTAAAGTAATAACCGTCATTATGATAAATGACCATCCTGGTTGCAAAACAATGGGGGCACCAGATGGCCCGGCCATGTGCTGCAATCCCCAGGCAATACCAAACCCCTGGATCGTGCTTAAAACAACTGTGCCGTAACGAGTGTATTGCGTAATCTTGCGCCGCCCTGTCTCACCTTCTTTAGAAAGTCTTTCCAGATGAGGTATGGCTACAGTTAATAATTGCAAAATAATTGAAGAACTGATGTACGGCATAATGCCGAGCGCGAATATGGAAAAATTGCTAAAAGCGCCGCCGGCAAACATATCCATCATGCCAAACAGAGACCCCTTGGCCTGTTCAAAGTAGCTAAGCAATGCCACATTATCAATTCCCGGGGTCGGGATATAGACACCGATGCGATAAACAGCTAAAAGAAGGAATGTAAATAAAATCCTTCTTTGCAATTCTGGAATTTTGGAAACGCTGCCTAGTCCTTCTAACAACTTATATTACCTCTTCTATCGAACCGCCTGCTGCAGTAATTTTTGCCTTTGCGGCCTGACTCATTTTAGCTATCTTTATTGTGAGCGGAAAATCA
>Ga0247842_10005875_pt1 | contig 14219 bp, 8 predicted proteins | sample LaCruzMarch2015__3_FD_192411 | JGI IMG/M metagenome (GOLD analysis project Ga0247842, IMG submission 192411) | Freshwater microbial communities from meromictic Lake La Cruz, Castile-La Mancha, Spain - LaCruzMarch2015_19m | ecosystem: Environmental > Aquatic > Freshwater > Lake | place: Spain...
CGAGACCTCGCGCACCGTGAGACGCTCGCGCGCGGAGTCCAGACTAATCGGCATGTTGAACGTCACGTGCAGGGACTCGGTGAGAGAAATCATCTCGTCGCCGTCGCTCGGCCTCGTCCACACAACCTCCGGCCGGACGGTCGCGAAGCGCCAGACCACGTCGGTGGCGAGAAGGCCGCCGGTCGTGTCGGACAGCCCCGCGCGAACCGCTGCGGTGTATTCCGTTCCGCCGAGAAGCGGTTGGCTTGGGGTAAAGACGTAGATCGAGGTGTTCAGCCACTCTCCCGTACCCGCAACGGCGGGCTCGAAGACGAGGGGATCGGGCAGGGGTATCGTTCCCGGGGCGGACACAGCCGAGAGTGCGACAACGGGGCGGTTGAACAGCACGGTGATGGAGCTGTCTGCGGCGATGCCGGTCGCGCCGTCGACCGGGATGACCTGCGTCACGGCGAGGAATCCCACCGTATGTAGCCGCAACGAGAAGGGGTCTGCAAGCGGGATCGCGTCCCGGTCGCGGGCCGTGGCGGCCACGCTCACGGTGTAGACAGCGTCGCGTTCCCAGGGTTGCGACGGGGTGAAATGAATCGTCGCGTCTGACGTCCATTCCCAGCGCCCAGCCGTCTCGGGTGCGATCCCGACGGCGCCCTCAAGCGAGGCGCGGTCCATCGGCCGGTCGAAGACGAGCCGGATCGCTCCATCGATAGCCAGTTCTTCGCCGCGCGTCGGCGAGGTCTCTACGACCCGAGGAGGAGCGATCTCCGCGCTTGTCGCGGAGGACGCTGCACCCCACGCCGGACACGCTGCCGCCAGGGCCACTCCCAAGAGAACGAGGACTCTCAACGCCCTTTCCGCCGACCTCACGTTCATGACCGCCCCCTAGTGGTTGTGTCGCGCATATGGTTTCTGCCACTGTGGCCCATTCCCGCGGACCCGTCAACCCGCCGCAGCCCGCTCTAGTGGCCGACGGTCACAGCGGTGCACCACTCGGCGTGGCGCGGGCAGCGCCCGTGGACGACATCGTCGAACTTGTTCGCCAGGCGGCGCGTGAGTGCTCCCGGGACGCCGTCGCCGACAGGGCGGTGGTCCACCTCAGTCACCGGGGCGAGCTCCATCGCGGTGCCGCAGAGGAAGACCTCGTCGGCCACGTAGAGCTCGGAGCGCTCGACGGTTCGCTCGAGGACGTCGAGGCCGAGGTCCCGCGCCAGCGTCAAGACAGTTCGTCGGGTGATCCCTTCGAGGATCCCAGCGGTGACGGGCGGCGTGACGAGCTGCCCGTCGCGCACGAGGAAGAGGTTCGACACGGTGCCCTCGGAGACGGCGCCGTCCTCCGTCAAGAGGATCGCCTCGTCGGCTCCGCCGAGGACCGCCTCGGACTTGGCGAGCGCAGCGTTGACGTAGCTTCCCGCGATCTTACCCCGGGGCGGGATCGCGTTGTCGCTCGTCCGCCTCCAGGATGAGACGATCGCCCGGATGCCGTCCGCCGTGTTCGCGTAGCGCGAGAGGGGCGTGGCGAACATCGACAGCTCGCACGGGCTGTCGTGAACGCGCGGGCCAAGCTCGGGCGCCGCCTTGTAGAGGAGAGGGCGAAGGTACGCGTCGCCGCGGATGGCCTCCTTGGTCAGGAGTTCGATCGCGCACGCAGCGACCTCGTCGGCCGGCATCGGCAGATCCATGAACAGGATGCGCCCGTTGCGCCGAAGGCGGTCGACGTGGTCGGAGAGACGGAAGACGAGCAGTTCCTCTCGCTCGGGAACCCAGTAGGCACGGATCCCCTCGAACACGGCGAGGCCGTAGTTGACGACGGCGGCCAGGATGCTGACCTTCGCGTCCTCGATCGGTCCGATCTTCCCGCGGAACAGCGCGTAGCGGCTCTCGATGAGCATGAGTCCTCCTCGGCTCTCCTAGACGACGAAACCCTCTGCGCGCGCCTCTCGCCAGTCGCCGGAGTCCGGCTGGACTTGCTTCAGCGCGAGACCAAGCTTCCGAATGCCCGCGGCGATGGCGTCCGGCGGGTGGCAGGCGAAACAGAGACGAATCCGATCCTCGCCGCCGCCCTCGGCGTAGAACAGAGGGCCGACCATGAATCCGAGTCCGAGGTTGATCGACTCCTCGAGCAGGCGTCGGCTGTCGATGCCGCGGGGCAGGCGAGCCCAGATGAAGAGTCCCCCGTGGGGAACGTCGAACGAGATCCCCGGGCCGTAGCGGCGCAGTGCGGCGGCCATCGCGTCTCGACGCTCTTCGTAGATCGGACGGACGTGCTGGAGGTGCGCGTCCAGCAGGCCGCGCTTGCAGAACTCATACAGGGTGGCCTGGGTGAGACTGTTCGTGAACAGGTCGATGAGATTGCGCAAACCGCTCAGGCGGCGCACGAGATCGGCGGGAGCCACGAGCCAGCCGACGCGCAGTCCGGGGAAGACGGCCTTGGAGAAGGTCGACACGTAGATGACGTTCTCGTCGAGCGATCGCAGCGACGGATAGCGGGGGCCGTCGTAACGCAGCGCGGAGTACGCGTCGTCCTCGACGACCGGCAGGCCGTAGTGCGCTGCCAGCGCGAGGAGACGGCGGCGCTTCTCGACCGTGAGCGAGCTTCCCGTCGGGTTGTGGTACGTGGGAATCACGTAGAGGAATTTGGGGCGCACGCGCTGGAGCGTCGTCTCCAGCTCTTCGAGGTCAATTCCGTCTGGGCCGCTGGGCACCGAGACGATGCGGGCTCCCGCGGCACGGAAGGATCGAAGGGCCCCCGCATACGTTGGCGACTCTGCGAGCACGACATCTCCGGGATCGATGAACGCCTGCGCGATCAGGTGCAGGCCCTGGGTCGAGCCGGACAGGACGAGGACGTTCTCCGGCGCACTCTCGATGCGTTCGGCGATCCAGCTCCGTAGGGGCGGGTAGCCATCGACGGGACACCATTGGAGAAGCCTCGGACCCTGTTGTCGCAGAACCTCGCCGGCGATCTGCTGCAAAGGCTCGCCCGGGTAGAACTCCGGAGAGGGAAGCCCGCCGGCGAACGACAGGAGATCGGTTCGGGACAGCATGCGCAGAACGTCGGCGTACTCGAGGTTCTGATCGCGCACTCGGTCGGTGAGGAGGAGGTCCCAATTGGGCGCCGTCCGCGCTTCGGTCGACGACTTGGCGCGGACGAGAGTCCCCATCCCGACGCGGCCCTCGATCCATCCCTCTCGCGTGAGTTGCTCGTAGGCGCGGACCACCGTGCTGCGACTGACTCCGAGGTCGCGGGCAAGATCCCGCGTCGTGGGCAAGTGGTCTGCGGCGTGGAAGTCGCCGCGCTCAAATCGACCGCGAAGGGAGTCCGCGATCTGGACGTGGAGAGGTCTCTTGGGGTCGGTGGCCCATTCGACTGCCAGCGTCATGCCCGTCGCCTCCCATTGGTTCGTGCCATGAGGAGGCTAGATGGTCCAATCTTGCTTGTCAAGTCGATTGGCTGGGACCAATGCGGCGGGTGGGTGTGTCGAAATAGCTCTTAGGAACCCAACAGTTGCCCGATGCGCGAGATGGGGACCAATGGGACGACGAGATCGTCGCGCCACTCCGATTGCCACGTTCGATCGCACATCTCGGCCACGGCCGCGAGCGGCTCGATGACGTTCAAGTTGCCTCCCCGCGGGGTCGGGTACGCCCACGAGCGGATGTTCATCCACGTCTCGGGCCTGGTGTTGGCCGGATTGTCCGGCGTGAAGCTTGCCGTCCGGCCGAGGAACGCCTCGACGTAGGCCCGATCGGGGTTCAGACGACACCACAGGCCGGCTCGCTCGTGGAACCCATCGTAGGCCTGGCGAATGTGCGGCTTGTCGATCGCGGTCTGCACGTGGTCGTCGTCGGCGAAGACGAGCATCACCTTGAGGTCGGGCAGGACGAGCGACAGTCGGGGGTAGTTTCCGACGGTCGTGCGGAAGGCCCACGCGGCGGCGGCCTCCTCGGGCGTGGCGAGGCTGGCCGGCCACGATGCTCGCGTCAGGGCGCCGTGGTCGAGGAGCGCCTGAAGGAGCGCCGTGGACCAGTAGTCCTTGCCCCACATCGCGGGGTGCTTGCTGGAGCAGACGTAGTCGAGGCCGTCCTCCGCGCGGAAGACGGGGCGACCTTCCTCCCACGACCAGTCGACGGTGGAGTAGTCGATGGCAACCGTCATCGACGTGGTGCCGGTCGGGTCGTAGAACGGGTTGTCCACGGGACGGCCGTCGTCGCTCCAGTGCCCGGGTTCAAGCGGGTACAAGGGATCGATCGTCGGGTTCTCGCGGCCGACGAAGAACCGGACGCGCTGAAGGACCTCTCCGTAGAGGCAGAGGACGTTGGTTGCGGCGATGCCAGAGTGCGAGAACGCGTACAGTCCAGCAACCTCGTACAGGACTGGAGTGGAAACGAGTTCATGGAGGAACCGCCCGTCGGCGTTCGGCGTCTCGCCGGTTGCGAAGCGAATGACCTCGCACAGCGCGCGTAGGCAAGCATCGCCGCCGTAATCGAACTCCCCCGCGCTCGAGACTCCCGTGCGGGCGTCTCTCACCCCGGGCCAGAGCATGGTCACGTAGATCGCGCCGAGCGCATCGGGGTCGAGCTCAAAGACGTAGCCAACGGCCGGTGTGAAGAAGCCCGAGACGGCCACCACGACGGGCGCCCCCTCCGGATAACGGGGCTCGGCCGGCTCGGAGATCGACACGGCGACCTTTCCAACGCCCGCGCAGTCGACGAACGTCGTCACGCCGCGGCGGGCGGGGTCTGCGCCGGGCAGGAGAGGAGCTGCAACAGGCGCTCCGAGTCCGGGCGACGCGGGAACTTGCCGCTCCGGCAAGGGAATGGCGAGAAGGAAGAGAACCGCCAAGAGTGCGAGAGCCTTTCTCGATGGCCGCGTAGCCATCCGATCTCCTTCCTAAACCGTCAGACGAGTGTACGCGCTGCGGCGCCTGTCGTTTCACCTGAGGTTGCGGCCTCGCCGCTGCGAACTCCGAAACGTCCTCGGGCAGGAGTACGGTGCAGATCGGCGGCTCTGATGGCCACGGGCGGTTGACGCTGTGACAGAACGCCGCTAGTCTTGCTCGATCGTCACTCGAATGTCGCCTGAAACCAAGGGAGGCCAGCAGATTGACCCCAGACGCGCGGACGAGGCGTCGGTATGTGTTGGTTATGATGTTGCTGCTGGCCGCCGTTGCCTCCTTGGCGGCTTTCTCCGCCATCGCTTTCCTGCAACGCGCTGCGATCGACGGGCAGCGGAGCCGCCTCGTGGAGCAGGCGCGGAGCCAGGCGCGCCTCATCGAGGCGATCGCGCGGAACGAGATCGCCGAAGGGCGGCCGGTCGCTGCCGCCGCAGTCGCGGCGATGGGGCAGGTCAGCGAGGCGTTGGAACAGTACGAACCGGCAGCGGCAACCGGCGAGTTCCAGATCGCTTATCGTGAAGGCGACCAGGTCGTCTTTCTCGTTCGCCAGCGACGTGGCGAGGGGGACTTGCCGACCCCGGTGCCGTTCGGGAACGAGCGTGCGGCGCCCATGCAGCGCGCACTCTCGGGGCAATCGGGCACGATGGTCGGGCTCGACTATCGCGGAGTGACGGTGCTCGCCGCCTACGAACCCACGTTGATCCTTGACTTTGGAGTGGTCGCCAAGATCGATCTCGCCGAGATCCGTGCCCCATTTCGACGCGCTGGGCTGCTCGCGCTGGGTCCGGCCTTCGGCGCCATCCTGGTTGGGGGCGGACTCCTTCTCAGCCTGAACCGCCCGCTCCTTCGTCGTGCGCGAGAGGCGGAGCGTCGCTACGAGGACCTCGTCGAAACGCTGGGCGAAGGCGTCATCGTTCAAGACAAGGACGAACGCGTCACGTACGTCAACCGCCGACTGAGCGAGATGTTGGGCTGCACCTCGGAGGAACTCGTCGGGCGCGCGGCGACCGAACTCTTCGTGCCGACAGACCGAGAGATGTTCGCTCGGGAGCTCGGGCGGCGCCGTCGTGGCGAAGGCGGGAAATACGAGGCCATCATGGCCCGGCAAGGAGGCACTCCGATCTCCGTCCTGATCGCCGCCCGACCGCTGTGCGACCAGAACGGGGAGTTCTCCGGGAGCTTCGGTGTGGTCACCGACATCGGCGAGCTGAAGTGCGCGGCGGAGACGCTGCGCCGCGAGAAGGAGCGCGCCCAGCAGTACCTCGACATCGCAGGCGTCATGGTCGTCGTCATCGACGCGCAAGGGCGGATCGAGCTCATCAACCGACGAGGGCTGGAGATTCTCGGGTACGAGGCGCCGAGCGATCTCGTGGGCCGCGAGTGGTTTACGGCATGCGTTCCCGAGGCGGTTCGAGGCGAGGTGCGGCGGGTGTTCAGCCAGATCATGGCGGGCGATCTGCGCCCGGTGGGGCGGCACGAGAACGCGGTCGTCACCCGCGACGGTCGTCGGCGCCTCATCCTCTGGCACAACGCCCTCCTGCGCGACCCGGAGGGTCGGATCGTCGGCGCATTGAGCTCCGGCGAAGACGTGACGGAGCGCCGCCGGGACGAGCAGGTTCTGTTGCGACGAGCGACGCAGCTACAGATCGTCAACGACGTGAGCCAGCGACTGTCTTCGATTCTGAATCTGGACGAACTACTCGACCACGTCGTGCGCGCGACGCAGGAGGGGTTCGGCTTCTACCATGCGGACATCTTCCTGGTCGATGAGAGCCGCGAGCACGCGGTGTTCCGGGTCGGAAGTAGCCCGGCGGGGACGGCCGCCTCGCGCGAGCTCGGACTTCGCTGCCGGGTTGGCGTGGACGGGATGGTCGGCTGGGTCGCGGCGACGGGCGAGCCGCTCCTCGCCGGCGATGTGTCGAAGGAGCCGCGCTTCCTCTTCGACAAGCTCGTTCCCGACACCCGGTCCGAGCTTGTCCTTCCCATTAGCTACGAAGGGAACGTCCTCGGCGTGCTCGATCTTCAGAGTGAGGAACTGAACGCCTTCGCTCCCGACGACCTGTCGGTGATGACCACCCTGTGCGGACAACTCGGAGCGGCGATCGAGAATGCTCGCCTCTACGAGGCACTCAAGACGAGCGAGAGCAGGTACCGCCTACTCCTTCAGAATGCGAATGACGCCGTCTATGTCCACGCTGTCACGCCGGACGTGCCGGGTCGGTTCCTCGACGTGAACGACAAGGCGTGCGAGATGCTCGGGTACACGCGCGAGGAGTTCCTGGCCATGGACATTCCCCGAATCGATGTACCCGAACAAGAGGAGCGGATTCCGGCCATTCTCCAGAAGCTGTTCGCCGAGGGTCGCGCCGTGTTCGAGACCGAGCACGTGGCGAAAGACGGACGCCGCATCCCTGTTGAGGTGAGCGCGCGGTTGTTCGACCTTCAGGGCGCGCCGACGGTTCTCTCCGTCACGCGCGACATCTCGGAGCGGCGGCACGCCGAGGCGGCCGTGCGAGAAAGCGAGGCGAAGTTCCGGTCGCTGTTCGAGAACGCCGTCTTGGGCGTGTACCTGACGTCGCCGGACGGCAGGATCCTCGCCGCGAACCCGGCCCTTACTTCGATGTTGGGATACGAAACGTTCGAGGAGCTGGCCGCGAGAGACCTCGATGCGGAGGGCTACCACCCCGAGTACCCGCGTTCGATCTTCAAGGAGCGACTGGAAAAGGAAGGTCGCATCACCGGCCTCGAGTCCGCGTGGACCCGCAAGGGTGGCTCCACGGTCTACGTCCGAGAGAACGCGGCAGCGATTCGCGACGCCGAGGGACACGTCCTCTTCTACGAGGGGACGGTGGAGGACATCACGCAGCGCCGGCAGATGGAGGAAGAGAAGCTCGAGCTCGAGGCTCGGCTCCGCCAAACCCAAAGGCTCGAGTCGATCGGCACGTTGGCGAGCGGCGTCGCGCACGAGATCAACAATCCTCTGACGGGGATCATCAACTATGCGCAACTGATCGCCGATCGCACGGACAACGACTCGCTGTGCGAGTTCGCACGGGGCATCGTCGACGAAGGGGATCGCGTCGCAGCGATCGTCAGGAACCTCCTCTCGTTCTCGCGCCAGACCAAGGAATCCCACAGCCCGGCCCGCGTTGCCGACATCGTGGCGGCGTCTCTGTCGCTTGTCGGAGCCGTGCTGCGCAAGGATGGGGTTCGGGTCGATGTCGAGGTCCCGGACGATCTGCCCTCGATCAAGTGCCGCAGCCAGCAGATCCAACAGGTCCTCCTCAACCTTCTCACGAACGCGCGTGACGGACTGAACGCCCGATATCCAGGGTACGACGAGGACAAGATCGTCCGGGTGGCGGCGGAGAAAGTGAACCGCGACGGCCGGACGTGGATCCGGCTCGCCGTCGAGGACCACGGAGCGGGTATTCCAGACTCCGTCATCGATCGCGTGTTCGACCCCTTCTTCACGACGAAGCCGCGCGACCAGGGCACCGGGCTCGGGCTCTCCATCAGCTATGGGATCGTGCGCGACCATCACGGGACGCTGACCGTGGAGAGCGAGCCGAACGTGAGGACGTGCTTTGTCGTCGAGCTGCCGGTGGATAATGGCTGGAGTCTCGCCTCTCCGACGTGGGAGAGGGAGAGCAAACGGAGGGCATAGGCGATGGCGAAGGTCCTGATCGTCGACGATGAGAAGAGCATTCGGGCGACGTTGGCCGAGTTCGTGCGCGAGGACGGCCACGAGGTCCGCACGGCGGAGAGCGCCGCCGAGGCCCTGCGACTCGCGGAGGCCGATCCGCCCGACGTCGTGGTCACCGACATCGTTCTCCCGCGCATGAGCGGGGTCGAGCTTCTCGGCCGAATCCACGAGCGGTTCCCTGACGTCCAAGTCGTCATGATCACGGGCGAGCCCACGGTCGAGACGGCCGCAGAAGCCGTGCGTCGAGGCGCCTTCGACTACCTGGCGAAGCCGATTTCCAGCGCCGCTGTCCGCTCTGCCGTCGCTCGCTCGGCGCGCGTCAAAGAGTTGGCCGACGACCGGCGTCGGCTCGAGATCGAGAACCTGCGTTACCGCGACCACTTGGAGGGGGAACTCGACCGCCGCGGGCACGCCCTCCGCGAGAGCGAGGAGCGCCATCGCGCAGTCGTCGACAACGCCGTCGAAGGCATCGCCGTCATCCAGGACGGAGTGATTTGCTTCGCCAACCCGAGCGTGGCCGCGTTGTGCGGGTACCCGCGCGATGTTCTGGTTGGGTCTCGAGCTCTCGAGATCGTTCACCCCGACGATCGCGAGGCCCTCCAGGGGCGCAGCATGGCCCAGTTTGCTGGAGAGGCTGCGCCCGACGTGTCCACATTCCGGTTCGTGACGAAGGATGCGCGAGTCCGGTGGGTTGAGCTGCGCCCCGTGCGCCTCGAGTGGGGAGGCCGGCCGGCGATGCTCAACTTCGTGCGGGACGTGACAGAGGAGAGGGCGGCGAGAGCGCGCGAAGAGGAACGTCAGCGCCGCATCGCGGAGTACAGCGAGGCTCTTGTCGGGCTCGCCATGCAACCCGCCCTGTACTCTGGTGATCTCGACGGGGCTCTGCGCGCGATCGCGGAGGTGGTGGCCGACAGGCTCGACGTCGAACGCGTCGAGGTGTGGCTTGCCGAGGAGGAACAGGGAGCGACGACGTGCGCCGAGCGCTTCCAGCGTACCTCTCGGGAGCATTCGCGCGGCAGGAAACCCTCTCTGACGGTACATCCGCAGTACTCCGCCGCCCTGCGCTCCGAGCGCTCGATCGCCGCTTCCGACGCCCGTCGCGACCCGCGCACCTCCGAGTTCTGCGACGCCCACTTCATTCCGCTCGGCGTCGGCGCAATCATTGACGTGGCCGTGCGTCTGGAAGGGCGCGTGGTCGGCATCTTCTCCGTCGAGCATGTCGGCCCGCCGCGCGCGTGGGGCGACGAGGACGCCGACTTCGTGACCTCGGTCGCCGGGTTGGTGTCGGTCGCGATCGAGTCCGCCAAGCGGCGGCGAACGGAGCTCGCGCTCGAACAGAGCGAGATGGAGTACCGCGCGCTGTTCGAGGACTCTCCGGTTTCCCTATTCGTCGAGGACTTCTCGGCGGTGAAGCGTGCGTTCGACGAGTTGCGCGCGTGCGGCGTCGTCGCTCTCGGCGCGCACCTCGACGCGCACCCCGAGATGGTCGAGGCGTGCTACCGATCGGTTCGCGTCATCGACGTCAACGAGGCGGCGGTCCGGCTGAGTCTAGCAACGACGAAGGACGACCTGCTTCGTGCGGCGCGGCAGGGTTCACTCTCTGCGCCGGGCCCGTTCCGTGACCGATTGCTCGCTATCTGGCGAGGGGACCGGTTGTTCGAGAGCACGGAACTCGACGAGACGGTAACCGGTCTTCCGGTTCATGTCGCGCTCCGGTGGAGCATCCCGCCGGGTCAGATGTCGACGCTTGGGCGTGTCCTGCTCGCCAAGACCGACATCACCGAACTCGTGGAGGGCGAGAACCGGCTGCGTCGCGCTCTCGACGGCACCATCGAGGCGATCGGCCGCGTGGCCGAGACGCGCGATCCGTACACCGCCGGCCACCAGCGCCGCGTGACGGAGTTGTCGGTGGCGGTCGCGCGGAAGCTGGGTCTCGACGAGAGGACCATTGAGGCGACGCGCGCCGCCGGGCTCCTCCACGACATCGGGAAGCTGTCGATTCCGGCCGAAATCCTCTCCAAGCCGAGCGTGTTGTCGCCGCTCGAGATGTCGCTCATCAAGACCCATCCTCAGTCTGGCTACGAGATCCTGAGGACCATCGATTTCCCGTGGCCGGTGGCGGACATCGTCTTGCAGCACCACGAGCGGATGGACGGCTCGGGCTATCCGCAGGGGCTGAGAGAGGATGCCATTCTGATGGAGGCGCGGATTCTCGTCGTGGCGGACATCGTGGAAGCCATGTCGTCGCATCGACCCTACCGCGCCGCGTTGGGAATCGAGGCCGCTTTGGCGGAAGTCGAGCGGGGCCGAGGCGCGCAATACGATGCGCTCGTGGCGGACGCCTGCCTCGGTCTCTTCCGAGTCGAGGGATTCCGCTTTTCGGACGTGTAGACAGCGGCTCCGCAGCTGGCAAGATCAGGGCGAAGAGCGCACGGAGGCCCGCGCCACCGTCTCGTTGTCGTCGGCGAAGGCGAACTCCGCCTCAACGGAACGGCCCGCGAGGACGAGAGGCAGCCACCGCGCGTCGTCTTGCCACATCTGGTGAAACGGCAGGCCGTTCACCGGGAACCACGCCGGGCGCATTTCCTCGGACTCGCGCGGCTCGCCGCGCCACGCGGTCGCAACGAACAGGGTGACGTCGTGATCGAAGCTCGCATTGGCCGGGAAGAAGAACGTGACTTGGCCCGCGGGCAACAGGTCCTCGGTACGCACCGTGAGCCCCGCCTCTTCGGCGATCTCGCGCACGACGGCCTGTCGCGCGTCCTCGCCCGGTTCGATCTTTCCCCCGAAGCCGTTGTACTTCCCGCGCCCGAATCCGCGCTTCTTGAGGCCGAGGAGGACGGTGTCCGGCTTGCCCCGCCGAATGAGGAAGCACAATGTGGCCTGTTTCATTGCCCCGACCTCCGTGGAGAGCGTACCGAACGCGTGGAGCGTCCGCACCCGCATGGGCCCAGTGCGCCGACCGGCCCTCGGGAGTAGAATGCGCGCCTCAACTCGTGAAGGGAGTGCGTTTGCAGACGACGCTCATTCGAGGCGGCACCGTCGTCGACGCGGGACGGCGCGAGAAGGTCGACGTGCTCGTTCGCGGCGAGACCGTGGATCGCGTCGCCGCAGACCTCGCGGCCGCCGACGGAGTGATCGACGCGACTGGGTGCTACGTTCTGCCTGGCGTGGTCGACGTTCACACCCACCCCGTCTACGTCGACGACCTCGAAAGCCTTCCCGTCACCGCCGCCCACGGCGGCGTCACGACGGTCATTCACTATGCCTACGCGAAGCCGGGCATGGGTCTCGTGGAGGCGATCTGCCGCTTCCGCGACGAGGCGGAGAGGGTCTCGATTCTCGACTTTGCGCTGCACGGCGGCCTGTTCGATCCGAAGCGCCAGTCGGCCGAGATCCCGGCGGCGATGGCCGAGGGCGTGACGTCGTTCAAGATGTTCATGACCTACGCCAAGCTTGGCTGGATGACCGATGACTACCAACTCATGCGAACCCTCGACCTCCTCGGCCGCGCCGGCGGCATGGGCATGGTCCACGCGGAGAACGGCTTGGCCACCGACTACCTCGAGGACTCGTGCAACGAGGCGGGCGTCGATCCTGTCGAGGCCTTCGTCCGGACGCGTCCCGCGGGCCTCGAGGCCGAGGCCGTCGGCCGGGCGATCGCCATGGCCGAAGTGGCCGGCTGCCCGCTGTACATTCCTCACGTGAGTGCCGAGCGAGCCCTCGACGTGATCGCCGCAGCGCGGCGAGCCGGACGGCGTGTGTACGCCGAGACGTGCCCGCAGTACCTAACGCTCACCAACGGGGACCTGCTCGAGAAGAAGGCGCTGCTCAAGATTGGGCCCCCGCTGCGCGAGGAGACGGACCGCGACGCCCTGTGGCGCGGCCTGGCGGACGGCGTCTTGGATACGGTGGCCAGCGATCATGCAGCGAAGGAGAAACGAGTCGACGACGATTTCTTCGCCGCGCCCTACGGCTCGCCGCAAGTTGAAACGATGCTCCAACTCGTCCACGACGGCGTCGCGCGCGGACGACTCACGCTCGAGCGGCTGGTGCGCGTCCTCTGCGAGAACCCGGCGCGGATCTTCGGCCTGTACCCGAAGAAGGGAACGTTGCGGCCGGGGAGCGATGCGGATCTTGTGATCTTCGATCCTTCGGCGAAGGCGCGCATCGAGCGCGGCACGCAGCACTCGCGCGCGTCGTACACGGCGTACGAAGGGCGCAATGTGGCGGGAGCCCCCGTGTTGACGATGCAGCGAGGCGAGGTCCTGGTCGCGCGAGGAGAGTGCCTCGCCTCCGCCGGCCGGGCGCGGTTCCTCGCGACGGCGGCCGGACGAGCGGACCTGCGGGACCTCGCGTAGCCTTCCGAGAAGGGAGCAAGAAGGGAGAACGAAATGGCGAGACTATCGAAGAAGGATGTGCTGCGCGCCGATCAGTTCACACCGGGCGACATCCAGCTCATCCTGGAGCGCGCGGCGACGTACGAGGCCGCGTTGGCGGCCGGAAAGGAACTCGACGAGTTGCGGGGGAAGGTCCTGGCGACGCTCTTCTTCGAGCCGAGCACGCGAACGCGTTTGTCGTTCGAGACGGCAATGCTGCGCCTCGGGGGCCGCGTGCTGTCGGTATCGGAGTCGAAGAGCACGTCGGCGTCGAAAGGTGAGTCGCTCCACGACACGATCAAGACGGTCGAAGGCTACGCCGACGCCATCGTGCTTCGCCACCCCGAGGTTGGGGCTGCCGAGGTGGCCGCTCGGGCGACGACGAAGCCAGTGTTGAACGCGGGGGATGGCGCCGGCGAGCACCCGACGCAGTCGCTCCTCGACCTCTACACGATCCGCAAGGAGCAGGGGCGCGTCGACGGCCTGACAATTTCGCTCGTCGGCGACCTCAAACACGGCCGCACGGTCCACTCCTTGGCTACCCTTCTCTCGCAGTACCCCGTATCCTTCGTGTTCGTTTCGCCCCCCGCCTTGCGCATGCCGCGCGAGGTCGTCGAGCGCGCGCAAGCGAAGGGCATCTCGGTCCGCGAGACCGACGACCTCGGCCCAGCACTCGCCCAGAGCGACGTCGTCTACATGACGCGCATCCAGCGCGAGCGGTTCGCCGATCCGGCGGAGTACGATCGGCTCAAGGACGCCTACGTCCTGACCCGCGCCACCCTCGGGAAAGCGAAGCCTTCCATCACGGTGATGCATCCGCTGCCGCGCGTGAACGAGATCTCGACCGACGTCGACGACCTCCCGGGTGCCGCCTACTTCCGTCAGTCGGCGAACGGCGTACCCGTGCGGATGGCGCTTCTCGCGCTGCTGCTCGGTTAGGCGGGCGCCAGCCGCTTTTGGACGCGGAGGACGAGCGCGTCGGAAATGGCCGCGGCGTCCACGACGATCGACGAACCCGGTTCAACCTCGCCGGCCACGATCTTGCTCGCGAGGGGGTTCTCCACCAGGCGCTTGAGCGCACGCGCCAGCGGGCGGGCGCCGTAGTGCGGGTCGAACCCTTCCTTGGTCAGGATCCGTTTCGCCTCCGCCGTCACGGTGATGCGGACGTCCTGCTCGGCCAGGCGCTTGTTCAGGTCGGCGACCTTGAGGTCGAGGATCTTCTCGATCGCCTCGGGGGAGAGTGGG
>Ga0247842_10005876_pt1 | contig 14215 bp, 8 predicted proteins | sample LaCruzMarch2015__3_FD_192411 | JGI IMG/M metagenome (GOLD analysis project Ga0247842, IMG submission 192411) | Freshwater microbial communities from meromictic Lake La Cruz, Castile-La Mancha, Spain - LaCruzMarch2015_19m | ecosystem: Environmental > Aquatic > Freshwater > Lake | place: Spain...
ATGATAAATTCCACCGGCTTCATATTCACCTCCCAGGTGTCATTTCCTGGGACTTAAACTATCATAAATATCCAATTATGTCAAGTAGTTATATAAAATTAAGCGGATTTCGTGCCACTATTTCAGGATTGAGATAAGTCCGGAAGTCTGTTCTACCCGCGGTTTCTTCAAGAATTTTTTCACCGCCGTAGTTAGGGGATAGTAAAAGACGGTATTTGTGATCTGCGTGAATTTGAGTTGTATCTCATCGGATATTTTTATGGTTTCGCCAGTCCCAAGATAGGGCGTACCTGAAAAACCAAGCACAGAATTTATTGAACCGTTTACGCTCCACCTATTGATCACCTGACGTAATTTAATATCATCGGTTGCCGCGTGATGGACTTCATCAATATGTATCTGTAAATTTGGGATTTTGCTGATGATGTTCCTTAGTTCATTGGCGAGTCGGTCTTTCTCGTCTTTTGTTTTTTCAATCAATTCAAGCTGATCAGATAGCTCAAGCCTGTCCAGAATCACTTTTTCGGCATTAACTACCATTACCAGCCCCATCAGGGTATCAAACGGCTGATAACCGGATATCTTTTGAGCATTCGGGTTTCTTGCCTTGTTGCTCTTCTTTGCCGATTTCGGCTGGTCCAAGATCTCGAATTTAATCAGCCGCTTGATGTTGCTTGCCGCAGGTTCCGGTAGAATCCAGGTAGGGTCAAAGCGTTCAATAGTCTTAAGACTGGGAATAATGGAACTTTTCAAACCGGAAGGGGCAAGAATGAGAAAGTTATGAGCAAATCTGGGATTCTCCGGCTCATTCAGGGCAAAGTAAAGATCAAGATAAATGAATGCCGCCATGAGAAAGGTTTTACCCGCCCCCATCGGCAAACTAAAGAGGTAGTCAGGATAGGCCACTCCATAAAAAAGTTTCTTACTTACATTTTCATAATCAATTTTATCAGGGTTTTTGATTATATATTTTCCTAAGTCCGGGAAAAGTGTTGTCCGTGTTTTTCCCCCATTTCCATTGCTTTTTGTCTGTGTGCGAGCAAGGTCAAATAATGCTTTGGCTGCATGGTTACTTTCTAAAATATTTCGAGCATTTAGATTAATGTTCAAATGTGATAAATCTTCATAGTTTCCGAAGAAATTTTCAGTAAAAAGAGTTGATAGCGGTTTGTTCCCCCCTTCGATTTTCAGAAATAAGTACACAAGTAATGCCTGAATTTGTGCTTCCCGCAAATTGCCGTTACGATTTATATGTTCGAAAAGTGGTTTAACAGTGCAAGTGTCTGAAATAATCCACTCTTGAGCTTTTCTAAATATCAAATTATTGAGCATCCATTATTCCTCTCGTTAAGATTTTGCTTTTTTAACAAGTACCGGTCTACCGTCTCTATGCGTCGAAAAGGGTGTCGGCGGGCCGACACATCTTAAATAGTTGATATAACAGAATAAACAATCTACCTTTGAAAAGTTTCTCCTCATAAATATCCTTAAATCTGGTCCGCTGGCGGATATTCAATCGGGATACGCTTTCCCGGATCAAGGTCGAGATAAGTAGAAAACACTATCCATGCTTCCGCCAATATCATTTCAAGTACTTAATGATATTAAATAAATAATCTGAACAGCGTCGCTTGACCCTGCGCCGTTGTCGGCTTTGGGCAGAAAAAGGGGCATAACAATTCTTGGCTATTCTCAAGATGGTGAGCATGAACGCTCAGAATAATGATCATAACTGCTTTACATGATCGGAAACAGCCAGTAATTGCCTACCCAAATCCAAGGATGAAGTCTCCGCTCATAAACAAATAGACATGATAGATTCTATCGAACTACTATCTTATCTAAATAGGTACATTTAGGCAAGCGTCTTTATAAAGTAAAAAATGTTCGCCCCTCATGATGCATGCCAGGGAGCCGACAGCTATACCTCCTCTTGGTGCGGATCTTAGCTCGTCATCGTAAAAATGATTTTCTGAATTCCATATGCGATAAACGCACATATTAGATGTCCGGTATTGGTGCCAAGAAAAAGGTTGCTATGCCGGAGATTATAGTATAGACACCCGCTACCTGAAACCACAGGGACCTTCCCTGTGGTTTTTATTTTTTTTGAAAAGGAGTCAGCTCAGACATGATAAGTGCAACAAACATAACTCTCGCGTACGGCAAGAGGGTTCTCTTTAAAGACGTCAACATCAAATTTACCCCGGGAAACTGCTACGGTCTCATCGGCGCCAATGGGACGGGGAAATCTACCTTTCTCAAGATTCTCTCCGGTGATGTTGAGCCTGACAAGGGCGACATCGCCATCGGCCACAGAGAGAGACTGGCGGTATTACAGCAGGACCAGTTCGCCTTCGATGAGGAGACGGTTTTCAACACCGTTATCATGGGTCACGCCACGCTTTATAAAGTAATGGCCGAACGGGAGGCGATGTACGCCAAGTCGGAATTTTCGGAGGAAGATGGAATTCGCTCCGCGGAACTGGAGGCTGATTTTGCCGAAATGAACGGCTACGAAGCCGAAACCGAGGCGGCAGTGCTATTGAATGGTCTCGGGATACCGGAAGAGCTGCGAAGCAGAAAGATGAAGGAACTTGACAGTGGTGACAAGGTACGGGTCCTTCTGGCTCAGGCGCTTTTCGGGAATCCCGACGTACTGCTCCTCGATGAGCCCACCAACCATCTAGACATGAAGTCCATCGCCTGGCTGGAAGAATTTCTTGGCCGCTTCCAGAATACGGTGATAGTTGTTTCTCATGACCGACATTTTCTGAATCAGGTTTGTACACATATTGCGGATATCGACTTTGGCAAGATCAAGGTTTACGTTGGCAACTATGACTTCTGGTATCAGGCCAGCCAGCTCCACCTGAGGCAGAAGCAAGAGGAGAGCAGGAAGGCAACCGACAAGGCCGACGAACTAAAAGAGTTCATCCGGCGCTTCAGCTCCAACGCCTCCAAGGCGAAACAGGCCACATCGCGGAAAAAACTCCTGGAAAAGCTTACCCTGGACGACATGCCAATATCATCCAGAAAATATCCCTATGTAGTCTTCAAGCCCGAAAGACCTTGCGGCGATATCATCCTGGAGATAAAGGGGCTTTCCAAGTCTATAGACGGTATACCCGTTTTGAACGACATCAATCTGAATGTTCGCAGGGGTGACAATATTGCCTTTGTCGGTGTCAACGGCCAGGCCAAGACGATTCTTTTCCAGATCCTGGCCGGAGAGCTTATGCCGGATAGCGGGAGCTTCCGCTGGGGAGTGACGATAACCCCCACCTATTTTCCGAAGGACAGCAATACCTACTTTGACAATGACTTGAATCTGGTCGAGTGGTTATGCCAATATTCGCCCCCGGCGGAGGGAGAGAGTTTTGCCAGGGGATTTCTCGGCAGGATGCTTTTTTCCGGAGAAGAGGCGCTGAAAAAGACGCGCGTCCTTTCCGGGGGGGAGCGGGTTCGCTGCATGCTCTCCAGGATGATGCTTACAGGGGCCAACGCCCTTATCATGGATGAACCTACCAATCACCTGGACCTCGAATCTATTACCGCCCTCAATAACGGTCTTGTTGCCTTCACGGAGGTGGTGCTCTTCAGCTCTCACGACCGTGAATTCGTCTCCACCGTGGCAAACCGGATCGTGGAAATTACCCCGGGCGGGATTATCGACAGGATGATGGGATTTGAAGAGTACCTGGAAGATGAAGAGATTGCACGGGAACGGGAGGAGCTTTTCCAGGGCCGTCAGGTCGCTGCCCTCTGATTTAAAAGCTTCTCTGGAATAAAAAGACTGTCTTTTAGGAACCCAAACATGTATAAACATCCAAGGAGACAAGACTATGAAAATGCCCATAACCATGAAAGCGAAAGAACAACCGTCCGAAATTACGATTGATCGAAGCGAGGTCCAAATAGTAAGACATCTACCCACTTGTCCAAAATGTAAACTGACCGACGACATTTTCATCTTCGATGTAACTTCCGAAATATACGAGTGTCTCCGGTGCAACCTGAGGTTTAGTTTTAACCACTAATGCCAGTTCCAAATCGGAACAACCTATTGATCAAGTTACCTGGCCAGGAGATAATTTTATGAATGAACGACAAATGAAAAGAAAAAGCCTTATTCATAACCTCTTTCCTGACGGCATTCCCCGACTCTGGTGCCCCCTGCTCACCCATTACAGGGACGATAAGACGATTGATTTTGAACGAATGGAATCCCACTTCGCATTTATTTCACCTTGGGTGAAGGGCTTCCTGATCCCCGGTTCAACGGGGGATGGCTGGGAACTCACGGAGGAAGAAACGCTGCTGGTAGCCCAATTCGCCGTGAACCATACGCGTGACAAGGATATTCATCTGCTCATCGGACTTCTCAGGCCGGGTGCAGAGGGCGTGATGGGGACGCTTGCGGCCATGAAGGAACGCAACATATTGCATTTCAGAGAAAATGAAGGGGCAGATCCCATAATAACCCCTCATCACATCTGCGGTATTACAATCTGTCCACCCCGCGGCAAGGACCTGTCGCAGGGGGAAATTGATGCTGATCTATCGGAAGTTATGGATATGGCCCTGCCCACTGCCCTTTACCAGCTTCCCCAGCTAACGCAAAATGAGGCGGCGCCGGAAACATTTAGCGGTCTTACGGAGAAATACTCGAATCTGATATTTTTCAAAGACTCCAGCGGTAACGACCGGATCGCCTCTTCTTCCGTCGACAAAGGGGGGGTATTTCTCGTTCGTGGCGCCGAAGGGGATTATGCCAGTTGGTTGCGGGAGGCCGGGGGCCCTTATGACGGTTTTCTCCTCAGTACGGCCAATTCCTTTCCCCGGGAGCTAAGATCTGTTGTCGATAATCTTGAAAAAGGTGATTTCAAAGCCGCAGGCGAGACTTCCGTCCGGCTCAGCACTGTTATCGGAAAGATCTTCGCAATCGTCCAGCCTCTCCCCCATGGAAATGCATTTACAAATGCCAACAAGGCCATTGATCATTTCCTTGCCTACGGACCCGATGCGGCAAGCCGCCCGGGACCACTACTTCATGCCGGGGTTCGTCTATCCCGGGAAATTCTCACGGCAACGTGGGAAGTTCTCGACAGCCAGGGGCTTTTACCTGAGCAAGGTTACTGGAAATAGGGAGATCCGCAAATTCCGGAGGCCAAGAGCACAGGGTATTAACCACCATGCCTGGCACAGACACAACGAAGCGTGAAAATCCCGCCCATCCCCCCCTTTGCCAAAGGGGGGGATGGGCGGGATTTTTATATAAATTGATTAGACCCTTGTCAACGGACGGTATTTAATCCGGTGGGGCTGGTTTGCCTCCATGCCGAGGCGTCCTTTTCTGTCTTCTTCATATTCCGAGTAGTTGCCGTCAAACAAGACAACCCGGCTGTCCCCTTCGAAGGCCAGGATATGGGTGGCGATACGATCCAGAAACCAGCGGTCATGGCTGATGACTATGGCGCAACCGGCAAAATTCTCGATGGCCTCTTCCAAGGCCCGCATGGTATTGACGTCAAGGTCGTTGGTCGGTTCATCGAGGAGCAGGACGTTTGCCCCTTCCTTGAGCATGCAGGCCAGATGAACCCGGTTTCGCTCGCCCCCGGACATGAAGCCGACTTTTTTCTGCTGGTCCGAACCGGAGAAGTTGAACCTGGCCACATAGGCCCTGGAATTTACTTGTTTCCCTCCCAATTGAACAATGTCCTGACCGCCCGAGATAATTTCCCAGATTGTTTTTTCAGGATCGAGAGAGTCGCGGTTTTGGTCAACATAGGCAATCTTAACCGTGTCGCCAATCCGGATTGTTCCTGAATCGGGCGTCTCCTGGCCCGTAATCATCCGGAAGAGGGTGGTCTTGCCGGCGCCGTTAGGTCCAACGACGCCAACGATCCCCCCCGGTGGAATGGCGAAAGACATATCCTCCATGAGCAGTTGGTTGCCGTATCCTTTGTTGACGTTTTCCGCTTCCATAACAACTTTGCCCAGGCGCGGTCCCGGCGGGATATATATTTCGAGCTCCCGGTCCTGCTTTTCCACTTCCTGCCCCAACAGCGTCTCATAGGAAGTGATGCGGGCCTTTGCCTTGGCGTGCCTGCCTTTTGGTGACATCCTGATCCATTCAAGTTCCCGCTCCAGGGTTTTCTGCCGCTGGGACTCCGTCTTTTCCTCAGAGCGCAAGCGGTTCTGTTTCTGCTCCAGCCAGGAAGAATAGTTCCCTTTCCAGGGGATGCCGACGCCCCGGTCCAGCTCCAGGATCCAGCCGGCTACATTATCAAGGAAATAGCGATCGTGGGTCACGGCAATGATTGTTCCGGCATACCGTTGCAGGTGGTGTTCCAGCCAGGCGACCGTCTCGGCGTCCAGATGGTTTGTCGGTTCATCGAGAAGGAGGATGTCCGGTTTCTGCAGGAGGAGACGGCACAGGGCGACCCGTCTCTTTTCTCCCCCCGACAGGATCTTGACTGACGTTTCTCCGGGAGGGCAGCGCAGGGCGTCCATCGCCATTTCCAGACGGGAGTCCAGCTCCCAGGCGTCGAGGTTGTCGAGCTTTTCCTGTACCGTTCCCTGGCGCTCGATCAGCTCATTCATCTCATCGTCCGTCATGGGTTCGGCAAATTTTTCGTTGATCCTGTTATACTCGTCAAGGAGGTCGACGATATCCTTGACACCCTCTTCGACGATATCCCGCACCGTTTTTGACTCGTCAAGAACCGGCTCCTGTTCTAAAAACCCGATGGTAAGCCCTGGAGAAATTATGGTTTTACCGTTAAAGTCCTTATCTACACCGGCGAGGATGCGCAGAAGCGAACTCTTGCCTGAACCGTTGAGTCCCAGGACGCCAATCTTGGCCCCGTAAAAATAGGAAAGGGAAATATCCTTAAGAACAGCCCGTTTTTCGTAAAATTTGCTTACCCCGATCATGGAATAGATAATCTTGTTTCCTTCTGCAGCCATAAACTTAATGCCTCTCTTAATTTATATTGTCTGGCTCTGAATAGCGGTGATGACGACGGTATTGAAGATATCTCCGACCGTGCATCCCCGGCTCAGGTCGTTAACCGGTTTGTTCAGTCCCTGGAGCATGGGGCCGATAGCCACGGCCCCCGTTTCCCTCTGGACAGCCTTATAGGTGTTGTTTCCCGTGTTCAGGTCGGGGAAGATAAGGACGCTGGCCTGACCTGCGACATCCGATCCAGGCATTTTTTGAGCACCCACGGCGGGGTCCACGGCCGCATCATACTGAATGGGTCCGGCAATCTTCAGGTCGGGACGTCGCTGTTTGACGATTTCTGTTGCCTTGCGCACCTTTTCCACATCATCGCCAACTCCGGATGCCCCGGAGGAGTATGAGAGCATGGCTATTTTGGGTTCAATGCCGAAAAATGACGCGCTTTCCGCCGATGAAATGGCAATGTCGGCCAGGTTCTCGGAAGTGGGGTCGGGATTGACGGCGCAATCTCCGAAGACACATACCCGGTCCGGCATGCACATAAAGAAGACCGACGATACGATGGCAATCCCGGGTTTGGTCTTTACGAACTGGAGAGCCGGGATGATTGTATGCTGGGTGGTGTTGATTGCTCCCGAAACCATCCCGTCGGCTTTACCTTTATAGACCATCATCGTTCCGAAATAGGAGCCGTCGGTCATGAGATCCCGGGCCATTTCCCGGGTTATATTCTTCCCCTTCCGAAGTTCATAGAGGGTATCAACAAATTCCGGATACAATTCCGAATCGGTCGGTTGGAAAATATGCACAATATCAGCAGGAAGACGGATGCCTAGACGTTTAGCAGTTGATAAAATCTCATTCCTGTCACCAAAAATTGTAAGTTCAACGATGTCCTGCTCGATAAGTCTGGCGGCTGCCGTCAGCACCCGGTCGTCATTTCCTTCCGGAAGAACGATATGACGTTTCTGGCGACGCGCCCTTTTGACGATTTCATACTGGAACATGTGGGGCGTCATTCCTATGTGCTTGAAGGCAGTCAGCCTCTCTCCCAAAGCTTTGAGATCGACATGTTCCTCGAAAGTACGGATAGCCAGTTCGACCTTGCGGGTATTATCGGCATATAGTTCAGAGCGGATGGAAGCGACCAGATTGGCTGTAGTATATGTTCCCGTAGGAACGACGCTAATAGGGGCTACTGTTTGCAGTCCTTCGATCAATTTGGAAACGGCTGGCTCCGGTTCGAAGCCACCGGTTAGCAAGATACCGGCCAGGCGTGGATATTGACGCGAGAGGTTGGCCTGTAGGGCGCCGATGATGATGTCCGAGCGATCGCCGGGGGTAACGATCAGGGTATTGTCTTTGAGGTAATCAAGAAAGTGGTGCAACTGCATGGCCCCGACGATGGTGTGATCAACAGGGTTGTCGTGTCGGTCAATTCCGAACAGGGCTTTGGCCCCCAGGTTTTCATGAACTTCTCTGAAGGTTGGGCTGTTGAGTTTGCTCTTTTCAGGTATGACGGACAGGATAGTTGGCTGGGGCAAATAGCTGCGGATAGCACCATCCAATTCCTGAAGCTGGTCCTCTCTTGCCCGGTTGATCAGGACGGCCAGCACCTCAACATTCCCCTTTTTAAATCCCTCATAGGCAGCAAGGGTAAATTTGGCCACTTCTTCAACAGTTTTGTTTTCTCCGGAGACGACCATAATGAGGGGAATACCGAGATTCTTCGGGATGAGGATATTGGCGTCAAACTCAAAGATGGCGCTTTTCCCGGCGTAATCGGTACCCTCGACGATGGTAAAATCATATGTATCTTCAATCTTTTTGTATTTTTCTATCAGGGCGTCAATGACCACTACATCCGGCTTGTTGGCCAAGATATCGCCAAGCTCTCTCCCCGAAAATCCATAAGCCTCCTCATAAGACATGGACATATTGAAACGCCTCAAAATCAGCTGGATGTGGGGATCCTTTTCTTGCTTGCCGTCTTCCGTCGCGCCGTTGACCGTTATAATGGGTTTGAAGTAGCCAACATTGGGCAGATGGTTAAGAATTGCGTCCATCATACCCAGCACGATGAGGGATTTCCCGCTATGCTCCTCGATTGCCGCAATATAAACACCTTTAGTCATTTTGTCCTCCCCATGATTATATATCGAGAAATAAGTGATAATTGCCGATTTGTAAAGAGAAAATAAGCTTATGCAGATTTAGAGCTTGTCCGTAAATAATCCTTACCGACTCGCATCCCATCTTCACGCCATCTTTTCCCGTGTCTCAATCGTAAAATACTCAACGTAGCGATGCTACGCCTGCGGTTTTACTCAATCGACCCAGAAAAATCTGACATAAATCTGGGCGCGATTCCAGGCAAGATTATTTACGGACAAGCTCTAAGGCCATTGTGAAGTCATTCACGATGATCTGGTAATGTTTATTCCGATTGAGGTTGCTTATCAGGAGCAACGTGTGATAGGAGTTACTAAAAATAAATACCCTCAATAATTGATGCCTGCGTAAAAAGTCTCATTCTGTCATTTCGAGGAGCAAAACGACGATAAATCTCTAATGATATCGGGATTTATTGCTATGGTCGAAATAACGTGACTGGAAGGTTGCGATTTTTTGCAAGTCAGTTAATTATTAAATAAAAGTGGGAGAAAGCTAAAGGAAATAATCGTTGCAGAAACAAAACATAAGAAACATCGCCATTATCTCTCATGTCGATCATGGCAAGACGACCCTTGTGGACGGCATGATGAAACAAACCGGTACCTTTCGGGAACATCAAGTCGTAGAGGAACGGGTTATGGATTCCCTCGATCTCGAACGGGAACGGGGCATCACGATCATGGCGAAGAATACCGCCATCCGCTATGGAGATGTGAAAATTAATATCGTTGACACGCCCGGACATGCCGATTTCGGGGGCGAGGTCGAGCGGAGTTTCAATATGGTGGACGGGGCGATCCTCCTCGTTGATGCGAGCGAAGGTCCACTTCCCCAGACCCGTTTTGTCCTCAAAAAGGCTCTGGCCAAGAAAATTCCCGTCATTCTCGTCATCAACAAGATCGACCGCAGCGATGCGAGAATTGAAGAAGTCATCAATGAGGTCTATGACCTTTTCATCGATCTGGATGCGACGGAGGAGCAGATCGAGTTTCCCATCCTCTTCACCCAGGCCAAGCGGGGAGTGGCCCACCGCAAGCAGGGAGACGACTCGTCTGATCTGCAGCCGCTGTTCGAGACCATCGTGAAGACGATTCCCTGTCCCGAAGGGGACGACGAGGCGCCGCCGCAGTTCCTGTTGACAACTCTCGACTATGATCCCTATGTTGGCCAGATCGCCATCGGTCGCCTGATGAACGGCATCCTGGAGATGAACCGTTCTTACACCCTCTGTGGTGAAAAGGCATTGACGCCGGGGATAAAGTTTTCCGCCCTCTACACCTTTGTGGGCATGAAGAGGATTCCCGTGGACAAGGTTGAAGCCGGGGATATCGTTGCCTTTGCCGGTGTGGCAAACATCAATATCGGCGATACCGTGTCCGCCCTCGATAATCCTCAGCCCCTGCCGAGAATCAAGGTCGATGAGCCCACGGTTTCGATGATCTTCTATGTAAACAACGGCCCCCTGGCGGGGCGAGAAGGAAAGTATCTTACCTCCCGTCATATCCGCGAGCGCCTGGAACGGGAGACCCTGCGCAACATGGCCCTTCAGGTGAAAACGACGGAACGGGCCGACGCTTTTGAGGTCTGCGGCAGGGGGGAACTGCAGATGGCGATTCTCATCGAAACCATGCGGCGGGAAGATTACGAATTCATGGTTTCCAGGCCCCAAGTTATTACCAAGGAGGAGGACGGCTGCGTCCTCGAACCGGTAGAACGGCTGTTTATCGATATCCCCGAGGAATTCGTCGGGGTGCTGACGGAAAAACTTTCCGGCCGCAAGGGAAGGATGGCCAACCTCGTAAACAAGGGGAGCGGACGCGTAAACATGACATTCATTATTCCCGCCCGCGGACTCATCGGGTTTCGCAGCCACTTTCTGACCGATACCAAGGGGTCCGGGGTAATGAACACCCTCTTTGAAGGCTATGAACCCTGGTTTGGAGCTATCCCGCAGCGGCAGACCGGGGCCCTTGTCGCCGACCGTGCGGGACGAATTACCGCCTATGCCTGCCATGCAATGTCCGATCGGGGAGAACTTGTCGTATCGCCGGGGACGGAGGTTTATGGCGGCATGATCGTCGGAGAAAGAAACCGCTCCACGGATCTTAACGTGAATATTGTCAAGGAGAAAAAACTGACTAATATGAGGAGTTCCACCTCGGACGCGACGGTGATACTCCGCCCCCCGCGACTTATGTCTCTCGATCAGTGTATTGAATTCATTGCCGAGGATGAAGTGGTTGAGGTCACCCCCGGCAGTATCCGCCTCCGGAAAAAGGAACTTGACGCCCAACTGCGGATGGCCCGCTATCGCGAGGAGAAGTGGGCCTGAACATTATCAAACATAATTCCGATGCTGAATGGATTCAATGTATCCCACCGCGCCGGACGATATCTGGGCGGCGTTGGCCTCATCAGTATCAAGGTGCATGTCCATTCGGAAACTTGCATTGACGCGGGTAAGGACGTCGCCAAAAATCAACTCCCGGACGCCCTTGACTTTGATCATGACCACGTCTTTATCCCGCAGCCCCATGCTCAGGGCCTCTTCGGGGGACATGTGGATGTGGCGTTTGGCGCAGATAACCCCTTTCTCCAGATTTACTCTCCCGATGTCGCCCTCAATCGTGACGCCAGGGGTGCCCTCAATATCGCCGGAGTCCCGAATGGGGGCGTCAATGCCAAGACGGAATTGTTCGGTCCGGGCAATTTCCACCTGTGATTCCTTGCGCAGGGGGCCGAGGATACGCACCTTTTCAATACGACCCTTGGGGCCAATTAGATTTACCGCTTCCGCCGCCGCATACTGACCCGGCTGGCTCAATTCCGAGCGGGGTGTCAGGCTGCGACCGGCGCCGAAAAGGATCTCGAAATCTTCCTGGCACAAATGGACATGATGGGCGGAAGTACTCAGCGGAATCGATCTGGATCGGAACCTATCCAGATCGTTGGCCGGCAGCGACCGTCCCAGTGAATGGATGGTTTCCCGGGCAATCATCCTTTCTTCATCAGCGGGGACGACGAGGATACGGATCTTGGCATCGGTCTCGGATATATCGGCGATCTGGCCTCTCATCGCCACGGTTTTACGGTTTATTTCGTCGGACACTGTAATCCCGAAAACCTCCAGCCCCTGGCAGATACGGGCGCGAATCTCGGGTGAGTTTTCACCGATGCCGCCGGTAAATATAAGGGCATCCAGGCCGCCGAGGGCTGCAATATACGATCCGATGTATTTCTTGACTCGGTAGCAGAAGATACTTACTGCCATTTTGCAACGCATGTCTCCCGCCTCTGCAGCTTCCAGGACTTCCCGCATATCGTTGCTTTTCCCGCTTAGTCCCTTGAGGCCGCTGTCTTTATTAAGAATCTTGTCGATCTGTTCGAAGGTCATGCCTGCGTGTCGCATCAGGTGGAGGATTGCCCCCGGGTCTACATCACCGGCCCGGGTTCCCATTACCAGTCCCTCAAGGGGTGTCATACCCATACTCGTATCAATGCTCTGCCCATGATCGACGGCGCAGACGGACGCGCCGCTTCCCAAGTGACAGGAAATAATTTTCAAGTCTCCGACGGGAATTTTCAGGGCGGTGGCGGCGCTCAGGGAAACAAAGCGGTGGTTGGTACCGTGAAATCCGAAACGGCGGATCTGTTCTTCCTCGCACAGCTCGAAGGGTAGGGCGTAACGGAAGGCGGCCTCGGGCATATTGAGATGAAAGGCCGTATCGAAAACGGCGACCTGGGGAACCTTCGGCAAAATATTCTTTAACGTCTCAATGCCCTCCAGGTTGTAAGGATTGTGGAGGGGGGCAAGGGGGATGCAAGCCCGGATAGCTTCCGTAACCTCGTCGTTGATGGGCATGGAACTGGAAAAACGTTTGCCCCCATGAACGACACGGTGGCCGATGGCGGAGATCTCATTGACATTGCCCACGGCTCCGTGCTCGGCGTGGCTAAGCACCTGCACCATTTCTTGAAAGGCGTCGCTCACGGTCTTGATATGTTCGCCTGGGATCGTCTGTTTTTGACCGGATTTTTTAATTACGTGGGATGACTGCCCGGACCCGATTTTTTCTACCAGACCGTCCAGCAAAGATTCCTTCTTGACAGTATCGAAGAGGGAATACTTTAATGAGGAACTGCCACTGTTTACGACGAGAATCTTCATCGGTTCCGAGACGGATGAGAAGTTCAGATCGTAGGGATCTTCATTTTCCCGATGGGCAAGGCGTCGCCGTTGTACCTCTTCCTGAAACTTTTCATCGTCCAGAAGGCGCTTGGTAATGATTTTGGTCACCTTCATAAGAGTTTTTGGATTCCGGGCAATGATCTGAGATATCGTTTCTCTCGGAATCTTAATGACCTTACTGTCCCGGGAAGAGGTAACGTTAGCCCCAGCCGGTTCGCCGGAAAGGATGGACATTTCGCCAAAGAAGGCTCCTCTTTCGAGCGAAGCGATCACCTGTTGACTTCCTGTTTCGTCAGGAAGCGAAACGTCAACCTCTCCGTCATAGACTATCCACAGGTAACGTCCGATATCCCCAATCTTGATAATTATGGTATCGGCAGGGTAATCAATACTTTGAGAGTTCTCCGCTAAGAAGGCAATATCCTCCGCCCCCAGATCTGAGAGAATGTCTATGGATTTAAAAAACTGACCTAATTCCATGATAATACCTCCTATCTGCTCATAAAGGTTCCGGGTTAATCGTTGTCAATGGCGGAAAACATCAATCTGAGGAACATGAAAAACTTGTTGCGGATTTTATTAAAAATCTCTTGAAGAGTCAATAAAATATCTCCGCCATCTCAAAGGGGGACGGATAGAAAAGGGTTAGTGATTGTGATGCTTTTCTCTATGAGCTGTTTGTGCTGGAGATCCTCGGAATATAGAATTGGGCAATTCCGATTATCGGTCATATATCTCTTCTCGTCGAAATCGCCAATTGGACGTATCAATGCGAATGGTGTTCATAAGCAGGCGATCCTCCAGCCCCTCTTCGACAGTCACTTCCACATTCAGAGTCTTGTTGATGAAATCTTTGGGCAGGTGGATGACGAGAAGTCCATCCT
>Ga0247842_10005878_pt1 | contig 14209 bp, 29 predicted proteins | sample LaCruzMarch2015__3_FD_192411 | JGI IMG/M metagenome (GOLD analysis project Ga0247842, IMG submission 192411) | Freshwater microbial communities from meromictic Lake La Cruz, Castile-La Mancha, Spain - LaCruzMarch2015_19m | ecosystem: Environmental > Aquatic > Freshwater > Lake | place: Spain...
CCAGCCATCACAATCGGGATTTGGAAATTGAAGGGGCTGAATTGGGAATGAAAACAAAATGACCCCAACAAGGTCAGCCAGGCTAGAATTCGCCCTGCGGGCTCATTCAGCCTGCTGACCAGCGTTGTGCATGAGGATATAAAATGAATGATGATCGACCCAAATGGCTTCGCGGAACAATGGCATTATTTGCCGGGTGGTGGTTCTTTCTAATCTCCCTCATCACAGGCATGTCGCTCACAATTGGCTTGGCAGACCTTTTGACTCCTGGTGATGGTTTGCCCACATGGCCAGGGGCAATTCTGGCTGTGATCTCGGCTGTTTTTGCAATTTTAGCGACGATCAAACTTGTGAAAGTTCAGGATCGGTTCCTGAACAGGTTCTCCAGAAAAACCAACTATATTGTTTTGGCATTGCTGATCGTCCTGAGCATTGTTTTAATGCCCGGGCCAACAGTATATACCGAGTTTTAAGAATGAGAATTTGCACAATCGGCTCCCCGTGAACTGACCCGATAGGCCAGTCCACGGGTGCCACACCACCGCACGTGCCGGTCGGCATACGGCGGTTCCGTTCAGACCCTGGCTTTCGCCCCGTAGTGAAGAACAATCCACAATGTGCGCATGTCGGGAACGCCTTGTTCGTGCAGCCAGCGGTTGGTCAGGGCACGTTGGACGATGCTATTGCTACTCATCCGCCAGTACCCTTTCCGGCTTCGCGTGGCCATATGCACTTCCTCACGGGGAATCCCCAAGGAGAGCAGATGGCGTCGGCGAGTCCGGGGTTGCTTCCATTGCTTCCAATAGTATAGCCGCACTCTTCGTCTGACCCATTCGTCCAGTTCCAGCAACGCCGTATAGGTATGGCTGATCCCGAAATAGTTGAGCCAGCCCGTGATGTACCGGCGCAGTTCGTCAATGACTTCCTGTATCCGGTGCCCCCGGTTACGGCGGGTGATTTCACGCACCCGCCGCTTGAAGCGTGCATGGGCCTTGCTTGTCCACACCGCTCGCCCAACTGCCCCGATCTGGAAGCCCAGAAAGGCGCATTGTTTGAGTGGCGCGGCCTTGCTTTTGGCCCGGTTGACCACCAGTTTGAGCCGTCCTTCAACGAATCGGGTCAGATTTCCCATCACCCGTTCGGCCGCTTTCGCACTCTTCACCATGACGAGGAAGTCGTCGGCATAGCGGGCAAACCGATGTCCGCGGCGTTCGAGTTCCTTGTCGAGTGGATCGAGCGTGATATTGGCCAGCAGGGGCGACAGGGGTCCACCCTGCGGAACACCGCAAGGCGTGGCCTCGCGGGTGCCGTCGGGCATCTCCACCCCGGCTTCGAGATAGCGTCGGATCAGACCCAGCACCTTGCGGTCCCTGATCTTTTCCCGCAACTGTCCCATCAGCCGGTCATGGTTGACCGTATCGAAGAAGGACTTGAGGTCACAATCCACCGCATGGCGGCGTCCCTCTTTCCAGCAGGCCTCCACGTGCCGTACCGCCTGATGGGCGTTGCGGCCTTCGCGGAAACCGTAGCTGTGGTTACTAAACCCGCCTTCGAATCGCGGATTGAGCACCTGCGCCAACGCCTGCTGGATCAACCGATCCAGCACCGTCGGTACGCCCAGCGGGCGCTGTGTCCCGTCAGGCTTGGGAATGAACACCCGGCGCACGGGCGCCGGGCGATACGTCCCCTCCATGAGCGCGGAGCGTATCCGTGGCCAGTGTTTCCGGCTAAACGCCGGGAACTCCTCGACGGTCATCCCGTCAATTCCCGGAGCCCCTGCGTTCGCCTTGACTCGTCGCCAGGCTTCCAGCAGGTTCTCCCTTGCCAAGATTTGCTCCATCATGGTTTTGCTCCTGAACGTTCCCATGCTTTCCTCCGCAGGGGCTCTTACCGCTTCCTCGCCATTCGGCGTCATCGGTTGCGATATCCTCCACGCAGTCGGAACGTTCCTGTTCGGTCCGGCCCTTCGCTCCATCCGCTTTCACGGACTTCCGCGCTACTACGGCCTTTGCTGACTCCCCATCCGGTTGTCCGGCCGGGGTCTCCCCAGGTAAGAACGCGTTGCTTCACGGCACGACCGCCGCATTTACCTCCACGACTGAACCCGCGACTTCGCTGTGTGGTGCCCGCTCGTCGCATCGTGGCCGGCCTTGATATGCGGTTCTTGTTCATCGGCCCGCCGCTTTCCTCTAGCCTTCCTCCCCCCGGTCAGTTGCCCTTCCGGAGTTGGCTTCGAGTAGTAGTTATGCTTTCATGTTCCCATGAATGGTTCTCCTACAAGAGACTTTCACTCTATTTACAACGCGCCCATGCTGGGCGCACACCACCGGCCGCACTGTACGCCTCGCCCTGTCGGGCTCGTCGCCAGTGAGCCGGACCGTTCGGGGTGTCGGGATGATGAAAGTTGCGGATGTGGAATGATTGGGATAGCATATTGAGAGTGTGAGGAGATCGTTATGCATGCTGCAATACCGCTAGACAAAATGGATGTGACTGAAAAGCTCCGCGCGCTGGAAGAGATTTGGGATAGTCTCTGCCATTCGCAGGCTGATATTCCGTCGCCTGAATGGCATGGCGACGTGTTGCGCGAGCGGGAGCAGCGGATTCAGGAAGGAAAGTCGAAGTTCATTGATTTGGCTGAGGCCAAGCGCAGGGTCTGGGATCAGGTGTAATGAATGTCACTGTTCTTGAGGATGCCCTTGCTGACCTTGCCGATGGATATGGTTTTTATGAACGGCAATCCGGAGGATTAGGAACCTATTTCCTTGATACTCTCTGGTCGGATATCGATTCTCTCGCTTTTTTTGGCGGCATCCATCCATCCTATTTTGGATACTATCGACTTCTTTCAAAACGATTTCCTTTTGCCGTCTTCTATCGCATCGAAGGAAATGACGTGCAGGTCCGGGCAATCCTGGACTGCAGGCGCAATCCGGCTTGGATTCGCAAAAGAATGAAATGACCCGAATCGGCTCCCCGTGAACTGACCCGATAGGCCAGTCCGCCGCTCTCCTCTAGCCTTCCTCCCCCCGGTCAGTTGCCCTTCCGGAGTTGGCTTCGAGTAGTAGTTATGCTTTCATGTTCCCATGAATGGTTCTCCTACAAGAGACTTTCACTCTATTTACAACGCGCCCATGCTGGGCGCACACCACGCCTCGAACCGTACCGTGAACCCTGGCGGGTTCACGTCCGGTTAAGGCAGGCGTTCGCCAAACAGAATAATGATTGCCTGTACCAATGGTATGATATATCGTCATACCAACACGCTAGGGAGGCATATATGACTGTTGCAAAAATTGCTATTTCACTTGAAGAGGACATCCTTGTCGAACTCGACCGACTTGTGAGGAGGCATATCTTCCCCAATCGGAGCCGCGCCATTCAGGAGGCGGTAAAGGAAAAGGTGACGCGACTATCCGCGAACCGTCTCGCGACTGAATGTGAAAAGCTTGATCCCAAGGCGGAGCAGGCTTTGGCTGAGGAAGGAATGTCCAAGGAGGTCGCCTCATGGCCCGAATACTGAGGGGTGACATCGTCTGGGCTGATTTGAACCCGGTCAAGGGGCATGAACAGGCCGGGCTTCGCCCGGCACTGATTCTCAGTCCTGAGATATTCAATGATCGCTCCGGCACGGTGATCGCCATGGCCCTCACTAGTCAACCCCAGCGGGCGGGCTTCCCTCTTACCATGGAAATCACAAGCGTTTCTCTCCCAAAGCCGACCTGGGTGAAGATCAGTCAGATCAGAACGCTTTCCATTGAGCGCTTGGGCAAGCGCATGGGACATGTTTCGGATGCCGAAATGAGCCAAATTGTCGAAGGACTTAATGAGATTATCGGCGAACAAGCAAATTCAGGCTATCGCCGCTGACCGCGGCTCAGCCTGATTTGCATCGTTCGGAGACCATAAAGATGAATGGAAAGAAGGCCATATTGAGACTTGCGTTGGCGGTAGCCGTATTGGCATTGCTTGGCGAGTTCGTGCTCGTTCATCAAGAGGTGTTCTTCGTCTGGTATGAAGGGCCGCGTGGGCAGGACAACGATGCCGTAATGGCGGCAGAACTCGGCCATCTTGGGTGTCAACTCCGGCTCGTACCAGTCCGCTTGCTGAACCGCGGCACGCAAGTTGTCGATGACCAGCATGCGCGGAACGCCCCCAAAATGCCGGAAGGCGTTCTCCAGGCACCGGATGAACTCCTCTGTCGTCTGGTGCCGGACTGCCTCGCTGTAGGCCTTGCGGGAGTGTGACAACACGATCCTGAACACCCAGGTCCTGCGCTTGCGTCCGTCCACCAACACCGGCGCACCCAGACCAAAGTCAACCTGGGCTTCCGCTCCCGGTTCGCACTCCATGCGGTAGACTCGTTCAGGCTGACCGGCTGTCAGTCGCCGGACATACCGTTTCACTGAATCGTACCCGCCGGTAAATCCATGATCCGCCCGTAAGTCTTGGAATATTCGCTGGGCACTCAGACCCTTCTCAACCCATTCCGATGACCAGGTTTTGGCCGGGATCGTCTCGAAGAGTTCGGGGTAGCGTGTCTTGAGGATCACCCTGAAACGGGCCCTGAAGACATCGGACAGGGCGTGGACCGGAACCAGGAATTTGTCATCGGGCTCACGCCAGGATCCATCGGGGGCAAGCCCGCCACCCGTGACAAGGAAGTGGATGTGGGGGTGGTATTCGAGTTGCCGGGTCCAAGTGTGCAGCACGGCGGTGATACCGGGAACGGCGCCGAACCATTTGGGGTTGGCACACACGTCGAGCAGCGAGGAGGAAGCGTTTTGGAAGAGTATCTTCATGCCCACACCCTGCACACTGAAGGGGTGCAACTCCCCGATAACAAATAACCAATGCCCTTGATCCTCCCCCCTCACTCCGCCCCTTTCCCACCTCGTTTTTCCATTCTTGCTTTTCGCAATAACCTTTATTTATATGTATTAGCAATGAGTTCACCTTGCACCAGTCACGATGTAGCCAGAGCCGCTGGCGTCTCCCAGTCGACCGTCTCTTTCGTCGTGACTGGAACCGCCGATCGCCACCGGATCGCCCCGGCAACTCAGACCCGGATCCGTGCCGCCATCAGCCAACTCGGCTACCAGCCGAACGACTTCGGCCGTGCCCTGAAGAAAGGAACCTTCCTTGGCAAATCGCCAGTCGCCGAAACACCACTGCCGGCCACCACTGAGCCAGCGCTCACCGCCGACACCGAACAACCTGAGGTGCCCCCAGAACAGCAACCAGAGCCAATCATTCCCGAGGTGACGCCAGAGCCAGCCGCCAACCCGGTAATCCAGGCCCCCACCGACGAATCCCCGGCCATTACAGAGCCAGCTCCGAAGGTAGCGCCCGAGGAGCCTTCCGAACCCCAGATGCCGCCGGAACCAGCACCCACGTCCGTGAATCCCGAGCCACCGGAAATTCCCCCAGTATCGCCCCTGTCGGTGCCGGAACCCACGTCTACCCCGGTAGTCCCCGCGGTGGTGCCCGAAATCCCCGACACGTCCCCGGAGCCAGCACCCGCCCCCGTCGCCACCACGGTGGTCCAGGATCCCACCGGCGAATCCCCAGCCAACACCGAGCCAGCCCCGGGAATCCCGAATCACCGGCAATCTCCCCGGTAACGCCCATAGCGGAGCCGGACACCACGCCTGCCCCGGCAATTCCTGTGGTGGCGCAAGAAGTCCCTGACACGTCCTGGGAAACAGCGCCGGAACCTGTGACATTCCCGGTCATTCAGGAGCCGCCCCAGGAATCCCCGGCTATACCCGAACCAGCACCGGCAGTAACTCCGGAGAATGCAGCCGAGCCACTCTTGCCACCGGAACCAGCACCCACGCCCGGGAATCCCGCCCCACCGGCAATTTCACCGACAACACCCGTGGCGGCGCCGGAACCCGCCCCAGAACCAGTAACGCCGATTCAGGAACCAACGCGGGAATGCCCAACCACGCCCGCGCCAGCGCCGATCATCATTCCCGAGACATCATCCGAATCCGCCATTCTGAACACTGAATACTGAACACTCTCCCCATCCGCCTTTCTGAATACTGAACACTGAACACTGCCAAATATAACCTCCCCTCCAGGCGAGCCACCGAATCGTCTTCGCCGGAATCTGTCCGGAAATCCCTGTTTCCCGTGCAGAACACGCGGATCCAGAAAGGAATTTCAGTTCACCAGAACCACGGCGACTGAAAGCACGAAATCCTGCCTTCCCGAGCCGGACGATCCACCCCGAAAGCGCTTGCCTCCCGGGCACCGCGCTGTTACAAAATCCATAGATAAAGAGAGACTCGGACGTCCAACAACAGATTGCAACTTCGCGAAACTGGCCGTCTCGTGCTGTCAAACGGGGTTTTCGCGAAGCTGAATCTGAACGTTGGCGAGTAAAGATAGAAAGATATTGAATCTGATCGTGCTACCGCATATGGTATCAGCATGAAAGCGTTCAAGGTGGTGCTCGATACGAATGTCCTCGTTTCGGGACTTCGTTCGAAACGGGGGGCTTCCTACAAATTACTCACGCTGTTGGGAGCCAGGCGGTTTACCACAACCGTTTCCGTCCCTCTGGTCGTAGAGTACGAAAAAGCACTGGTTGATCCCCGGACCAAGGTGCCGTTTTCGCGTTCAGACATCGGCAAATTCATTGATTATATCTGCACGATCTCCGACAAACGAAAAATATACTATTTGTGGCGGCCGCACCTTCCCGACCCGGGTGACGACATGATTCTGGAGCTGGCCGTGGCTGGACGTTGTGATTATATTGTCACATACAATATTCGAGATTTTAAAGGTGTGGAGCAGTTTGGGATCAAAATCCTGATGCCTGGACAATTATTAAAGTTATTGGGAGAAGAACAATGAGTACACTTAGTTTACGTTTGCCAGATTCCCTGCATGATGCCGCCCGGACCTTGGCGAAACGAGAGCATGCCTCCATCAATCAACTCATCGCGACAGCCATTGCAGAAAAAGTGTCTGCGCTCATGACCGAAGATTACTTGATGGCTCGCGCTAAACGCGGAAGCAAAAAGGATTTCCAACGAATCCTTTCCTCCGTTCCGGATGTTGAAGCTGATGAGCATGACCGAATCTGAGAAAATCCGCCAACCAGGCCTCGCACGCGACGGCGAGTACGCCGCGCATGAAGGCCAGCGGTACGCCTCACCCTGTCGGGCTCGTCGCCAGTGAGCCGGACCGTTGGGCATTGAGAAAATAATGCAGTGGCGTCCCACAGGATGCCGGTTGTTAGGTTCTTGGTTGTTAGTTCTCAGGGAATTCGTGAATTTTCAGAACATCTCGATCCCTGTCATTTTCGAGTTTTCCAGTTTTCTATTTCTCCGTGTGCCCATCCTTCCTCTCCCCTTGGGGGAGAGGGGGCCGTCAAACGACTTCCCGTGTTGCCTGTTATCAAGATCGGCTTGTCTCCTATGGGACGCCAGTGAAAATAATGTATATCATCTGCGCTTGACGTTAACCTACGTTGTAATTACATTGTCGTTATGAATGCGATATCATTCCAGTGGGATGAGCGCAAAAACCGCGAGAACCAACGCAAGCATGGCGTCTCGTTTGAAGAAGCTCGCTCAGTGTTTCTTGATGATCGCGGTGTTGAATTTTATGATGATGAACATTCCGACTGGGAGGATCGTTTTCTTGTTCTCGGCGTGAGCGCCAAACTTCGCCTGCCAATAGTCTGCCACTGTCATCGGGAGGAAGGTGATGTCATTAGGATCATTTCCGCTCGTGCCGCAACCAAGAACGAACAAAAACATTATCCATGGGAGAAATTATGAAAGCCGAATATGATCTGTCAAAAATGAAAAGTCGGAAGAACCCCTATGCTTCCCGGCTCAAAAAACAAGTCACAATCCGGATGGGGACTGACATCATTGGGTACTTCAAGGGCATGGCGAAGAGCACAGGTATTCCCTATCAGAACCTGATCAACTTGTACTTACGGGATTGTGTGGATCATGAGAAAAAGCTCGATCTTCGATGGGCATCATGAACACCAGCCCAACACCACCTCGCACTTTACGGCTCGTTCCTCGCCGAAAGTGAAGGTGACCGTTGGGCAGATCGATGAAAATTTAACACCACTTGACGTAGATACGTCCTGTATATACAGTATTGCCAATGAAGTTCACATGGGACGAGGAAAAGAATGCGATCAACCGGCATAAGCACGGGATCGACTTCTGTGACGTTGCGCCGATTTTTGATAAACCCATGGTGACGTTCCTTGATCAGAGAAAAGAGTATGGTGAGGATAGATGGGTGGGAATTGGATGGCTTCGCAATATTCTGGCGGTAATTGTGTTCACCGAGCCCAATGACGAGACCATTCGGATTATCTCCGCCCGAAAGGCAAAACGATATGAAACACACCTCTACAAGCAAGAAATCCGGAACTGACTGGACTCGGCTTCGCGGGATGAAGGACAAGGACATTGATGTCTCTGATATTCCCGTGATTGATCGAGCCATGCTGAAGAAAATGGTCATTCGGATGCCGGATAAGAAATCCCCGGTCTCAATTCGTCTCGATCCTGGCGTTATTGAATGGTTCCGGCGGCAGGGGCAAGGTTACCAGACTCGAATCAACGCAGTTCTTAAATCCTATGTTGAGGCGCATTCGCATTGATCATCAGATGATGAGCCCGCCCAATCGGCTCCCCGTGAACTGACCCGATACGGCGGGTGATTTCACGTACCCGCCGCTTGCTGGGCGCACACAAGCTCTTTGACCGCGACGGCTCGCACGCTCGCCGCGGGTCAAGAGCAACGTTCGGCCAATGAATAATGATTTGACCCACGGGATGATAATACATACAGTGTAAGTATACATGAGCGGAATTCAGTTCATATGGGATGAAGCCAAAAACCGCAAGAACAAGCGGGACCATGGCGTCTCTTTCGAGGAGGCCCAGACAGTTTTCTTGGACGAAAACGCGATTCGGTTCTTCGATCCCGATCATTCGAAAGAGGAAGACCGATTCATCATGCTTGGCGTGAGCTTCAAACTCAGGGTGTTGGTCGTCTGTCACTGTTACCGGGAAAATGACGAGGTGATCAGGTTGATTTCCGCCAGGAAGGCAGACAAAGAGGAATGCAAGGATTACGAGAGGTGACCCATGAAAGCACATTATGACTTTTCGAAGATGAATGGGGTTAAAAACCCATACATCAAGCAACTCAAGCAGCCCATCACCATCCGGCTGGATAAGATGACTGTGGCGTATTTCAAGAACCTCGCCACCGAATTGGGAATGCCGTACCAGAATCTCATCAATCTATACCTCCGCGACTGTGCCGCTGAGCACCGCAAGTTGGCACTGAAATGGGCATCATAGATTCGCCGAACCAGCAATTCATCCTATCGCCGGGAAGCCCGGCTCAGGCTGATTTGCGCCGATATGCCAAGGTGGATGGGCTTGGAAGAAGTTCACCATCGGTTGGTGCTCACAGTGCCGGTGGATTCGGTGGCATGCCATTGAAAAGAAACGGCCAGATGCGGAAGACAAATGAAAAGCTCCGAACCACACCTTTGTGGCTATCGGCGCTTCGCGCCTCAGCCACAAGGTGACACGTTCGCTCAATAAAAGAGGGATTGATAAAATGGGTCAATTTAGGGATAGTATTCACAGGTGAAAAACATGGTTATGATACATCCAGAATATGTGGTTGACGAGCAACAGCATCGAAAGGCTGTTTTATTGCCTGTGGTCGAATGGGAACAGATCGTTGATGAGCTCGAAGAGCTGGATGATATACGTGCTTATGACCAAGCGAAGGCCTCCTCTCAGGAAAAGATTCCGTTTGAGCAGTCCGTCCGGGAGATCCGCCTCGGAATCGGCGCATGAGTTACGCGCTTGAAATCTTACGTGCAGCCCAAAAGCAGCTCGCTCAAATTACACCGATTGATCGAGATCGAATTGTCGCCGCTATCGAGGACTTGGCGGATGCCCCTCGTCCCGTCGGGTGAAAAAAGCTTTCAGGCCGTCCCGGCTGGCGTATCCGAATAGGCTCTTACCGGGTCATCTATGAGATCCATGACGATAAATTGCTGATTCTTGTCATCACCATCGGCCACCGAAGAGAAATATACCGATAGCACACCAGCTCTTCGACCGCGACGGCTCGCTCGCTCGCAGCGGGTCAAGAGTCACGTTGGCCAGAAATAATGACTTGATAACTGTGTTGCGGATGTGACACACTGAAATCATGAAAACAGCTGTCATTCACGCGAGAATTGAACCTCAGATCAAACGCCAGGCTGAAGGTGTTCTGCACAATTTGGGAATCAGCCCGACCGAGGCGATCCGGATTTTCTATAAGCAGATCACTCTCAGACATGGGCTTCCATTCGCTGTGGCCATTCCAAACGAATGCACGGCTGCCACTCTTGATAAGAGTCGCCGTGGCGAGGATGTTCAGGAGTTCGAGTCGATGGACGCCATGTTTGAGAGCTGGAAGAAATGAAAAGAGTCTCGCAGACCACCCAGTTCGCCCGCGACGTCAAGAAGATGCGGAAACGGGGAAAGGATCTCGCAAAGCTTGAGGCGATTGTGCGCCAACTCGCCGCCGGGATTCCGCTTGATCCCAAGCACAGGGACCATCCCCTTGTTGGGGAGTGGAAGCCCTCGCATGATTGCCATGTGGAGCCCGACTGGATTCTGATCTACACATCTGACGACGAATCGCTGCGACTTGAACGCACAGGAACTCACTCTGATTTGTTCAGATAACAAAATCGGCCAACCAGCCAATGCTCGCGACGGCGAGTACGCCGCGCAAGTTTGGCGGCGTTGGGCGCCGAAACACGAATGAAAGGATTCACAAGATGAATATGAAATCACTCTGCTTAGCGTTTATCACAGGAGGCCTCATGTTGCAGGATTCGTCCGCCGCAGACAAGTCCCCGCAATGCGATTGGCTCAAGGCAGCTCGAATCGGCGCGTTCATGCATTTCCTGCCGAACAACGCTGATCAGTTTGCCAAGGTCAGAGATTTCGATGTCGAGGCGGTGGCAAAGCAACTCGATGGCATGGGTGCCAAGTATTTGGTGTTCCCGCTGGGCCAGAACTCTGGCTGGTTCAACGCGCCCAACGCCACTTATGACCGCATCACCGGCTATCAGCCCGGCGAGCGTTGCGCGACGCGCGATCTACCACTCGATCTCTATCGGGCGCTTCACGCGAAGGGCATCCGCTTGATGCTCTACTTGCCATGCCAGGCGCCGACACGGGGGAAACAAAAGCCGGTCCAGTTGCACCTCGTCCATCCCCTCAGACAAGGGCCATCCCAGCCCAAGTGGAGTACCTGCCCCGTGAAATTCGCGTAACACCTCCCGGTGAAGAAGGTTTTGTGGGTCCGAAGGGCAGGGTGAACTTTTATTCAGAATGCTTTTCCGATTCGGGATGCGAGACAGTGATTTCTCCGTGTTCCCATCCTTCCTCTCCCCTTGGGGGAGAGGATTTAGGTGAGGGGTTTCCGGATCAGCTATGCCGTTGAACAGACGTTCCGACTCCTCTCCCGGATAATCAGGAGGCTTCACCGGGGATTGACTCGAAAGCACCCTCTCCCCCACCCTCTCCCCTCAAGGGAGAGGGGGCCGTCACAGGCACCAAGGGGATTCCGGAAACCCCTCACCCCCACCCTCTCCCCCAAGGGGCGAGGGAGAACCGCAACGCTGGCGCACAACAATTGATAATGATCTTGATCTGCAATAATGTATCACTATAGTATCACATTATGAAAACCGAACTCGTGACGACGTTAAAACGGCAGGCTACGCGAATACTGGCCGATCTGCATGAATCGGGTGGATCCGTTCTGATCACTGAACATGGCACCCCGTCGGCTTACCTGGTGGATGTGTCTGGGTATGAGATGATGCAGAATCGGATGAAGATTCTCGAAGGAATTGCGCGCGGGGAGCGCGCAATTCTGGAGCAGCGAACGGTGACCCACTCTGAAGCCAAACGGAGACTGTCACAGTGGCTCACCTGATTTGGACTGAACCCGCGCTAGACGATCTCGATGCATTGGCAGGGTTTATCGCGCTCGATAATCCTGCTGCGGCGGGCCGCCTGGTGAGAAAAGTGGTTGAAAGTGTGGAACGTCTTGAGAGCTTCCTGAATTCGGGAAGAAGACCTCGGAAATTACCCGGGACTCTTTATCGTGAAATTGTTATTCCCCCGTGCCGTGTCTTTTACCGTGTCAGTGGGAACACCATATTCATCGTTCACGCGATGCGGGAAGAACAGCAGGTCGATCGGTTCCTCTTGGATGAACGGGAAAAGAGATTATGATCATGCCAACCACACCTCGGAGTTTACGTCGCTGACGCGCCGAAAGTGAAGGCGACCATTGGATCAAGAAAGAAATCGATGTTGCCAAAAGGCACACAACATGGCACATTATAACGCATGCGTAAGCCGTTCATATGGGACGATTCCAAGAATGCCTGGTTGATTGCTGAACGGGGCATTTCATTTGATGAAATCGTGTACTTCATAATGAACGGTGGTTTAGTGGATGTGGTTCCCAACAATAATCAGGCGAAATATCCTGGACAACGGATTTTCGTGGTCAATTGTGAAGGCTATATCCATCTAGTTCCTTTTGATGAATCGGAAGACCACATCCAATTGAGGACGGTCATTCCGAGTCGCAAGGCCACAAAGAAATACCTGAGGGAGGGGCAAAATGAAACTTGAGAAAGACGAAAAGGAGTTGCTTGATGCGTTTGAACGGGGCGAATTGAGGTCTGTTCCGAATGTTAAGCGTGAAATCGCGCGTTATCGGGACTATGCCAAGACTCATTTTCAGAAGAACAAGCGAGTCAATATCCGGATATCCGAAAGTGATTTGGTTCTAATTCAAAAAAAGGCCGTTCTCGAAGGGCTTCCCTATCAAACACTTATGTCAAGCGTTCTGCATAAATTCATTTCCGGTCGACTTTCCGAAAAGGTTGCCTGAAAAATGGATCTAACCACGCCTCCCACGCGACGTCGAGTACGCCGCGCGTGAAGGCTAGCGTTCGGCCTTATAAATATTGATTGATTCTACACATTCGGATGTGTGATTATGTGTGTGGAGGAAATCGTATGGCAACAAATCTACAGCTTGATGATAAATTGATTAAGCAGGCGGTTGCGCTTGGGGGGCACCACACAAAGAGGGCGGCGGTGACGCAGGCGCTATCCGACTATATCCGCAATTTGCAACAGGAGCGAATTCTGGACCTGTTCGGGAAGGTTGATTTTACCCCAGGATACGACTATAAGCGACAACGGGCAAAGGCATGAGAGTACTCGTTGACACCAGCGTTTGGTCCCTCGCTTTGCGACGGGCAACTCATGTGCAGAATCCTGACGCGGAGGAACTGAAGCGCCTGATTACCGGTCATTTGACTGAAATGATCGGCCCCATTCGGCAGGAGTTGCTCTCTGGCATTCGAGATCAGCCTCAGTTTGATCTGCTGGAATCCCGTTTGGCTTGCTTTCCCGACTTTCCTCTTCATGCCGAGGACTATGTAACGGCGGCTAAAATGTTCAATTTGTGTCGAACAAAAGGCATCCAAGGTTCAAATACTGACTTTCTGATTTGCGCGGTTGCTGTGAGACATGACTTTGCCATCTTCTCAACAGATGGCGACTTTCGCCTGTTTGCAAAGTGCCTGCCCATCGTCATATATGAATTCAAAACACACACCGCACCACACCTTGTCCCGTACGGCTCGCGAGCTCGCCGCCGGAAAAGGTGACCTTCGACTGAGGAAATGATCATAAAGAAACAGATTCCAACATTGAGAAATTGAAACCATGACACCGGCTGCCTTACCACCTGATACCAAATTGATCCAGAATGGCGTTGACTCCTTCCGTCTCATCCTGCCCCGGCGAAAACTCGGAAAATACCGCTGGATTGGACTGGCTCCACTCATTTTCGGGCTGGGAATCTGCGGTTTCGCCTCCTCCTGGATGGTCGGCACCATGCACGGCATCTTCCAATCCCACGGCATTGGCTTGATATTTTCCCTCGTCTTCGGACTCGCCATGCTGCCCGGCCTCCTCATCGGGCTGGGTCTGATCATGCTGGGACTGGCGATCATGAAAAACTGGATCTATGCAGAAATCGTCGTAAACCGCAACCACGTCAAAAACATCGAACACTTCGGCTTCTTCCGCTGGAG
>Ga0247842_10005885_pt1 | contig 14193 bp, 11 predicted proteins | sample LaCruzMarch2015__3_FD_192411 | JGI IMG/M metagenome (GOLD analysis project Ga0247842, IMG submission 192411) | Freshwater microbial communities from meromictic Lake La Cruz, Castile-La Mancha, Spain - LaCruzMarch2015_19m | ecosystem: Environmental > Aquatic > Freshwater > Lake | place: Spain...
GGGATAAGAACTACCGTGCGCTTACCCAGAAAACTCCTGAACGCGATGATGAACTGTTCGGATCGCCCTATTATTATTTCCAGATCGACTGGCAACCCGATAAAATCATCTGGCGGGTAGGCCCCGAAAAGGATAAACTACATGTAGTCGGCTACCAGGATGATAAAGTTACCTCTATTCCGAATAACCAGATGCTGCTCATCATCACCCAGGAATTCCACAACACCAAATGGTGGATTGGTTCAGCCTATTCTCAGGATAATACGCCCTTTCCTGAAAAGGACTACGTTGGGGAGATTTTTGAGCTGACCATTGAATAGGATATTATCCCTGAGGGCCGATTAATGGATGGATTTCAGCGTTAACATTGAGAAAAATTTAATAAATTCGCACGATTTTTTAATAAAACAAACAACTAATAAACTATTACAATTATGAAAAACGTAAAAATTTCAGGTCTGATCATGATCATGCTGGTAGCCATGCTGTCCGTCTCTTGTTCCAGCGACAACTCAACAGAAAAAACTACCTTTCAGAATCCTGAATTATTGAAAATTTTAAAAGACGCTGACTGGGCCTTCTGGACAGCTACGACCGGCACTGAAATCAAATTTGTCGGCGATGACAAAGTAATTATCATGGATTGGCTGAAGGATCCGGTATCCCAGGCATGGAACCGCACGGGATCGGACGTTGGGACCCTTGAATTTCTGGATGAGAACTGGTTTGTTGTGACGTACAACAAAAAAAGCACGGCCTATTTATTTACCAGGAGCAACAGTACATTTGAAAGTTCCGATGGCGCCATATTCGGAAAGAACCAGATAAACGCGTTTCGTTTGAAGAAATAATTTGAACGGTTAGCGACTTTTGCAATAAGTCTGTTGTCAATATAAAATAATTTAACATGAAGATTATAATTTTAGGCGCCGGCCTTGTGGGTGCTCCCATGGCTCTTGACCTTTCCCTTGACCCGGGATTCGAAGTGACTATTGCCGATATCAGCCAGGATTCGCTCCGTAATGTTGTTGAACGACAAAAAGCTCAGGGCGCAGGGCACGTGGAGATAAAAACAATTCTGGCAGATCTCAGTGATCCGTCGAATGTTGCCGGGTTGGTTGCAGATTTCGACATGGTGATCAATGCTGTGCCGGGTTTTATGGGTTTTCAAACGCTGAAGGCTATCATTGGCGCTGGGAAAAACGTGGTCGATATTGCTTTTTTTATTGAGGATCCCTTCGAACTCGATGAACTGGCCCGGAAAAATAACGTAACAGCCATTATGGATATGGGCGTTGCCCCCGGAATGTGTAATGTACTCATTGGTTACGCCGATCATCTGTTGGATGAAACCGAAAATATCCTCTACATGGTGGGTGGTCTTCCCGAAATCCGCGAATGGCCATATGAATACAAGGCAGTGTTTTCGCCGGTTGATGTGATCGAGGAATACACCCGGCCTGCCCGTTATATTGAAAATGGAAAATTCATTGTTAAACCGGCGCTTTCCGACCCCGAACTGCTGAACTTCCCGGGTATCGGAACCCTTGAAGCCTTCAACACCGACGGACTGCGTTCGCTGGCACATACGGTAAAATGTCCCAATATGAAGGAGAAAACCCTCAGGTATCCGGGACATATTGAAAAAATGCGTGTTTTGCGTGAAACCGGTTTTTTCAGCCAGGAAGAAATTGAGGTGCGCGGAATTCGTGTCAAGCCCATGGATCTCACGGCAAAGCTGCTCTTCCCGAAATGGAAATTGAAAGAGGGGGAGGTCGACATTACGGTGATGCAGGTAATGGTTGAGGGTAAGAAGGATGGGGAAAAAGTCAGGTACACCTGGGATCTCTATGATAAATACGATCCAGCTTCCCGTGTTCATTCCATGGCCCGTACAACAGGCTATTCGGCCACAGTGGCGCTTCGCATGATTACTGCAGGTCTCTATACACGGAAAGGGATTTCAGTTCCAGAATTCATCGGTATTCAGCCTGAATGTGTTGATTTTCTGCTCAGCGGGCTGAAAGACCGGGGCGTTATTTACAGGGAAAGTAAGCGTATTATTTAGAACTCATCAGGATCAATCTCCTGTTTTTTCTTCTTTTGTTTTACAGGGGCTGTGGATCCCTCTTCGCCACAATCTAAATCAACATTAATCGGTTTTGACGGAGCGGCGAAATCGTTCTTGGAATAACGAAGTCCGGGGTCGCCGTAAACCCTTTGCATGTAAAGGGCCCATATGGGAAGGGCCATGTTGGCGCCCTGCCCGAGGGTGATCGACCTGAAATGGGCGGCCCGGTCTTCGCAGCCAACCCACACGCCTGTCACGAGTTCAGGGGTGATGCCCATGAACCAGCCATCACTTTGGTTTTGGGTTGTCCCTGTTTTACCGGCAATCGGATTGTCGAATCCGTATTTATAGCGGAGTCTGACACTGGTTCCACCCTCCACGACACCCTTCATCAACTGGATCATCAGGTAGGCGGTTTCCTCGCTGATGGCCTCCTGCGACTTTGCATTGAATGTTTGGAGAACATTGCCGTTTTTATCTTCAATCCGTGTGATGAATATGGGTTCAATGTAAACGCCTTTATTTGCGAAAACGCTCATCGCGCCTACCATTTCGTAGAGGGAAAGGTCGCATGATCCCAGGGCAATCGAATAAACTGCAGGGATATCGCTGGTAACGCCCATCTTATGGGCCATTGCCACCACTGCCTTGGGAGAATATTTCCTGATTAGTTGTCCCGAAACCCAGTTGTTAGAGTTGGCCAGCGCCCATTTCAGAGTGACCTGTTGCCCGCGACGCTCATCGCTTGAGCTTTCAGGCGCCCACACCTGTCCATTGCCGAGGTCGATGACCGGCTGCACATTGGGGTAACGTGAACAGGGCGATTCACCCTCCTGCATGGCCAGTGTGTAAAGGAAAGGTTTAAAGGTTGAACCGACCTGCCGTTTGCTCAATTTAACGTGATCGTACTGGAAGAACCGGTAATCGATGCCGCCCACATAGGCCTTTACATATCCTGAATGCGGGTCCATCGACATCAGCCCCGACTGCAAAAAGAATTTATAATAACGGATTGAATCCATCGGGGTCATTACTGTATCGATCTCGCCGCGGTACGAAAAAACCTTCATTTTGGCCGGTACCTTAAAGTCCTGCAGAATCTGTGCATCAGAGTATCCCTCTGTTTTCAGACGATAATACCGGTCGGTGCGCCGCATGGCCGAGAGCAGGAGGTTGTTTGTCTCCTTTTTTGCAACATCATCTTCAAAAACAAACGGCGCATTCGGAATCCCTTTCCAGTGGTCAAAGAAGGAGGGCTGGAGCTCTTTGCCAAGATATTCTCTCATGGCTCTTTCGGCATATTCCTGCATCTTGTAGTTGATGGTTGTATACACCTTGAGCCCGTCACGGTAAAGATTATAGGGTGTTCCGTCTTCTTTGGGATGCTGTGTACACCATTCGGCCAGCGCCATACGAAGGTATTCGCGAAAATAGGTGGCAATGCCGGTCGTGTGATCCTGCAGGCGGTAATTGGTCATGTCGACCGGGATTTTTTTCAATGAATCGAAGTCGGAGGCGCTGATATATTCATATTTGGCCATTTGACCTAAAACCGTGTTCCGGCGTTCAAATGCACGGGCAGGATTACGTACGGGGCTGAACCATGTAGGAGCTTTCAGGATGCCAATGAGCATCGCAGCCTCTTCAACACCCAGCTGATCGGGTTCTTTGTTGAAGTAGGTCTTTGCAGCCGATTTAATCCCGTATGACTGACTTCCGAAATCGACCGTATTGAGATACATGGCCAGGATTTCATCCTTCGAATAATTACGTTCAAGCTTTACTGCGGTAATCCATTCTTTGAATTTGATCATTACGGTTTCCCAAAAGGTCCTGTTCTGTTTGCGGGGAAAAAGGTTTTTCGCAAGTTGCTGGGTGATGGTGGATCCTCCTCCTTTTGACGAACCGGTAGCCATCCCCCACATCACACGAATGATGGCGATCACATCGATCCCCGAATGTTCCCCGAACCGGGCGTCTTCGGTGGCGATCAGCGCATTGATCACATTGGGGGAGAGATCCTGGTACTGCGTGTTGGAGCGGTTTTCAATGTAGTATTTTCCAAGAAGTTTACCATCAACAGAAATCACCTCAGTAGCCAGGTTGCTTTTAGGATTTTCAAGTTCTTCGAAAGTGGGCATCTTGCCAAACAGCCCATAGGTGACAGAGATAAAAAACAGGGCTATCAGGACAATAACTACAAGATAAGAAATCCAGAACCCCTTCACATATTTTTTATAAAGCGTGGCTTTGTATCGTGGGTTGGGCATCTCGTTCAGGATCGGGATATGTGAAATGGGGTTGTTCATTCTTTTTCAATACGTAAACCAATATCGCTGATACCTTTAAGTTCGTTCACGCGCATTGCCTGTTCCATTTCAAACCGGTAGGTTCCCTTCTGTGTGAACCGGACGCCTTTTTGAAAGAGAAAACGGCTGAATTTCACGCTGCCCATACCCGATCCAAGCCAGCGGCCATCGTAATCGGCCAGGGTAAGTTCAAGTGTATCACGTGCGATTTTTCCATCGGGGAAACCGGTATTCAGGAAAAGATAAAGGTTACAGTAAGGATAATCAGTTGAATTCCGGAGATTCAAATATACATTGTAAAGCGGTACGATATCGGTAACCGACACTTCAAACGTTACCTTGTGATTCACATTCCATGTTCCCTTTTCAATAGCGACATTTTCCTCGAATATCGCTTTATTGTCGCAGGATGTAACCACTCCGATTATCAACAGGATAAGCAGGAGGGCTAACTTTCCGGAGTCGAAATGTATGTTATGCTTTCGCAAACTGAAATCGTTTATAAATGGTCAAAACGGGTGAGGTCATCCTGAACCGAACCGTTGTCGAATTCCGATTTTTTCTCGGTTATTTGTGAAAAATCTTCAAGTTTTTCAGGTAGCCTTCCCTTCTTGTTTTCTTCCTGGATCGAAATGACATTATCAACCGGGATGGCCATCAGGTTGCCCGGCTCATTGATGTAGGAATACCACATAAGTCGCTGAAAAATATCAGTCTTCTGGTGTGCTGCTTCCCCACGCCTGGTCTTCAGCCGGATCTCTGTGCCGGGTAATCCTTTTATTGCGTCAACATAGGTTTCATATTCATAATTGAGGCAACATTTGAGTTTTCCACATTGCCCTGCAAGCTTCTGGGGGTTGAGTGACAGTTGCTGAACGCGGGCTGAGTTGGTGGTTACCGATTTGAAATCGCTCATCCAGGTTGAACAGCAAAGTTCCCGGCCGCATGAGCCAATCCCTCCAAGCCGGCTTGCCTCCTGCCTGGCTCCGATCTGCCGCATCTCAATGCGTACCTTGAATTCCTCGGCCATCAGTTTGATCAACTCCCTGAAATCGACACGGTCTTCGGCGGTATAATAAAAGATGGCTTTGGTATTGTCGCCCTGGATTTCCACATCGTTGATCTTCATTAGCAATCCAAGCTGGTCGGCGATATCCCGCGAGCGGTACATCGTTGAGATCTCGGACTCAACGGCGGCGATCCATTTCTCAATGTCGGTTAGCCTTGCTTTGCGGTACACTTTTTTAATATCATCGGGATTTGATGCCGGGTTCTTTTTCCTGAGCTGGAAACGAACCATTTCTCCAACCATACTCACAATGCCAATGTCATGTCCCGGTGATGCTTCAACGGCGACAATTTCCCCCACTGTAAGATCCATCTCAGGCGACATACGGAAATAGTCCTTACGGCTGTTTTTAAATCGTACTTCAACCATGTCGGGTGTCTTCGATCCTACGGGAACAGGAACAGTCTTCAGCCAGTCAAAAGAATCAAACTTGCTGCAACTGTGCTGAAATACAGCCTCATTCTTGTTATACAGCCTTGGCGACTGGCAGCAACCCCTGCTCAGGAAAGGATTATGGATATGCCGGACCTGTCTGAATTCATAGATTCCTGTTTCATCTGCAGTTACCTCCTGCGGTAGTATCCCCTGGGGTTGAACCGGCGTGCCTTCAATGTTCTCCATATCCTTTTAAAATCCTTACAAAGGTATGAAATTCGGTTTAAACTGCCGAACAATTTTCAGCGACAGATCGAGGAAAAGGGTGGAGGTATGAGCATTACGTTCAACATGGAAAATAGCATCGTTGAGCAGGGTGTTGAATTCGATGAGTTTATCAGCGGTGATGAAAGGAGAGAAATCACGAATAAATTTCAATTCTTCGCCTTCGAGTCCGCTCGGAACCAATTGCCTGTAATTCATTGTGGCACAATATCCGACAACCTTCAACGCGTATATCAGAAAGCTTTTTTGTTTTTCCCTGCCTGCTTTGGTGATTTCCGATGCGAATCCAATCAGTTCGGGAATTTTTCCTGCATAACATGACCGCATCCAATGACGGAAGGACTCAAAATGTATGGAGTCCTCTTCCGTTTTTCCATATCCGGGGATATCAGATTTTGGAATTTTTACCATCAGTGTGCGGGAGAGAATTGTCTTGATGATCTGGTCAGGTTCATCAGAAAGCAGGATGAAGAGTGTTTTTTCGGGAGGCTCCTCCAGAATCTTTAACAACTTTGGGGCTGCTGAATAGAATAGTTTTTCAACCATCCAGATAATCATCACCTTGTAGTCTGATTCATAGCTTTTATAACTCAGGGTTGTGATAATTTCGTTGCAATCCTCGGCGTTGATAATACCCTGCTTGTTTTCGATGCCAATCGATGCATACCAGCTTTGCAGCCCCGACTGGAAGTTGTTCTCCAGCAGGAACTTCCGCCAGTCCTCAATAAAATGCTTGCTCTGTGGTTTTTTAGCGACCCGTTTGGTTGTAGCAACCGGATAAATAAAGTGCAGATCCGGATGGATCAGTTTCTGATATTTTACACAGGAAGGGCAAACCCCGCATGAATCAATCCCGGAAGTGGGATGCTGGTTGCCGTATTCTGAAGAAATCGTAAATCGTAAATCGTAATTCGTAGATCCATCATTCCCGGGAACTCCCTGCTTATTCGTGCAGTTAATAAATTGAGCGTATGCGATGGCCAAGGCAAATTTCTGGCTATCCTCCGGTCCGAAAAATAATTGTGCATGACTTACCCGCTGATCCAGAACCGTTTGAATCAGTTTGTGCTTAATATCTTCGTTGCCGGTTATTTCACTGAATCTCATCTGTCAGGGACTTTTATCCTTTGTTTGAATCCTGTTGCTGGCATCCGGTTACAAAATTAGTTGATTTTCCCGGTTTTCCCGGTTCATTGAGTCCGATAGCCAAAACAATATATTTTTCCGGATATACCAATTTAACCGCCTGAGATCATCAGCATCTCTGATGTTGTATAACTGATGGGAGAACTGCCATTGAAAATCCTGACCATAAATATTGGCCCAGCATTTAACCGCCGTTTTTATCTTTCTGATTACCTTCCCGGGAGAGGTGATACTTTGTTCGACCGACATCAGCAAATGGATGTGGTTAGGCATGATCACCCATGTTTCAAGAATAACTCCCCGCCTGATACCGGGCAAACGTGATAAAACATATTCCGCTATTTGCCCCATGGCAAGCAAATCAACGCACCCATCCCTGATTATCCCGAAACTATTTGCCTTGGAACGTGTATAAAGCGTTGCAAAATAGTGGTTTGAAAATCGGTCGCCATTTTGTTCAGTCTTTTTTTCAGATGATAAATCAGCAAAGAAAAAACCGTCTGGAACAGGATTTTCGCTCGTTCCAAAAATGCTTTTTGCATAGTTAAATACCTTGTATTTTAATAGTGTTTTCATTGCCAGAAGATTTCAGGTACAGTGAGCGCTGAGTGTTGCATGTTACCCGATCTGGGCTCAGGGATCAATGAAACTGAGCGGACCGGGTAATTCAGAACTTTCTTTTTCTTTCCAATAAAACAAATCCTGGAATCAAGTTCTACTATTTTGAAACGGAGCATAGTTGCCATATTTATGGGTTTTTTAAGTAAATCATTGGTTTTTTTAGGTTGCATTTTTTGTCTGTCGCCTGCCTGCCCGAAGGGCAGACAGGGCAGACAGCGAATGACATTATTGATCATTCGTGTGAAATTTTGAAAAATTGTTGTTACGGATATTTCATGATCCGGTGAGTCTCAGAAGTTTCGCCGGTAGATATTTGCATTATATACAGCCCGGCAGGAAATGCCGAAAGGGAAAATTCATGCTTCTTTTCACCTGTTAATTCGGTGGTCATTAATTTTTCTCCTTGCAAACCAAATAATTCGACTTTTAACATCCCGAATTCTCCTCCATCTTTTTGTTCAAGGGTATAGATGCCGGTTGTCGGATTGGGATAAACAACGAAGTTTGGATTTTCAAATCCATCTCCATTAACTGTCATGATGATAGTATTGGAAATGGCCGGATTGCATGCCACACACAACAGGTCGGATGTCAGAATACAAACTACCTTGTCGTTGTTGGAGGGAACCAATGTGAAGACCGGGTTGTTGGCGCCTGCGTTCACACCATTTACCATCCACTGGTAAGCAGGATGTATGCCGCCATTGACAGGCGCAGCAGTAAAGGTTACCTCGGCGCCGGCTGAAACAGGGTTAGCTGAGGCCTCAATGGATACACTTACAAACATGATCTCATTTACGATCATGATAACTGTGTTCGAAATAACCGGGTTTTCAGGCGTACATGCCAAACCGGTGGAGAGTTCACACGTCACCGCATCGTTGTTTATCATGATGCCGGTGAAAATGGGCATGTTGGCGCCTGCATTTACGCCATTAACTTTCCATTGGTATTGAGGATTGCTGCCTCCGTTTATTACTGTTGCTGCAAAGGTGACCGGGGTTCCCGGACATATCGGATTGGCTGAGGGATTAATTTCAATGCTCACGGCGAGCACAGGGTTGACAATCATGGTCACTGTGTTCGAGGTAGCAGGATTACCGGTGACACATGGTTCGCTGGATGTAAGTATGCACCATACTTCATCATCGTCGACCGCGGCATATGAGAACTGGGAGCTACTTACACCCTGGTCAAGTCCATTCACAAACCACTGATATACCGCAGCAGTACCCCCGTTTACTGGTGTCGCAGTAAATGTTACGACATCTCCTTCGCATATTGGGTTGGCATCGGCTTCAATCGTCAGGTTTGCAACAGAGGAAGAGATCTCTTCAATTATCGCGCTGCCGTTCATTAATGTGTTCCCCATCAGGTTGGTTCCAACAACAGTATAGATGCCCGCCAACAGGTTTTCCCATGTAAGCGGCTGTCCTGTTCCCGAAACCGGGTTGCCCAGGTTTATACCGTCTTTCCTTAACTGATAGCTGACGCTGGTTTGCGAACCACTCAGTGTTACAGGCAATCCGGGGCTGCCAACACAATAAAACCCTGATCCTGCAACATCATAAACATCCGGCGCGGCCGCAGTACCGGTAAATGTGCTGAAAGAGTTGAGGCCGCTGGAAGTAAGCTGATGCAGCGTTCCATTGCATACATCATAGGTAGTGAAAGGCAGGGGATCAACTTTTACGCAATAAATCTGATCTTCGGTACCCGAAACATCCTCAGGGACGTATTGAAAGAGGGCATTGCACGAAAATGCTGAAATGGCGCCCGAAGTAATGATCCAGTAACGGTTCAGGTAATTGCCGGTGTTGGGATCATCCGGATACTTGGCGTTGACAAGTCTGACCCCAGCATGATTTCCCGTACCAAATATTCCACTCGTAAAGTTCAGGGTGACAGGGGTATATTCAGCAGTCAATGTATGATCTCCAACCGGGTAGGTAAAACTCCCCGGAGCTGAGAATTCTTTTTTTACCTGACCGGTACTCGTCGCGACAATCATTGCCGACACAGATGGAGTCCCTGTTATTGCGGAGGAAGGTCCAAAAATCAGGTCACTCGCCCCCAGTGTCAGCAAACCATAGGTGAGTTGTAAATTACCCTGTGTCGATAAATTCGTGTTTAGTGTAACCCCATCGCCATTTGCTATTTCAATGGTTGAGTTTGCATTCCCCGTTATTGTACCGGCGCCGGAAATTGCCTGTAAACAAATTCCGTTCATTGTTACCGTTCCTGGCGCTTCCGGAGCGAAATTGAGAACGCCCCCTGTCCCGGCAAAAATATTCCCCTGGATCGAATGGCCGGGGTTTCCTGTCATTTTGACGTTTAAAGTGCCATTGGTGATGGTGAGATTGTTTATGGACAAGGGATTATCACCATCTGGTGAGACCGTGACGCCAATTGCATCGAGCTCAAAATTTGCATAGGTTCTGCCTGAAAAAGATACCGGAACTCCGGCAATAACTTTATACAGGCTCCCGGGTTGAAATATGACCACGCTGTTTGGTTGTGCTGCACCGAATGGATCAAGACCGGCCTGGTGAATGAATGATGATCCGTTTGTAAACAATACGGAGGCCAGGGAGGTTGTTCCAAACGGATTTCCTGTTGATAAGCCCCCTGCGGTATAGGAGGCTCCAAAAGAAAAGGTAATCGTACCCGGGTCGACAGCCGTCAGACGGTTAGCAGTTTCTGTTGTCGGGGAGGAAATTATCTGGCCGCCTATGCTGCCTGATGCACCAGATCCGACTGCAATTGAAATGGCACCTGAACCATTCAGAATTAATGAAGAACCCGACTGCACTTCAAAATCGGGGCCGTTACCGCCCCCTATGTTGAGAATGGATGCTGCATCACTTTGCAGGTTTACCGTTGTGTTACCGGAAATAATTAACTGTCCGATCGTTTGCGTTGGCATACCCGTTATGGTGCATGTGTTCCCCGAAACCACCCGCAAAATATCATTAACCAATGGAGCAGTGCGGGTTGGCGTCCAGTTGGATGGAGTTGTCCAGGAGGCTGTTCCGGTCTGATTCCAGGTATAGCTCAACGGCGCTGATCCCCCGTTTGCAGTGATTGAAACATCATCAACGCCAAGCGCCTGTGCATTTGAGGTGGTTGTGCCGCTTGTTACAGAATAGTTCCAGGCAAGGTATAAATTGCTACCGGCAGCAACCATGACCGGTAGCGTTTTTCCGGAGATGTTTGTGGTAATGGCAGGCGCTTCCGGGTACCCGGTATTGGTTGGATCAGGCCCCGCGAAACTGGTTAAAAAATCATCGCCCGCAGGAGTCCAGGCAATGCCATCCGTGGAATAATAAAGCCTGACCGAAAAACCTGCCGTGTTAGTGCCATCGCGATATTTTTCAACAGCATAACTGACAGTGAAATCGCTGATAGGAATGGTCCCGTTATTAAAAAAGTGGAGATAAATGTTCACACTTTTTGCAGCAGTTCCTGTAGAAAGTCCGCCAACCGCCCGGTCGGTCGAAGTCGCCGCATCCCCCGCACCATAATTATAAATACCGTTGCCCGCAGTTGACGACATGTTGTTACCGGCCCTTTGTTCAGTCGCTGTTCCAGCTGCTTCATAGGACCCAACGGTTCGTACCGTCGTGTTTTTATCAGCTTTCCAACCTGCAGGCAGGGTCGCTGTCGCTGTGGGGCCGATTGAGAAATTTTCGGTGATTGTAGTTCCGGCCGAAATGCCCACCTGTGCAAAGCCACGGTAAAAAATACCTAAGGCCAGCATCCATGCTAAGAAAAATGTTTTCATAATAAAAAGTTTAGAGTGGTACATACTAAAATCATTATTTTGATTTTTTAGCTTAATCGGCTAAATCGGAAAAGGTCAATCGGTTGTTAATAACTTTTTTTAATCTGTTTTTTATATCTTTGCGCACCCTAACAAAGAGGGACTAATTAATAATCAATCAATAAATTAATTGGAATGCATTTTATTCCGTGGATGTGAAACCAAACGGAAAAGTGCGGGACATGTGCTCAAATATTCCGGGGGGACAATCTTCCTTACGAATAAATTCCTGGAACCAGCCAATGCAGAAACAGGGGAGGATGTGCTGGAAGGGATTGTTACAGCTGCAAACATTCCTTCCCGAAATGCTGGGATGATAATAGCTACCCGATTAACAAAACACTATGGGATTTTTTTATTGACCATGGAACCGTCATCGTCAAAATGCATCGGTTCAAAACCTGTTTATCGGAAGCGGAGAAAATGTTAGTATTCTGCCCGGGATTCTCCTTATTGTATCCGGAGATGTAACCTTACAACGCTCAATTTCAATTTGAGATCGGAATCCGATTTTCAGATAACCTTCGCACACATGAACTCCCGGTTCATACGGGCAATGTTTGAGCGGGAGATGAGCTTCGGACATTCTGCTTCACACGCATAGGTGTTGGTGCAGTTTCCAAATCCAAGTTCATCCATTTTTTTGACCATCCGTTTAACGCGCTGTTTGGCTTCGATTTGTCCCTGGGGTAACAGGGCGAACTGTGAGATCTTGGCAGAAACAAAGAGCATGGCCGAGGCATTTTTACAGGCAGCCACGCATGCGCCGCAACCAATACAGGCCGCGGCATCCATGGCCAGTTCTGAATTTTCCTTTCCCACCAGGATGTTGTTGGCTTCGGCAGCGCCACCGGTGTTCACAGAAATGTAGCCACCCTCCTGGATGATCTTGTCGAATGCGGTGCGGTCCACCATCAAATCCCTGATCACAGGGAATGGTTTTGCACGCCAGGGTTCAATCACAATGGTGTCCCCGTCTTTGAATTTCCGCATGTGAAGCTGGCAGGCAGTTACGGCATCATCGGGGCCATGAGGCCGACCATTGATATACAAACTGCACATTCCGCAGATGCCTTCCCGGCAATCGTGATCAAATACAACAGGATCTTCATTCCTGCCGATCAGTTCTTCGTTCAGGATGTCGAGCATCTCCAGAAATGAACAATTCGGAGAAATATTTTTCAACTGATAAATAACAAATTTACCGGAGGATTTTGAATCCTTTTGCCGCCAGATTTTTAATGTAAGATCCATAATTTTGGGCATTAGCCATTAGCCATTAGCCATTAAGGGAAATGGCCTCGTGGAAATGGTAGTTTTAATTTTTAGTAAGAAAATGATCAAGACTACTGAGTAATTTATTTAACATTTTACCAAGTTCATCGATCCTCATGGCTATTGATAATTTTTGGTCTTCGTCAATATAATTTTGATTTTTTGCAATTACAATCATTGTTTCTATTTCATATAATGAGCCGCGGGATATTCGGATAAATTGAATATAATTTTTTGTTGAATTTCGTCCCCAGCCTTCTGCAATATTCGCCGGGATTGAAACAGCCGCCCTTCTCATCTGATTTGTCAGACCATAAATCTCTTCTTTTGGAAAACGTTTCGTAAGAACATAGATCTCATTCACCAATTCTATCCCTTTCTGCCAAACAATTAAATCTTTATATGACTCAATTTTTTTATTCTCCATTCCCGTGAATTTCGAATCCCTAATCCCTAATGGCTAATGGCTAATGGCTATTTATACACCCGCTGCTTCACCTCAATCTCCTCATAAGCAAGCTCTTCCTTGTGCAGTTTAAACTGTCCTTCCGAAACATATTCCCATGCAGCAACATACTTGTAATCTTCATCATTACGTTTGCACTCTCCCTCTTCGGTCTGGTACTCTTCACGGAAATGGCCTCCGCAGCTCTCATTGCGGTTTAATGCATCGTAGGCCAGCAATTCTCCAAGTTCAAGGAAGTCGGCAACACGGTTGGCTTTCTCAAGCTCGACATTCAACTCATGCATGGTTCCGGGGATTTTAACATCCTTCCAGAATTCAGCCCGTAATTTTTTAATCAGTTCAATGGCTTTCTTAAGTCCTGTTTCGTTGCGTGCCATTCCAACATACTCCCACATGATCTTACCAAGCTCCTTATGGAAGTGGTCAACAGATTTGGATCCCTTCACGGTCATCAGTTTCTCAAGACGCGCCTTCACCGCTTTTTCTGCTTCCGCAAATTCGGCCTTGTCTGTCGACATTCGGGCAACCCGGATTTCACCGGCCAGGTAATTCTGAATGGTATATGGCAATACAAAATAACCATCGGCAAGCCCCTGCATCAGGGCGGAAGCGCCGAGGCGGTTGGCGCCATGATCAGAGAAGTTTGCTTCGCCCGCGGCAAACAAACCTGTGACAGAAGTCTGCAGTTCATAATCTACCCAGGTGCCCCCCATGGTATAATGTACGGCGGGATAGATCATCATCGGGTTTTCA
>Ga0247842_10005887_pt1 | contig 14190 bp, 11 predicted proteins | sample LaCruzMarch2015__3_FD_192411 | JGI IMG/M metagenome (GOLD analysis project Ga0247842, IMG submission 192411) | Freshwater microbial communities from meromictic Lake La Cruz, Castile-La Mancha, Spain - LaCruzMarch2015_19m | ecosystem: Environmental > Aquatic > Freshwater > Lake | place: Spain...
TTCCCGGTATCGCCGAAAGCATCGGCATGCTGGTTCGTTATCAGTTGCTGACCGAAGAGGCGGCCGCCGTCTATTATAACAAGGCGATCGCGCGCCGGCCGGAGGACTCCAACCTGAAGGCGCGCCTGCTGTTTAGTATGGGCCGCTACCTGCTGAAGAGCGATCGGAAGGAAAAAGCCCTGAAAATGTTTAACGACGCTTTGACCGCCAACCCCGACGTCGTCCTGTCCCCCGTGATGCTGACGGACTATGCCGAGGCCTTGAAGGATGCCAAAGACCTGGATAAAGCCGAGGCGATCTATAACAAAGTCATCAAAAATTATTCGGATAATCCGCGCGCCCTGGCCCCGGCCTGGTTCGGGCTTGCCGAAATCAAATTCCAGCAAGGCAAGTTCACCAAGGACCAACCCGAGGCCCAGCAATACTATGAAAAAGTCCTGAAGGAATATGGCTGGTATGAACCCGGCAAGCAAGCCAAGGTCCGACTGGCCATGATCTATGAAAAACAAGGGCAATTCGCCCAGGCCGAACAGATGTTTGCCGCCGTTTGGAAAGATGAGAAAGGCGATGCCAAGCTCGGCGCAATGCTTGGCGTGGCCCGTTGCCAACTGGAGCGCGCCAAAGAACTCAAGAAGAGCGGACGCACGCAGGAATATAAAGACCTGCTCAAGGTCACGGACGAGAACCTGACCAAACTCATCGTTCTATACGAATCCTTTGACGATTACGTCTCGGAAGCGCTCTGGCTGAAAGGCCAGGCCTATGAACTCGTTGGGGATCTGGCCAAAGCCCGCGAAACTTACGAACGGCTCGTCAAGCAATACAATAAATCACCCTGGGCCAAATCGGGTCAAGAACGGTTAAAGCAGTTGCCTGCGGCGGTCACAGGCGGCCAGCAATGATGCCATGAGGCCTGCCGACATTCCATACGGGCAAATGCCGATGCTGATGATCATTTGCGCCGCCGTGGTGGCCTTCGTCACGATTCTCAACAAATGCACGCTAACAACTGACGCGGAAAAAGCGGTCCAGGCAAAATCTTTGACCCGCCTGACTGAAGTCATCCACCGGCACCCCGAACTGATCAACAAGCCGGACAAGGATAATGGGTTTACGCCGTTGCATTGGGCCGTCATGACCCATCAGACCAATATGACGGCATTCCTGCTTTCCAAAGGCGCCAAGGCCAATGCCGCCGATCTTTATGGCATGACGCCCCTGCACAAGGCCGCCGCATTCAACGAAAAGGCGAGCGCCGAGATGCTGATGGAGTATGGCGCCGATCCCCTCGCCTTCGGCGCCAAGTACGGCGTAATCAAGATGGCCCCCATCCACCTGGCGGCCGAATCGGGCTATACCGACCTGGTCGAGTTGTTCCTGGACTATGGCGTTGATGTTGATCTCACCACCAGGGGGAAAAACAGGGTCACGCCGCTACACATGGCCGCCGCAAAAGGCCGGGCCGATGTCGTGGAACTTTTACTGAAATCCGGCGCACAGGTGAATGCCAGGGACACGAAAGGCGAAACACCTTTGCACTGGGCCATCGCAGCGGAGCAAAAAGAAGTGGCCGATATGCTGAAAATTTATGACGGGATCGAATGATGCCGTCGCGGAAATCAAGAATCAAGAATGAAGAATGTAGAATTAATGAAGCGGCACGATGAGTAGTGGGTAATTAATTTTGCCGAAATTCTGCATTCTATATTCCGCCTTTTTTCTTTTTGACCGCCAGCGTCATGGCAACTTCCGGGCAGGTAAAGGGCGAATCGTATTTTGTGCAGTTGATACAGCCCATGTAGAGCTTGTGCATCAGCGTTTCCTTGGCCACCTCGTTGAAGCCGAACTGGCGGAAGAATTCCGGGGTAAACGTCAGCACCACGATCTGCGCGGGATGAAATCGCTTGATCCGCTTGATCACCGCCTTCACCAGAGCCGAACCAATGCCCCGATGCTGGTAATGACCGCTGATCGAGACGGACTTGATTTCAATGGATGGGTTGAGCGCCTTCCCGATTTCCGGTAAAATCTGCCAGGCGGCCGTCCCGATGATCCGGCCTTTGACTTCACACACCAGAAACCGGTCGATGTTCTGCACGATATCACTGATGGCGCGCGGCACCACCTCGCGGGGATGCTCTTTGATTAACGCGTAAATGGCGCCGGCATCCTCAAACCCGGCGTTTCGAATTGTCGCGGCAACGATGGTTTTCATAGATTGGAATTTATCCTCCTCGGCCGGAATACGCTTGGCACGCGTCATTTCTTGCCCCGCGCCCTGAATGGATGCGCGGGGCGCTTACCTTCAGGACGGCGCTTTCTTTTGATAAATAGCACGCGCACCCCGCTTTGGCGAGAACAAATCGCAGGTTTCCCCCGGCGCGCCCAAGGCAAGTCGCTTGCAATCATGCTGTTTTGGAGGAGTTTAGGAGCAGGCCAGGGGGTAATTCGGCGCGCAGTTCGTTGCCCTGCTTTGCATCTCGAGTATGCTTCGCCCTTTAATTTTAACTGGCTGTGCGTTGCTCTGCTTGCAATTTTTGCGCCATCATTCTATGCTTCGCCTCATGACGACTGATTTGCGCCTGTTTTCAAGTGGTAACGAAGCCGTGGCCTGCGCCGCTTACGATGCCGGAGTTATGCTCGGGACGGGTTACCCCGGCACACCTTCCACGGAAATCCTCGAGCACTTCTCCACCCTGGGCGGGAAAGCTCAATGGGCACCCAATGAAAAAGTCGCCTTGGAGGTGGCCATTGGCGCGGTCTTTGGCGGTGGCCGGGCCATTGCCACAATGAAACATGTGGGCTTGAATGTTGCCGCCGACCCTTTTTTCTCCGTCGCTTACATTGGTATCACCGGCGCGCTGATCATCGTCTCAGCCGACGACCCCGGCATGGCCTCCAGCCAGAATGAACAGGATAACCGGCACTATGCCAAAGCCGCCGGCATCCCCCTGTTGGAACCGGCCGACTCCCAGGAAGCTTATGATTTTACCGCTAAAGCCATTGAAATTTCGGAGCGCTGGCGTATTCCCGTCTTACTCCGCCTCACCACGCGCGTGTGTCATTCCAAATCCATTATTCAGCGAAAAAGTTTGCCCAAACCCTCGACCGCTCCTTTCTTCCAAAGAGACATCAAGGGCCGCGTCATGATTCCGTCCAATGCCCGGGGTGGCCACCGGAACCTGCGTGACAAACTGAGCGATATTGCCGCCTGGAATGAAAACTCCGGATTAAACATCCACATCCCGGGAGATCCATCCCTGGGAATCATAGTTTCCGGCATTGCCTGTATGCACGCGCGCGAAGCGGCGCCAAAAGCCAGTTTCCTGAAAATAGGAATGGCTTATCCCCTGCCGGTGGAAACCATCCGTTCATTTGTTAACCAGGTAAAACGCACCGTGGTCATTGAGGAGGGCGATCCATGGCTGGTTGAGGCGATTCGGGCGGCGGGAATTTCCGTGGAAGGCAAAGCGGAAATGTATCGTTTTGGCGAATTGAATGTCAACCGTGTCCAGCGCATTCTCAATCAGGATTCTTCGCCTGAACCTGTTCAGCCTGCGGGCAAACTTCCGCAATTCTGCCCGGGCTGTCCACACCGTGCCGTTTTTGAAACCTTACGCGAACTTAACTGCATTGTAGCGGGAGATATCGGCTGTTACACCTTGGGCGCGTTGCCACCCTTTGAAGCCATGGACAGTTTTGTCTGCATGGGCGCCAGCATCGGCACCGGACTCGGCCTGCGCCACGTCCTTCCCGCGGAACAGGCGCAACAGGTTGTTAGTGTTATTGGCGACAGCACATTTATGCACAGCGGCATCACCGGGTTGATCGAAATGGTTTATAATCCGCCGGCCACGGGCCATGTGGTTCTCATCCTGGATAACGGCACGACCGCCATGACGGGCCTCCAGGAACATCCCGGCACGGGCCGTACCCTTGATCATAAACCCACGGGTAAAATTATTCCGGAAGATCTGGCCAAGGCACTGGGCATTCCGCGTGTTCACGTTACAGACCCCACGGCTGATCGGAATGCTTTCAAACAACTCCTTAGTGAAAGCCTGGCCAGCCGCGAACTGGTTGTAATCATTACCCGGCGCCCCTGCCTGCTGTCGGCCAAACTCATTCGGAAACAGGGATGGGGAGCGCATTCTTCATCCAAGCCCAGGAATCCATGAAAACAACTAATGTCGTCATAGCCGGACTTGGCGGCCAGGGCGTTTTGACGTCCGCCGATATTCTGGCCGAAGCAGCTTTCATCACAGGCCTGGATGTCAAAAAGAGCGAGCTCCACGGCATGAGCCAGCGGGGTGGTTCCGTGACCAGCGATGTCCGCTTTGGCCGCCAGGTATTCAGTCCAATGGTCCCCTGGGGGCAAGCCGATTGCCTGGTGGTTTTGGAATCAACCCAAGTGGACATTAACCGGCCGGTCCTGCGCAAAGACGGCATATTGATCACACCCGAACAAATTGACCAAAAGGTTCTGCTGCATCATCGCAGCCTGAACATCGCCCTTCTGGGCGCATTAAGCCGCCACCTGCCGAACATTGCCGAACCGGCCTGGATCCAGGCTATGCGCACGCATTTGAAGGCCGCAATCCAGGATGTTAATATTCAGATATTTTTGTTGGCTCGCAAGTTGAAATCTTGAATTACGAACGGCAGGGCGTATTGATTTTTATACAGGCATCAAGGTTATGGCATGAACAAAAAACGGCGCGCACGGCCAACACAGGAACCCCGCCGGTTTCACCCGGCGAGCTTCCCAGATTATCTGCCGACTCGCCAGCTTCGCGACCTTCAGCTGGCGCGGCTTAAGACGATTGTGGCGCGGGCTTACCAGAAAGTGGATTTATATCGCCGACGCTTCGACCAGCAAGGTGTTAAACCATCCGACATCCGTTCGCTGCAGGATATTGCCCGCCTGCCGTTTACGGTCAAAACTGATTTGCGGGACACCTATCCTTTTGGACTGTTGGCCAGCCCCATGCGCGATGTCGTGCGCCTGCATGCTTCCAGCGGAACGACCGGCAAGCCGATTGTAGTGGCTTACACCCGGGAAGATATTGCGGTCTGGACCCAGGTAATGGTTCGCTCCTTTGCGGCCTGCGGGCTCCACGAAGGCGACGTCATTCAAAACGCATATGGATACGGCCTTTTCACGGGAGGACTGGGCGCGCACTACGGCGGCGAGGGGCTGGGCGCCACGGTTATTCCCATCTCCGGTGGAAATACCGACCGCCAGATCATGATCCTGAAGGACTTTGGCGTAACGGCCATCTGCTGTACGCCCAGTTATTTCATCCACCTGATTGAACGCGCCGGGGAAATGGGCATTGACACAAACAAATTGCCGTTGCGCGCGGGCGTATTCGGCGCTGAGCCCTGGACCGAAGCCCTGCGGGAGCGGATTGAGGCCGCAACAAATATCAAGGCCTATGATATTTACGGACTTTCCGAAATTGTCGGCCCGGGCGTAGGCATCGAATGTGAATGCCAGGACGGGTTGCATCTTTTCGAAGATCACTTTTATCCTGAAATTATTGATCCCAAAACCGGGAAAACGCTCCCCGACAATACCGAAGGCGAACTGGTTTTAACCACGCTGAGCAAGTGGGCCATGCCGATGATCCGGTACCGGACCCGCGACATTACGGCGATCAACCATGGAACCTGCCGCTGTGCCCGAACGATCTGCCGCATCCGCCGCATTTCACGCCGGAACGACGACATGTTTATTATTCGCGGCATCAACGTCTTTCCCTCCCAGGTGGAAACGGCCCTCCTGGCGGCCGAAGGCACCCTGCCCCATTACCAGATCGTGCTTTCCCGGGATAAGGGACTCGATCAGATGGAAGTTCAAGTTGAAGTAACCTCCGCAGTTTTCAGCGACAAGGTCGGCACCCTGGAAGCGTTGAATACCAAGCTGAGCAAGTCTCTGGAAAACATCCTGAATATCCGGGCAAAGGTCCGGCTGGTGCAGCCGCACACCATTCAAAGGAGTGAAGGCAAAGCCAAACGCCTGATTGACAAAAGAAACCTGTAATTTGCCGGCCATAACCGAAGGAAAAAATGAAAATCAAACAATTATCGCTCTTCATCGAAAACAAGCCCGGCCAACTTCTAATCCCCTGCAAAATCCTGGCCGACACCGGCATTAACATTATCACGTTGTCGCTGGCGGATACCCAGCAGTTCGGCATTCTGCGTTTAATCGTCAAGCCCTGGCAGAAGGCTAAAACCATTCTTGAAAAAGCCGGGTGCGTGGTTAAAGTCAACGATGTCGTCGCGATCGAGGTCCAGGATCGCTCCGGCGGCTTGGCTGAAATCATCAAAACCATCGATGACGCCAAGTTAAATATTGAATATATGTATGCCTTCACCTGCGGGGGCGATGGCAAAGCCGTATTGGTATTCCGATTCGAAGACATTGATCTGGCGACCAGCAACCTGCAGTCTCGCGGAGTCAATATGATCGCAAGTGTTGAACTCTATCAGCGCGCCGAAAAATTTAAAAACACCTGAATAATTCCAAATAACTCCGAGGGCATTCCCAGTGCTCCGGTCACCCTGGTTGATTCCGGCATTCTGGGCTCGATACGCCATCCGTGATTTCCGGTTGTCATGATTTCCAGTTTGACCTTCTGCCGGTGTCGCTATACGCTCAACGAAATGGGTTCAGGATGTTGTTGTACCCAGAAAGGGGAAGCAGGAATGATCGGTGTCTTGGGCGCGACTACGTTCGTTCTTTACTCTGCAGTGGCCGTGCTGCTGGCTTGGAAATACCGCAGGACGAGAGATGCTGGTTTTCTCTGGCTTGGTCTGCCACTGGTGCTGTTGCCTCTTGTGGCTCTGCCGCTCGCCCTCTGGCTTCAGGCGGGCGTAGACCGGTTGACGCTTGGACAGCAAGTCAGCACCTTCCCTTTTACCCTTGTCGAGCAGGATCGTCTCACGATGGGCGGTCTTCTCACTCTGCTCAACTTGGTGGAGCACGTGGTCTGGGGCATTCTTTCCCTGGTCGCCGTACTGGCCTTCAACAGCAGCAGAAAAGTCCAAGTCAGAGAGAACACGCACTAGGCGGTTCTAAGTCGACTCAGTTAGATCTGGCTCCGGCGGTTGTTGGGCATCATGTTGAGGCCCCCATTGTATGCTCGCGGCATACTGAATAAAACGCTATTCGTTTCGGGTGTGTGCAGTTCTCAAATAAACGGTCAGGTCGCAACAAATTGGAGGGCTTTCCATGGCATGTCGTAAACGGCTGGAAGGCAAGGCCTGCATTGTCACCGGGGCTTCCTCGGGAATCGGGCGAGGCATCGGCGGAATTATTTGCCCAGGAAGGCGGCTTGGTCATTATCGCTGATATTCAGGAGCAGCAAGGGCCGGCGGTGGCCGGATCCATAACCGCGCGGATGCTGCCGTAAAGGATACAGCCACTGCCGCCCAGTGTCCTCAATGAATACACTTAAACATCTCTTCCGCAAGATGTTCAATTCCCAGCAGTCGGGACTGGTTATTGTGATTTTAATCATCGGGCTGGTCCTGTCGCTTTTTGCCGGCTCCCACGTTGACCATCTGACCGGTAAATCGATCAACAATTTCCTGAATTCCTACACCTTGATGCAAACCGGCACGGACGCGAGCTTTTTTGCAATTATGGCCATCGGAATGACCCTGGTCATCATTTCGGGCGGCATTGACCTCTCGGTCGGTTCGATTTACGCGCTCTCTGGAATTGCCATGGCCATGTTCTTGCGCTCCGCCGGAGCGCTTTCACCGGTCGCGATGGTTACAATTGGCATATCAATATCGCTTGGCGTCGGACTTTTTTGCGGGCTCATTAACGGGGTCATGGTCACCGGTCTCAAGGTTCATCCCTTCATCATAACACTGGGCACAATGTGGGTCTTCCGCGGCATCGCTTTTGTCGCCAGCAAAGCCGAAAGCATTCTCGTGCCGGACGCGCTGACGGCCGTTACCAAGGCCAGCTTTTTCGGCCTGGCGATCTATCCGGTGCCAATTCTCATTATGCTGGCAGTCATGGCCCTGGGCGCGCTTTATCTTGTTAAGACCGTCATGGGACGGCATATCTATGCCGTAGGCGGAAACGCCGATGCCAGCCGTTACGCGGGCCTGAGGGTGAACCGGATTCTTGTGGGAATCTATGCTGTTTCCGGTTTGACCGCCGGCATTGCCGCGTTTGTCGGCAGCAGTTACTACGGCTCCGCCTCCTGCGCCGATGCCACCGGTTATGAATTGTATGTGATCGCCTCGGCAGTGGTCGGCGGGGCAAGCCTTTCCGGCGGCAAGGGCAGCGCGCTCAGCGCCATGCTCGGGGCCATCCTGATCATTCTTATTCGGCAATCCATCCGCACGCTCCATATGGACCAGAACTATGAATGGATTATCATCGGTTGTGCCATCATCTTGGCGGTCGTGCTCGACCGCCTGAACGCCCGCCTGACGGCCAAGCGACTGTTGACCGAATCGGCCCGCGCCAGGCAGGAAGGCGAAAGCCGGCCTGACCGCAGAAGCCTTGGCGAAGGCGGGACGACAGATCCTCCTGCGCCATAGCGCTACGGAGGGCGGGCGTAACCTGAGCGCCGACTTGTCCCGCCGACCAGGCTACGTCGAAGCGCTACGCCCAGGCGAGAGCGGCTTCGCGCAGGGGAAAGCTTTGAGCAAAGGCGGGGGCACGCAAAATCAAAAGAAAAGAAAGGAAAGATCCATGCGCAAGAAAAACGCGGTTGGCTTGACGATCATTCTCGCATTATGCGCCTTGATGCTTGGCGACAGCTCGCCTGCCCAGCAGGCGGCAAAGAAAAAAATCAAAATCGCCATGATCGGCAAAAGCTCGACCAACCCCGTATTCCTGAGCGCGCGCAGCGGCGCGGAGGCGGCCGCCAAGGACCTTTTGGCAAAATATAATATTCAAGTGACGATTGACTGGCGCACGCCACCGACCGAAGACGGCCAAATCCAGGCCCAGCGCCTTGCCCAGGCCGTCAATGAAGGCGCCGATGCCGTCCTGATTTCCTGCTCCGATGCCGCCAAAGTCAACGGCGCCATTAATGACGCTGTGTCACGCGGCATCCAGGTCATGACCTTTGACAGCGACGCGCCCCAATCAAAGCGATTTGCCTTCTACGGAGTGGACGATATTCAGGCGGGCGAACAGGTTATGACCGTACTCGCGGCGACAATCAACGGGAAAGGTAAGGTGGCCATCCTGGCCGGCAATCAGAACGCGCCGAATTTACGCAAGCGGGCGGAAGGCGTTGCCAAGGAGGCCGCCAAATACCCGAACATAAAAATTGTGGGCACCTTTTATCATATCGAAACGCCGCAGGATGCCGCGGCCGAAGTGGTGCGGGTCATGAACGCCTATCCCGAAATTACAGCCTGGGCAATGATCGGCGGCTGGCCGCTCTTTACCAAGACGCTCTTGAACGATCTTGATCCGGCCAAGATCAAGGTAGTAGCCATTGACGCGTTGCCCGCCGAACTGCCTTATATCAGCAAAGGCATCGCCCCGGTCCTGCTGGCTCAGCCGACTTTTAATTGGGGTTATGTTTCCGTTGAAAAAATAGTCGAGAAAATCTGCCTGGGCAAAGAGGTGCCGGTTATCAATAAAATGGAGTTGGTCATCGTGTCGCAAAAGAATCTCGGCGCCTGGGCGCGCCAGTTGAAGGCCTGGGGTTTCAGCGATGTGCCGGAAGAATACTTGAAGCTCCCGGAATGACGGATGGAAAATACAAAGCCAATTATTCGTTTTGAGGGCATCGGCAAGCGGTTCCCCGGTGTGCAGGCGCTGCAGAACGTCAACCTTGAAATCAGACAGGGGGCCTGTCATGCGCTGATGGGTGAAAATGGCGCCGGCAAAAGCACGCTCGGAAAAATCCTGGCCGGCTTGTATCAGCCGGATGAAGGCCGGGTTATTTTCGACGGGCACGCGGTTAGTTTTCACAGCCCGCGCGACGCTTTCCTGGCCGGCATCGGCATTGTTCACCAGGAGCTGGCCTTCTGCGAAAATCTTTCCGTGGCCGAAAACTTGTGCTTAAGCAATCTGCCGGCACGTGCCGGGTTTATTTCCCGGCGACTGATGAAAGCCAGGGCGGAACAGGCCTTGGCCGCGATCGGCGCCAACCTGAATGTTGAGACGCTGATGGCGGAACTCTCCATGGGCCAGCAACAACTTGTCCAAATAGCAGGCGCAATGGCCGGCGGCGCGCGGATTATTATTTTCGACGAGCCGACAAGCAGCCTGTCGCAGGTCGAGGCCCAGCGGCTTTTTAAGCTGATCAAAAGCTTGCCGGCGCGCGGGATAACCTCCATCTATGTTTCGCACCGGCTCGAGGAAATATTTGAGCTTTGCGACACCATTACCGTCCTGCGCGACGGTTGTGTGGTGGCCACAAAACCGACATCTGAAATCAGCGAAAAACAGCTCGTGGAAATGATGATCGGCCGATCCGTGGAAGCTTACTTTCCCCAGCACAAAGCCAGCGCCGGCGGCAAAACCGAGCTGTTACGCGTTGAAAATCTTTCCAGCCCGGGTAAATTTTACTCGGTCTCGTTCTGCGTCAACGCCGGCGAAATTGTCGGCCTGGCCGGCCTGGTCGGCGCCGGGCGCACGGAAATAGCGCTGGCGCTCTTCGGTCTCGACCCGCAGGCACGTGGCAATGTGTTTATTAACGCAAGCAAGGCGCGGATTACCTCGCCCGGCGAGGCTATGCAATACCGCATCGGCCTGGTGCCGGAAGACCGCAAACGCTGCGGACTGATCCTGGGCATGAGCGCCGGCGAAAACATTTCCCTGGCAATATTGAAAAAAATGGCAACATGCGGATGGATTCGGAGAAAAAAAGAAAACGAACTGGCCAGGACATATTTTGACCGGCTCCACGTGCGCGCCCCCCATATAAACACGGTAGCCGCTTCGCTCTCCGGCGGCAACCAGCAGAAACTGGTCATCGCCCGCTGGCTGGCGGCTGACTGCCAGCTGCTTATTGTGGATGAGCCGACCCGCGGTGTTGATGTCGGCGCCAAAGCCGAAATTCATGGGCTCATTGATCATATGGCTCAAAGCGGGAGCGGCATTTTGCTCATTTCCAGCGAACTGTCCGAGGTTATCAATCTCTCCGACCGCGTGCTGGTAATGCGCAATGGCCGCATGGCCGGCGAATTACCGCGCGCACAGGCTAACCAAAGTGCCATCCTTAAGCTTATGGCTGGGGTCGCCGCCTGACATTCGATGTGTTGAATACATAAAAAAAGCTTCCATTATAGTCCCCATCCACCCGGATCAATCTCAGGGCATTCTGAGTTCGGCAAGACATTAGTTGATTAGGTGATTTCGGTTTGATCTTCTGCCAGGGTGGGTATAACCTTTAATTTTAAGGCTTAAAAAATATGACTGTTCCGCAAGAACAAGAAAATTGATCACTGAACTCAAAAAACGGATAAAGCAACAAGATCACCCAACATATAAACAAACGGAGGATAACAAATGAGATTTTTCAACATAATATTGGTGGCATTTTGTGGCATTTTGCTGCATGGCTGCAATGGCCGTGCAGGTTTGGAAACGCTCCAACTTGCCAAGGATGGCAAGACCGATTATGTCATCGTTTTCACGGCAAAGGAAAAGGAAGCCGCGACGGAACTTAAGGAGCATCTCGGCAAGATCACCGGAGCCGATTTCAAGCTCGTGGCCGAAGAAGACGCTGCCGGAGTCAAAGCGCCGGCATTTTATGTCGGCCAGACGAAGTTTGCGGCGTCGCAGGGAATCGACTTCAGCAAATTCCAGGACCAGGAATGGCTTGTTCGGACGATCAGCAAGGATATCGTGATCGGCGGAGGACGGACCCGCGGGACTCTTTACGGGGTCTATGACCTGCTTGAAAACAAATTCGGCTGCCACTGGTATTCGTATGACACCACGGAAATTCCCTCCAATAAAAACCTGACGCTTGAAAATGTCAGCATCCGCAAAGAACCGTCATTTAGATCACGCCTGATAACTGATGATTGCTTTACGTCGTGGCGTTTGGAGAAAGAGTTTAAAGATCAGAAGTTTCTCCACAAAAAGAGGAGCCGTTCAAGTCTCAACGGCGGCTATATGGGAATCTGGCGGGATACGACCAGACAATTTGAAGATTGCCATAACTTCTATGCGTACATCAACCCCAAGAAATATTTCAAGGAGCATCCGGAATATTTCAGCATGGACGCGAGCGGCAAACGTTTTCACGGCACGGTCGGCCCAAGCATGGAGGGCGGGCAGTTCTGCATGAGCAATCCGGATACACTTGACATTGTCTATAACTCGCTTGTCGGTTTCATCAAAGCGGACCGCGCCAAGCTTGCGCGTGATCAATGGCCCACCACTTACGATATATCCCAGATGGACGGGACCAGCTTTATTTGCCTCTGTCCGCAATGCAAGGCGATCACCGAGCGGGAAGGCAGTGAATCAGGGCTCCAGTTGAGCTTCATGAACGAGCTGGCGCGGAGAATCTCAAAAGAGTATCCCGACGTAATCATCCGCACTTTTGCATACGGGTCAACCAAAAAGCCGCCTAAACATATCAAGCCGGAAAATAATATTTTGATCCGCTGGTGCGACAGTTACGCGGCAAGCGATTGCTTCCGCCCGTTGACATCCAAATTCAATCAAACACAAAAAGATGAGTTTGAAGCCTGGGCAAATATCGGCGCGAAAATGTCGGTGTGGGACTACTGGAACATGGGGACCGAATTTTTTGAAACTCCGCGGGTGGAAACGGTCATTGACGCAATCATTAATGATCTGCGTTATTTCAAAACAAACAATGTTAGCTGTTATTTTGCCGAACTGGGTGTCGTCGAGGCCGACAATTTCCCCAACTTCATGGACCTGCATGTCTGGCTTGCTTATCAGCTTATGCTGGATACCGATCAGGACGAGGAAATGCTGATCGGGCGTTTCCTGAAGGGCTATTACGGCCCGGCGGCTGAACCGATGGGCAAATTCCTTGAAATGCTCAGGAAAGGGGTAAAGGAAACGTCCACCAATATGACCTGCGGAGGTGCAGAGCCGCGCCCCTACTGTACTGAAAAATTCATGCAAACAGTCTGGGATTATTTGAAACAAGCGTATGACGCGGCTCCCGCAGGCTCGGTTTACCGTTCAAACGTTGAGAAAGAGATGCTGACGCCGATCTATGTTATTTTGAGGAACAAATGGGCTATCGGCAACCGCAAGGAAATGATCGATATTTATAAAAACACACGCCTCAAATATATCGAGCGGATAGATGCGAAAAGACAAGATCTTCGTTTGCCTTGGCTCGGTAAATTGAAGACCAACCTGAACTCTTTTGAAATGGTCAATCTCCCGGTACCAAAAGGTTTTGAGGGACGTGAAATAAGATTACTCGGCTGGCCGAACCTTTGCTGGTTCAAGGATACGACGGAAGAAAGTTATGCGGCTGATCCGGATTCGGTTGCCGGGAAGGCTCTGCTCAGCCGAAAACGCCGTTCTTATGAAAAGCCGGCCATTCACAGCACGACAACGCCGGGAGCCGGGACAATGTATTCCACGGCCGTCGGCATCTATGACTATGGCACAAAAAAGGCAATCGATATCGACCTGAGGAAGGACCTCCCGCAGGATGAAAAGTATCACTGGTATAAAATCGGCGTCTATGAGTTGACGCCCGGGACTTTCGTGTGGGGGTTCTACTGGGAAACGCAATGCAATCTTGCTCACCTTTGCCTGCCGCCGGGCGGAAAAGCAGACGCCAATTCCTGGGAAGTCTGGGTCTCGCTCAAATTCACCGGCCCGGGATATGTGAAAGGATCGACCAAAAACAACGAGATCTACTGGGACCAGGTGATGCTCGTCAAGCCGGGTGATCCTGACAAACAAAAATAAAATCACGCCGGCCCCGGTCGCGCCGACACAATTCTAACACCTTCGGCAAAACCAACCCGACAGACGGAGTATCTTCACCAGATTAAAACGATGTTTCGATGGGGCGAGGATCTGGAAGTGCGCGCCGGCACCCATGAAATTCGTAAGACCGATATTATTCTGGAGAATGCGGCGGGATAACCACTGTGACGAAGGGGATTAATAAAATAATTGATTTAACCGATGACTAAGGACGCCGATCTGTATTTGGGTTGCGGGTATAACCAGCCTTAAGG
>Ga0247842_10005890_pt1 | contig 14189 bp, 10 predicted proteins | sample LaCruzMarch2015__3_FD_192411 | JGI IMG/M metagenome (GOLD analysis project Ga0247842, IMG submission 192411) | Freshwater microbial communities from meromictic Lake La Cruz, Castile-La Mancha, Spain - LaCruzMarch2015_19m | ecosystem: Environmental > Aquatic > Freshwater > Lake | place: Spain...
TTACCTGCTGCTTGAAGAATTTCGTCAACTAGGGCACAAAGTCTATGTTTTAATTGGTGATTTTACAGCGCGAATCGGTGATCCGTCTGATAAGACAACGGCGCGTAAGCAATTATCACGCGAAGAAGTTTTAGCGAATGTTAAAAGTTGGTTGAGGCAAATTAAGCCGCTAATGGATTTTGAAACTAAAAATAATCCACCAGAAATTGTCTATAATCATGATTGGCTCTCAAAATTGACGATGGAAGACGTAATAAATTTGGCGTCGAATGTAACGGTGCAAAGAATGCTTGAGCGCGATATGTTTCAGAAAAGAATCGCCGAGGAAAAACCAATTTATTTACACGAATTTATGTACCCGCTTATGCAGGGCTATGATAGTGTCGCTCTTGGAGTTGACGTGGAAATGTGCGGGACAGACCAAATATTTAACGCCTTAATGGGGCGAACATTACTCAAAAAATTCAAAAATAAGGATAAATTTGTCGTGGCCGTAAATTTAATGGAAAATCCCGTGAGCGGAGAATTAATGTCAAAAAGTAAAGGGACGGGCATATTTTTAGATTTTTCCGCTGAAGATATGTATGGCGGGATTATGGCGCAACCCGATGAAATGATTAAGGTGTTTTTGGTAAATAATACCCGGATGCCTTTAGCAGAAATTGAGGAATTACTAAAATTAGATAAACCAAGAGACGCTAAAATGAAAACCGCGTACGAAATTACTAAGATTTTTCATGGCGAAAAAGAGGCCTTACTCGCTCAAGAAGCTTTTATAAAAAAAGTGCAAAAAAAAGAAGCGCCAGACGATATTGCGGAAATTTTGATTGGTTCGGAAAGCGAAACCTTGTTTAATATTTTAAAAAAATGTTTGACGGATAAGAGTAAGAGCGATATTAAACGCCTAATTGAGCAGGGAGCTGTCCGAATTGACGGGCAGGTTTATACGGATTTAGAAAGCATGATTAAACTGAGTAAAGATGGTCTAAATTTAAATGTTGGTAAGAGATTGTGGCTGAAAATTAAGAGATAAATTATTTAAATAATAGGAAAAAAAAATTAGAAAAAAGACCGCTATGAAAACGGTCTTTTTGTTTTGCCTTTCTTTCCGATTTATTGTATAATTTTAAGGTATAGTTCGGGAAATATTTTTTTAATTATGGCCCTCGACGCAGAACTTATTGAGCGCAGTAATCAACGAAATGAGAAGGCGGATAACTCAGAGAGTAATGTGCCTAATTCAGATTATGAAGAAGGCGATAGCGCTAGTCGATCAGGAAGTTTGAGGGAAAATGTTCAAGCTGCAAAAAATGGTGTCCCCCCTCAATCTCAAGGGGATATAAGAGCTGACAAAAAAGCAAAAAGTCGGACTCAGGACACTAAAGAGGGGGTGGCGAGCAAGGGAATAGAGATGGCGTTATCGCCTGCTAAAAAAGGAATAAGTAGTTTATTAAAATCAGCATGGTTAAACTTAATTACTTCCTGGGGACTTACGTTAATTTGGATAGATATTCATGTTTTTGGTAATCAAGTACTGGGAAATAAATTATTTTGTGATTTAGGAGAAGAATGGGTTCCAGATGTACATATTGGAGCAAATGAAACGGCGGGAAAAATAGAAGAACCCAAAAAAGCAATTGGTCTAGTTGAGAATATGGGATGTTGTTGTTTAAATTTAGGATGTCTACTCCTAGTAATAATGCTTATGTCTCTTTTTGCTATGATTGCGGCAGCACTATCAAATCCACTTCAGGCAGGTTGGGAAATAATGAAAGTTGTTTTTCAAATAATAAAAAACATTTTCATATAACATTGATATAAATTTTATGAGGGGAAGATAATTGATATTTATGATTATTAAAAAAAATAAAAAAATATTTTCTTTTCTCCTTGTTCTTTTTTTGGGAACTGGTTTTTTATTGTTAGCGCCTAGCGCACATGCTTCGGGAGAATGGGCTGGTGAAATAATAGGCACCATGATTAGTTGGCTTATTGGAGCTTTAATGGCTATTCTAGGTCTAGTTATGACGGCCCTTGTTTCCGTTGCGCAGTATAGTAATTTTATTGGCGCACCGGCAGTTGAGAAAGGTTGGTCAAGCGTACGCGATGTTTGCAACATGTTTTTTGTTCTCATACTTTTAGTAATTGCTTTTGCGACAATTTTAAAAATCGAAAATTATAGTTATAAAAAATGGCTGCCAAAATTAATTTTGATGGCTATTTTAATAAATTTTTCCAAAACTATTTGTGGATTGCTTATTGATGTTACTCAAATAGTCATGCTGACTTTTGTCAACGCTTTCAAGGATATCGTGGCCGGTAATTTAATGACAACTTTAGGACTAACAGATATATTAACTTTAGCCAATAATAGTGAAGATGTTGGTTTTTGGGCGATTGTTGGTGCTTATGTTCTTGGTTTTTTCTATACTTTGATTGCTTTGGTCGTTATTGTCACAATGCTCGCGATGCTTGTCATGCGCATTATAATGATCTGGATTTACGTTGTCTTATCTCCTGCTGCTTACTTATTGTCAGCTTTTCCCGGCGGGCAAAAATATGCCAGCCAGTGGTGGTCAGAATTTATTAAGAATATAATTGTCGGCCCTGTTCTCGCTTTTTTTATTTGGTTATCTTTTGTCGCCTTGCAAACGCAGAGTTTTTCTACAGATTTTCCAGTGGTTGGTGCAGGTCAAACAGTGGAGCAGACTCAGGGCGGAGGTTTGATAACAACTAAAGCGTCAACTTCGGTGGCTATGACTGCCACGAAAGCCTCGACGCCAGATGCTTTTGTTAAATTTGTGATTGCCATCGGTATGCTTCTTGGTGGCCTTAAAATATCCCAGGAAATTGGCGGAGCGGCTGGAAATATTGCCGGAAAAGGCATGTCGAAAATTAGTCAGGGTACGGCGTTTGTCGGCGGTGCAGTTAGTGGTTATGCGTTAGGAAGAGCCAAGGCAGTCGGACGAGGAACGAGAAATGCCGCTCTTGGTGGTAGTGGAGCTTTAGCGAAGTTGGTAGGAAAAGGGGTTTCATATAAAGCTGATCCTAACTCAAAAAGAAATGCAATTGGCCAAGCTTTACAGTCAGTGGGCGCTATTAATTCACAATGGCGTAAAGACGCAATTCAAAAAACAAAAACGGAAAAAGAAAAAAAACGACAGAAATTTCTGGAAAAGATTGGTATGGGAGAAAAAACTATGCATGCAACGAGTGAGTTTTTAAAAACGGATTCGGGTAAGAATGTGTCAAATATTGCCGGAGCTGTTGGGACTGGGGCGGTTATTGGGACAGCTTGGGCCGGCCCGGTTGGAACGATAGCTGGAGGCCTCGCTGGCGCAGTAGTTGGTGGACTTCAGGGTCTTTTATCCCCGCTTGCTGGCTGGTTAAAGCAAAAAGGAGCTGACCAAACCGCTGCGGGCAATCCATGGTACGGAAAACGATTAAAATTCATGGGTGAGCAAGCTTCGGCGGTTCATAGCTTTGCGACCAAGACTACCCAGAAAGGAGCCAAAAGGGGGGCTGAAAAAATTGAAACAGCTAACGCTAGAGTAGAAGTATTAGCAAAAAATCCTGGCGCATTAACAGCAAACAATGGTATGACGCCGTCAACTGCATATTCAATGTCAGGTCAGACCCCTGAACAAGTGGCGTATTTTGATCGGTTGCAAAGTGGAGATAATCCGTTTTCCGTCGATGCAATTGCTAATCTCGAAAAATGGGCTGGAAGTAGTTATACTGGCGCTGACAGAGGTTACAATTATGAGGAAACTGACCCTAAACAAAAAGAGCGGCTCGAGTCTTATGTTCAAGGTATTGCTGCCTATAAAAAAGGAAATGGCGGAAATAACGATATAAGTAAATTAACTAATTTAATTACCATATTGGATAGAGTATCCAGAATAGGAACAGTTGATTCTCAAAAAGATAAAGTCATTGCTAACCGCAAAACCGGAAAAGTTGGTGAACAAGGTAGCGGTGGTTTAGCAGTTGAGACTTTTGCCAAGAATGACACAACTAAGGGTAATAGGGACATTATCGGGGTTGATTTTAACAAAATGAAGGGAACAGGACTAGATCCTAAGGCAGAGGCGAGTTTTCCGACTGGTAGTGAAGTCGGGCCAATTATTCAGGCGCTTGTGGCGCAAATTAAAGCGGAAAGAAGTAATTTGGTAGCACAGAAGGCAGACGGAAGCATTGATGAAGCTAAATTTCTTGAAAAAAATGCTATTTTAGATAAAGCGGAGGGCCGTTTAGCGAATCCTGATTTTGAAGATCTTAGACTCAAAAATACAGCTAGCGCCAATTACGGACGTCAGGAAAGTATGACTTCAACTTATCACGAAGAAATTCATAAGGGCGGAGTTGAAGATGAAGATTTAACCGAAAGAATGGCGCAGAGCTTGATGGCGAATAAGCTTTACGGACGCAATGCGGGAACAAAGGGTCGTCACGCCACAGAAATTGCCGAGGAAGCTAAAACCATGAAAGACCAGGGAATGAGCAATGATGTGATTATGGTAGAAATTGATAAGGAAATAAAAGCACGTTTGAGCGCGGAAGGCGCAAATCGAGCGGCCAGAGTTATCAAAATGGAAAAAGGTGAAAAAGAAACACAGTCTCAAGCAGTTGAAGGAAAAGTCAGTGAACCGATTAGAGAGACAGTCGTTGAAGCCGCTAGTGAAAAGATTGGTAAGCCTGAAGAAAAACAAGTATCTCAGAAAGGAGAAGAAAAGGTAGTTGAGTCTCGCGCGGTTGAAGAAAAAACTAGTAAGCCAGAGAGCGAAACTTCTAGCGAAACTGCCGGTGAAGCGACTGAAGAACCAAAAGGGCCTGAGAAAAAACCAGCGGCTGGCACAGAACAACCAACCTTAAACACGGAAGAGCTGCAAAAAGCCTTGGAAACTTTAACGGAAAAAGTAACTAAAACAGCTTCTTCGTTTAAACCTGCGCCTGGAGGAAATAAAACTAGCGGTTCTAACAATAACCTGCTCTTCCCACTCAAACAGCTCAATATTAATATGCGAAAGATACCAGCGGCTATTAGTAAAATTAGTGGCGGCAGTGCGCCGACAACGATTATCGAAGCGAGCGCGATTAATGATGCTGTTAATAATACGGCCGGTAGTGATTTTGGTGGAGAAGCGAGTAGTGAAGGTGGGAGCGAGACTGGCGGCAAAACTAGCGAGTAAATAATAAAAACTATGAATTATTTTACCGAGTGCTTAGCAAAATTTCGAGAACTAACTGATCTTGCCCGAGAAGCGTTTGGCGGGTTAGAAACTTATGCGGTTGTTCAAGAAATAGAGGATAAATATAAGATAAAACTAAGTTTTTTAGTTATTTTAGTCGCGATTGGCGAGCTGGAAGAGAATGATATTGAAGAGTATTTAATTTTGAAATTTAAACTTACTCCGTCCAATGCACAAGTTGTAAAAGAAGAGTTAGTGGTTAAAGTTATCGATCCGGCTTTTGAAAAATTGATAAATATAAAACCGGAAAAAAGTATTCGTGTCGGCAAGGAAGAAATTATAAATTTATTTACTAAACGAGTTCGGGAAACGCTTAAGGCTTCACCAGATACGATTCGAGGACTGAATATTGTTATTTTTAAGCTATTAAACACTAACGAAGACTTGGAAGAAAAAATAATAAATCTTTTGTATAATAACGATGAAACTTTAACCATCGCGCGTTTAATTTTGGCCGAGCGCGAAGTGCCCCCAACAATTTCTAATTGGCTTAAGGATTTTATCAAACTTAACGGGAGTGAGCTGTTCGATGATTTAGTGCTCGCTCAATATTTGAGCACCTCTGCTAATACTAAAAATTTAAGTTTAGAAGAAAAAGAACTTGTTAGTAAACTACTAAAACTTTATCGTAATTTAGCCTTTTTCCCGGAAAGTATGGATAATTTAGCGCTTGAAGATTGGCAAATTATCCCCGTCGATAGGAGGAAAGAAGAAGAATTCACTGATGTCTTAAGCGAAGAGAAGCCGGAACCCAGAAGTAAACCGGCCGCTCCAAAGCCAATCGTAAAGACAGCTCCTAGAGTTGCAGCCAAACCAATAACGTCAAAAATTAGTGCGCCTCTAAAGATTCAAAAAGTTGAAAAGCAAGAAATTACTTCAGAAATAAAACCAGAAATTAAAACGGAAATTAAAACAGAAAATAATTCTTTCGATGAACTTAAACAAACTCTAGCTCAGTACGCGTCAGACAGTCTTGAATACAAAGCCGTTTTGCAGGAAATAGGCCGTTTAAAAAAGAAGAAAAAATAATTAACTTTTTTAATGTTTGATTATTTGCAACAATTTAATAATTTACCTAAAGAATTACGCGATAAAGTTTCCTCGCCGAGCGTGATGGCGGCTTTAGCCGAGCTTGAAAAAAAATATCAGGTTGATTTAGCGATGGCCGTGATGAAAGTCATGATAAAAAGCACGACGCTAAAAAATCTCCCTGCCTATTTTATAAGTGATTTTAATTTAGGCCAAACAAGTGCCGAGAGTTTAGTTAATGAATTGACGGCGAAAATTTTTGTGAACGCGGCTGATTATTTAGGATTAAAAAAAGAAGCTAAGGCCTTAGACTTAGATACAGATATTAATTTAATTATTTCTGGAGCAGGCTTATTTTTACCCAGTAGTGATTCAGTCGGCCGCTTTAAAAATATTTTATCCACTTACCTTAAAGGGGTAAGGAGTAAGATTGCTGCCCGAGATGCTTTAACGAAGTCGGTTAGTATGGGCGGTCTTGATTTAACACCGAACGAAGCCGATCGTATTTTTAAAGTTTGTGAGCAATCAACTTTTACGAGCCTAGAAGTTAATCTTGATGTCGTTAGCAAAAGATTAATGCCCCAAACTAGATTAGATAAAATTATTGCCTCGGTTGATAATAATGCAGTGAGTGCTGAATATGATTTAAAACAGGCAATCGCGTCCGGACAAATTAAGAAGGCGGAAGCGGTTGTTGCGCCAATTAAGCCAATTCAAACAATCCAGCCAATTCAACCAATTAAGTTGGACACAAGTCATGAGTTGCCGATTCCGGAAAAGCAATTAGACTTACCCCTAACGAGCGAGACTAACAAAGAAGTAGTCGCGCCAGAAGACAAAAAAATTGTTTCACGCTCTTTTAACCCAGTACCACCCAAGGCACCGCTGCCAGCGTTGAAGTCAACTCCAGCGCCAGCAACAGTACCGGCGTCTTCACCAATGCGATCACCGCTAGTTAAGCAAAGCCCATCTGTATTAATAGCTACTCCTATTTCGGCCATAAAAAAACCAGAAAAAAAATTGGGATTTTTTGGAAAAATTTTTAAAGGAAAACCAAAAGAAAAACTTGCACCAGTTTCTAAACCAGTATCATCTACTAAACCCGGGCAGCCTGTGAAATCCGGACAGTCCGTGAAACCTTTAAACAATCCCGTGCTTGAACCAATTATAAAGCCCGTAGTGCCCTCTGTACTAATAAAGCCTGTGCCCAAGTTGGTTCCTCGGCCAGCGCCGCCTATTCAGAAACCCATCGCCGCCTCACGCCCAATATTTGCACCATCGATTTCTAGGCACATTATGCAAGATATTAAGGTAGTTCCTAAAGTCATGGGACCGCTGGAAGAATTGCAATTTCTTGATTTGTTAAATTTTCGGCGTTTAGGAAAAAATCCAGTTGAAATAACCGCTAAAATATTTTCTAAAGTAAAATTGTTGGAGGCGGATGGTTATGATAAAATGGTTGCAGGTGTTCGTGCTTGGCGCCAGAGTCCGGTTAACCGACTATACTTAAAAATGGTGCAAGAAGCAATCGGCCAGGGAATAACGATTAAAGACCTTGCTCTTGTTAAACAAAAAGACAGTAAAGATTATTTAAATATAGAAGAAATTGAAGCGATTTTAGCTATGAATAGCAAGTTAGTTTTTTAATATGCAACAGTTTACCGTTCCTCAATTTATCGACGTAGAAAGTAAAATTATTGGGCCAATAACTACCCGGCAATTTTTGATTATCATCGGGGCTGGAGTTATCGTCGCTATTTCTTATAAAATTTTCGATTTTTCTTTATTTTTAACAATTACTGTCGTGGTTGTTTTGATTGCGGCGATTTTTTCTTTCCTTAAAGTGAATGGTCGCCCTTTTCATTTTTTTATTTTAAATTTAATTCAAACAATCAAACGACCCGGAACTAGAGTCTGGAATAACCGACTGACTATTTTTGAGGAGATTGATAAAACATCGTTTGTTCGGCCGGCGATAAAGGTTCTACCTAAAGAAGTATATAGGAAATCACGTTTGGCCGAGCTCGCCCTAGTCGTTGATACTAAAGGAAGATATAAAGGAGAATAAAATATTATGCCCAAAAGCAGTATGGCTAGAAGTAGCGTTTCCGTGTCCACCCAACAGTATCTCGATATCACGGAAATAAAAGAAAATACCATCGTTATGAAGGATGGTACTTTGCGTGCAGTTTTACTTGTTTCGAGTATTAACTTTGCTCTCAAGAGCGAAGACGAGCAAAACGCCGTCATCGATTCTTATGTTCGCTTTTTAAACAATCTATCATTTACTCTCCAAATTGTAATTCAATCACGCGAACTCGATATTGATAACTATCTCCAGTATTTAAAAGAGAAAGAGAAAGAACAAACTAACAAATTATTAAAAGTACAAACGGCTGACTATGTTGAGTATATTAAGGAGTTAACGTCTCTGGGGAAAATAATGAACAAGCGGTTTTATATTATAGTACCCTATAACCCCATGTCTGATGTTCGCAAGGGATTTTTTAGTTTAATCGGCGAATCCTTAAAACCGGCGACAATTATAAAACTAAAAGAAAGAACCTTTTTGCAATATCAAGAAATGCTCGAAAGACGAATTGAAAGTGTTGTTGGTGGCCTTGAATCCATGGGCGTAGCTGTGGCCCGTCTAGATACCCAGAGTTTGATTGAATTATATTATAAGACATATAATCCGGAAACTGCAAAAAATCAGGATTTGGTTGATTTAGAGAAATTACGGGTTGAGAAATAATAAATCTATGGTTAATTTTAATAAAGAGGATAATCCGAATAAACTAACCCTGCAATCTAAGGTGACTTTAGGGTCGCGTAACGCCGCTCCTTTGATTGAGGCGAATCCGAGTTTAACTCGTGAAGTGATTGAAGAAGAAAAGGCTTTCCGACGGGGGGTTTTGTCTGTGCGTGATATTATTGCGCCGGCGAGCATAAAAATAGAAGCTAATTTTTTACATTTAGGCGATAAATTTTTACGTACTATTTTTGTCATCAGTTATCCCCGCTATATTTCCGTTGGTTGGTTTGCGCCGATTATTAATTTGAACTTTACTTTCGATATTTCCATGTTTTTCTATCCAGTTAAAAGTTCAATTGTCTTGAAGCAGTTAAAAAATAAAGTAGGTTCCCTAGAAGCACAAATAATCTCCGACGCCGAAAAAGGGGCAGCGCGTGATCCACTCAGAGAAACTGCTTTACGCGATATTGAATATTTACGCGACGCACTTACTCAAGGAACAGAAAAGTTTTTTCAATTTGCCTTATATGTTACTTTATATGCGGATAATTTAGAAAATCTTGATCGCGCCTCGGACCAAGTTGAGGATATTTTCGGCTCCCGTCTGGTTTATTCGCGCCGCGTTTATTATCAGGCTGAGCAAGGTTTTAACTCTACCTTACCTTTAGGAAATGATGAATTATTTATTACTTTTAACATGAATTCCTCCCCTATTGCCTCTTCTTTTCCGTTTATTTCTAGTGAATTAACGAGCGATCAGGGTATTTTATATGGAATTAATCGCCATAATAATAGTTTAATTCTCTTTGATCGCTTTACTCTTCAAAACGCCAACTCGGTAGTTTTTGCTACATCGGGAGCAGGGAAAAGTTATGCAATTAAATTAGAAATTCTGCGTTCGCTCATGTTGGGTACAGACGTTATCGTAATTGATCCGGAATATGAATATAAACATTTGTCAGAAGCCGTTGGCGGAACATATATTAATATCTCCTTATCATCGGAAAATAAAATTAATCCTTTTGACTTGCCGCGTTCAGTCGGCGGGGAGGCTAAGCCAAAAGATATTATTCGCAGCGCGGTAATTACGCTTAAAGGCTTGGTTCGCTTAATGCTTGGTAATTTAAATTATGATGAGGACTCTATTGTTGATCGCGCCTTACTCGAAACATACGCTAAAAAAGATATTACACCCGATTCAGACTTGTCTAAAATTGAGGCTCCAGTTATGTCCGATTTAGAGCAGGTTCTTGACGGGATGGAAGGCGGCGCTGATTTAGCTTTACGCTTACGTAAATTTACGCAAGGAACCTTTGCTGGTCTTCTTAATAATCAAACTAATGTTGAAATGAATAATCAATTGATTTCTTTTTCGGTGCGCGACCTTGAAGATGAGCTGCGGCCGATTGCTATTTATACGGTTGTTAACTATATTTGGAATGTTGTGAGAAGCGAGATGAAAAAACGCATTTTAGTAATTGATGAAGCTTGGTGGATGATGCAACATGAAGATTCAGCTAAGTTTATTTTTGCTCTCGTTAAGCGCTGTCGTAAATATTACTTAGGCGTAACGACTATTACTCAAGACGTGAATGATTTTTTAACTTCACCTTACGGTCAAGCCATTGTGACTAACTCATCCATGCAAGTTTTGCTCAAACAGTCGCCTGCGGCTATTGATTTGATTCAGAAAACGTTTATGTTAACTGAAGGCGAGAAATATTTGTTACTGGAATGCGGTATCGGCGAGGGAATATTCTTTGCCGGCAATAAACACGTGGCCATGAAAGTGGTTGCCTCTTACACTGAAGATCAATTAATTACTTCTGATCCGCGCCAATTACTGGAAATTGAAGAAGCTAAAAAAGATTTTGAAGAAAGTTTAAAACAATAAGAGTAAATATTTATAATTTAAATATATGCAATCAAGTCGTAAAAAACTGGGAATATTTATCATAATAGTCGGACTAATATTAATTATTTTAATTATTTATTTTACTTTTTTTAGAAAAAAGACCACTGAAATTCTTATGCCGCCACCCGAATTAACACCAATTGTTAATCAATTACCCGTGACGACCACCGTAGGCACAACGACGCCAAGTGATAAGCCGAGAAACTATCAGCAGTATAATATTGACGGTGAAGCTACCCACAAAATTAATGAAACTGATTTGGGTAAGATTTCGATGTCTTTTGCTGAGCGTTTCGGTTCCTACTCCAACCAATCTAATTATGGAAATTTTACTGACTTAAAGATATTTATGACCGATACGATGAAAACCTGGGCGGATAAATATGTTGCTGATTTAAAGAGTAAACCGCAAAATGGTTCGGCTTATTATGGCATTGTTAGCCAAGCCTTAACTTACGAAATTAAAAAATTTGATGATAAACGCGGGCAAGCTGATATTTTAATTGCGACGCAACGCCGGGAGAGCACTGAGTCAATCAACGGGGGCGAGCCATATATTCAAAATCTTAATTTAAGTTTAATGAAAGTAAACGGTGAATGGCTTTTTGATAAAGCCTATTGGGAAACTAAATAATTATGGCCACAATCAAAACAATTTTCGTCTGCTCAAATTGCGACGCCCAACATCCTAAATGGAGTGGGCGTTGTTTGGAATGCGGTTCTTGGGGGACCTTGCGCGAAGAAGTAAGTGATAGCAAGGATGCGAAAAAGGAAATGACTAAAAAACTTGGTGGCGCGGAAGTAATTGATTTGGCCACTATTAAGGCGACTTCATTAGAGCGTCTTAAAACCGGTATTAGCGAAATAGACAGAGTTTTAGGGGGCGGGCTCGTTCCGGGGTCGCTCGTGCTTCTCAGTGGCGAACCAGGCATTGGTAAATCGACGCTCGTCGCCCAAATCGCCAACGCCGTCGGGAAAAAATATGAAACTATTTATGTAAGCGGCGAGGAATCAGCCGTCCAAGTTAAGGCGCGTCTAAGCCGTCTCGAATGTGATTTTAATAATTTAAAATTTATTTCCGAAACTAATATTGAGAAGATTGTTGCGACGGCGAGTAGACTGCGACCAAATATTTTAATTATCGATTCCATCCAAACCGTCTACTCCTCTTTAATCCCGACAGAAGCCGGTAATATTTCGCAAATTCGAGCGGCGGCCGTTAAATTTTTAGAACTTGCTAAGGAAAATGATATTGCTATTTTTTTAATCGGTCATATTACCAAAGACGGACAAGTGGCTGGTCCTAAGTCACTCGAGCATATTGTCGACACAGTTTTATACTTAGAAAATGAAACTAATAATAATTTTTGCCTGCTGCGTGCGACTAAAAATCGCTTCGGCTCGGTCAATGAATTAGGCGTTCTAGAAATGACTGGTATTGGTTTTAAGGAAGTAAAAAATCCAAGTTTAGTTTTTGTCGAAAGCGGATTAAATAATATTTCCGGTTCGGTTATTGGTTGCGTGATTGAAGGAACCAGACCATTTTTAATTGATATTCAGGCACTGGTCACAAAAACAGTTTTCGGTTATCCGCAACGCAAAGCGAGTGGTTTCGACATTAGCCGTTTGCAAGTATTAAGCGCGGTTATTTCAAAACGTACAAAAGTAAATTTAATAAGTGCCGACATTATTTTAAATGTTGTTGGGGGACTAAAAATATCTGACCCCGCGCTTGATTTAGCGGCTTGTGCGGCTATTATTTCATCAAATGCTAATAAGAATTTTGACCGACGGACAATTGTTTTGGGCGAAGTTGGTTTAGGCGGGGAAGTGCGTAATGTTTTTCGGCTCGAGGAAAGACTAAAAGAAGCTGAACGTTTAGGTTATCTTAATGCTATAATTCCGAACGTCGAGGTAAAAGGCGGAAAATTAAATTTAAGCAAAATAAAAGATTTAAGTGAGTTAGTCGAAATTATTAAATAGTTTTATTTTGATATTGAGAAAATTAAAAACGGGGTCTTTTGGACTCCGTTTTTTTTGTTTGTATGTTTGGTTTTTAGCCGGCCAGGACGATTTTTTTGTTCTTTTTTTGAGCCCGGGCGGCGGCTTCAGTTGCTTTTTTGTTTTTTTTGAGGCGGGCGATTTCTTTTTTGAAAATTGCTTCCAATTTTGTTTTGTTTTGTTCGCCGAGATTTAAATCTCGGAAATTTTCGAATATGGGCTTTCTGTTTCCCCGATCAAGTTCCTTTTCGGGATAGGTAGCCACGGTCATATTAGTCATAGCGGCGTTGACTCTGATGTCACTGGGGTCGATCGTTACTTCACCCCCGTTCTTAAATCCAGACATGAAATTTTGCATGTTTTTCTCTTTTTAAATGGTGGATACTATAATATAAATGAACTTAAAAATACATTATCATTTGTTTGGAATTATGTCAATACTGATAAATAAGCTAAGAAATAAGCTAAGAAATAAGCTAAGAAATAAGCTAAGAAATAAGCTAAGAAATAGACGGTTATTAGGCAAAAAAAAGCGAGTAATTTATGCTATTGACATTATATATAAAATGTGCTATTATTAGGCTAGGTGAAAAGTGAATAAACATAAACTAAAAATAGGAGACACGAGAAATGAGTACATTTAATTTTTATTTAAGTTGGACCGTAAAAATCCTAGGAAGCATCTCAATGCTAATCTTGGCATCATTCGCCCTCCTTTTCCTTGGCTTTATGCTGGGGGAAATAGAACCGAACGGTTCGGTAGCAGAAGACGCAATGAGGTTCCTCATTAACCAACCTTTGGTTATGATGACCATGTTACTTTTAAGCCTTTGGGCCGGAATCATTTTCTGGAAAAGAAAATAATTTTGCCTCGGAGCACCATTTCGAAAACCCGCTCACAACATCAGCGGGTTTTTTCTTTGGTAAAATATGTATGATCATTTATTCCAAATGAATTTTGCTTTCCCATTCACCTAGTTTTGCTCTTAAGAGAGGATAATTTTTTAACTCCGGATCACTATTTACTAAAGCACTCGCTTCGGCTTGGGCTTTTTTTATGTTTTCAAAATCAAATAAGGAAGCGATTTGCAGCTCAGGAAATCCACTTTGGTCTAAACCATAAATTTCGCCAGCCCCACGTAGTTTTAAATCTATTTTCGCCAGAGAAAAACCGTCGCTGTACTTAGTCATCGCATCCAGGCGCGTGATTGTTTTCTCATTCGTTAACTCTTCGCTT
>Ga0247842_10005892_pt1 | contig 14185 bp, 13 predicted proteins | sample LaCruzMarch2015__3_FD_192411 | JGI IMG/M metagenome (GOLD analysis project Ga0247842, IMG submission 192411) | Freshwater microbial communities from meromictic Lake La Cruz, Castile-La Mancha, Spain - LaCruzMarch2015_19m | ecosystem: Environmental > Aquatic > Freshwater > Lake | place: Spain...
TGTCGGGTTACTGATCGGTACGTTCCTGCTCGCCGTTCCACCCTTGATCTTCATGAAGATGAAGAAGCCCGGTTGGGTCGAGACAGAAAAAGAGGTGAACTGAAATGTACCGGTATGTCTCTGTTCAATCCACAGAAAAAGGAGGATCGCCATGACCCGGATTACGAAGGAAGACTGGGCAGTCATCGTCATCATCCTCGTTGTGATCGCTATCCCGCTTGGGGCAATCATGGTCTTTGTCACCCCCGAACCCTTCCATGTCACAACGGGGGATATCATCAGCGACGCCGCACACAATGCGGGGCTGAGGATTGTAAATTCCACAAATGGCACGTTGATGTTCCAGGGAGCTACTGCGGGAAAGAGTTACACTGTTGCAGACCGCGAGGGGCATCTCTATATTCTCTATATCCAGACGTTTGACCGTGTAGAATCCCGGGATGCTGCCATCAGGTTATATAACGCACATCCTGTCGCAAAGGGCAAACCGTCCGGGGACTTGATCATCGTCGGGGACACGCTTGTCTATATCCCGTCCTCGTCTGCGTCCATCAAACAATTGATGCTCCCCGGGATAATAGCGCAGAAGTTGGGAAATATTTAAGGCACTCATTTTTTAGCCCAAATTTTTTCGAACAGGTTTTCTTCAATCACGGATTGGCAATTCTGCCTTCCGGGGAGGGCACATTTTTTTCCATTTGATCTCATCCTGAAGTGGGTGAAGAACCCAACGGGAAAATGGTGAAAATATGGTTTCGGAGGTTACCAAGAAAAACCGGGCGATTTTAGTGTCTTTCAATTTATGCGCCTAAATGTTCGGGAAGTCAGGATCCATACCACACGCACGCGATCTGGTACTGGGTGATAAACGCCCTTGGGATCTTCCGGATGGACCGGCTCGTTCTGGAGGATCTCGCGATCTATACCCGGCAGCCGCTGGAATTAGTGGGAGATCTCTACGGGGTGGTGTGAGGCGGGGGTGTGTCACTATGTGCGGAGAGGGGATCATCTGAGGTAGTTTGGAAATTACAGTTATCAGGCTGGGTTATAGCCACTAAAATACCCTCAAATTGCAGAGATTTGTTTTAAGAGTTTATAAACGACCGACCCTTTTTTTAGTTTTGACCAGCCTGTTATGAGCTAATTTTCCCGTCACTTATCAGGGTGCAACTACCGAAATGCGATCGATTCTGGAAAAATCCCTATCATTTGTGATGAGATGATCGAGTTTATAGTGAGTGTAGCAGGCAGTATGGAGCGCATCAGAAAATAGCAGCCCGTACTGGCGTGAAAGTGCGAGTGCCTCATCCAGTACCGGAGCAGTATCCAAGACGGTGAGCCGGTAATCATGGAGCACTTCCCGTGTTACATCAAACGGCAGAGAAAAATCACTAATCCGATCCGGGTTATGTTTCAGGAATGTGATCGCTTCTGCTGGCTGCATTCCTTTTTCTGCGTACACTTGCATGAGCAGAACTTTGTGGAAGAACTCGTCGATTACCGTGCTGTTGAGATGACCATTCACCTCGCCGGCATACGCCTTGTCGAGCAGCACTTCGCAGGCAGGGGTAAAACGGGTGCTGGTGAATGCATAGATGAGAATATTGGTATCAATAAATACGGAACAATTCTGAAGATTGGCAATCTTCACAAGGACAGCTCTTCAATATCCATTTCTGCTATCGCGAGGACGAATTGTTCAGGAACTGGAATCTTTGTCCGCCCGGCTCTCCTCTTTTTTTGCACCAGCACTTCCTGCTGCCCGGTTGCAAGCGGGTGATCCAGCACAATCGTGCGTCCATCCACCATTTTTCCTTCGACCGTTGCTGGCATGCTCACTCCTTTTGTACTCTTTATTTTATCGTTCTGATATATCTTCTTCTCCCCAATCACGAGCAGGACTTGGTGAACCCCCACATATTCAACAGAACGCTGTACCAATGCTGAAAGCATCGCAGCGGCTAATCGTTTCTATCAGACACGAAAGGAGATCCTGCCAGTTTTGCACCGGATCGGGCCCTGTTGGTGCTTCTGCGTACCCGAAGAAGAGCCCCCAAACCCATTTGTTTCCGGAGTGTTACGGGCGGCTGGCAAGTGCGGGGGATGTGCCCGGGGTGCCGGGATGGGGGATGCGTGCTGTTTGTAGGGTAGAGGCGCTCCAGTATGTTTTTTGCAGGAGTTTTCAAAATTTCGGTCGTGTAAGAACATTGGCTAAAAGTCCCTACTGGACAAAATTATCTACAGGTTATTATATCAATTTTGTTAATCTGAAGATATCGGTACTTCAGCAAAGAGAGAAAGGAATTTTATTGCAGAAGCACGTTGCAGATAGGATCCTTTTCCTTCATACCGAATAGGGAGAGAGTTCCCCCGCCCCCGAAGGGACGCCCCGCGGCGGCTCAATAACGATTTTTCAGATATAACGTCGATGAATGCACTTCTGGATACTCCCGAGAGAACGAAAATCTTCGATGCTCATCTTACCTCCAGCCGCTTAAAGGCGGATGCCTCATCTTTACTACCTCCCTTCGCAGAGGTGAGGGGGAGCATGCCCCGAGGGTGAGGGGGGTCGCCGTGCCCCGCCCGTAGTGACGAACGTGCAGGGTTGATATTGTTAACATCTGATTAGATCCCAAGGCACTCAAACCGTAGAATTACTACCCAACTGAAGACGTTAAACCGTAGCCGATTGCCGGTTTTACCAGCACATCCTGGATTGATACTTTACCCGAGATTGGATTGTTAATCCTCATGGAATCTTATACTTTTAGCCAATCATTGGACACGACCAATAATTTGTAAAATCGTATGGCGCTTATAATCGGAAGTCATTCAATGATGATGGATGACAAAGAGCAAAAAGGTGCCGAAGTTGATGCAGGGCAATTACTTGATGTAATCCCGTAATTTCTGTATCATGGCGATCTGGTTGGTCGCCACTTTCTTCTTCTCTTTCTCGATACTGTTCATAATTTCGGCAATCGGTTTTGCCAGCCCGTAGATCTTGACTGGGCGTGACCCCTTGCTCTCCTCCTTGTTCTCGAGGCTTGAAATCCATTTCTGTTTAAGAAGATACTTCATGGCAATACTCACTTCGGGCTGGCGGAGATCGGTACCGCGTTCAATTGCCCGTGAGGTTGCTTCAGGAGTATTCGCGAGAAATACGAGTACCTTTGCTATGTTCCGCTTGATTCCGATCTCAATGAGAAGGTTTGAAAACTCCTCCTCCTTTTCTGTAAAATACATCACATTTTGAGTTTTCATACATCACATCTGAAATATTCTCTCATCGGATTTGCTATTGATAATATCTTGCAAATACATATATATGAGCTGGTACTATGCGTGACTGAGCACATTCGACAATGGGGGGTTCCACGCAGACTCAGGTGCGATTTGTCCAGAATCGATGAGTTCCTGAACAACACTCTGGTCTTTTGTTGTTTTGACCCCATCAGATGTGATAATGTGCGCGCGGCTGTCGCCGACATTTATAACCGTGCAATTCAAGTCATCATCCACACACGCAGCGATGAGGGTGGTTGCCATTCCGTGCTGTTTTCGCCGCTGGATCAGTTTCGGCATGAAAACAATCATCGCAAGGATGAATGCAAGGGCGATCCTGTTTTACTCGCGAGATAGCACCCGGCAGGTACCGCGAACATGCCCGCTTTTCGGGAATTACTCAATTTTCTCCTGTTTTTCCCATCTCTCTAAATGCAGACGCAAATTCAAGATTCATTCAATCGAGTTATTCTCCAAAATCAGGAAATGTTATCGCATTCTCGTTTTTTATTTTTATTCGGTCCGATGATAAGAGCGGCGTATCGTTTATCCCTACCTTACTTCAGGTCCCGGAAGAAGGGCAATGCAAGAAGAGGTATGGATCGCACCGCTTACTCCTTCTTCTTCGGATCTCTGGCTATTACTAAACCTGCCTTTACAGATGATATGAATCAGTCGTTGCTTTAAGCAGTACATCTGCAAGCTGCGTAGTGTTTGGCAGCTGCGCAGCAAACCGCTGTGGAAGTGTCCGTTCGAATTGGTAGGTGGATACTGCCATCGGCTTTGTCATATCGCGGAGAGCATATCCCGCGATCTCCCGGTTTTTATCCTTGCAAAGCAGGATGCCGATACTCGGCTGATCCACAGCACCGTTGCGCATCAGATCGTCCACCGCCGAGAGATAAAAGTTTAGTTTCCCCGCATACTCCGGGATGAACGCCCCTATCTTCAGCTCGATCACGACATAACAATGGAGCCGTGTGTGATAGAACAGCAGATCCAGATAGTAGTCCTGGTCTCCAACTGCGAGGTGGTATTCGCTCCCGACAAATGCAAACCCGAACCCCAGTTCGATCAAGGAGTCACTCTAACCGCCCCAGAAGCGATTGGTGAAGGTCACGCTCGGAAACCTCAGAACCCAGACCGAGAAAATCAAAGATATACGGATCTTTAATCGTGTTGCGTGCGAGATCCGATTGCGGAGCCGGAAGCGTTGCCGCAAAATTGGTCACCGCTGTTCCGGTGCGCAAAAAAAGCCCGCTTTCAATCTGGTGCACCAGTACATTACGGCTCCATCCGTTTTGAATCGTCTGTCGAATATACCACTCACACTCTTTTGCATCCTTCACCTTATCGAGCAGGGTGATATGATGATACCAGGTAATTTGTGCAAGCAGCTCTTGCACAATTGAGGCATCGCGATACGTTTCTGCGAACTTCCGCATGTATTTCAGGTTCCTGACCGAGAACCCTTTCATATCAGGAAACTCGTGCATCAGATCCCGTGAGAGGCGATCGATCACCTTCGCCCCCCACCCTTCAGTCTGCTGTCGTGCCAGGATATCACTCCCAATCTGCCAGTAGAGAAGGATCAACTCGCGGTTGACGGAAACCACTGCTCTCACTTGGGCAGAGCGGATTCTGCCTTTTTAGTTCGGCAATAAACTCCGGGTAACCTGTCGGGAGCGTGGAGTCCCGCAGGGGGACATCAGTCGTGCGTTTCATATCCATTCTCCCTCGTATATCTTTCCTGCACTGTCACCTATATCTCCAACCTTCACAATCACTTCGATGCGTTGAATTGAATTCCGTGCTCTATATTTTTTCCGATACGTTCTGTCACTGTAACTGTTTAGCCTACGCCATCAGACAGACAAAATTGGTGGGCAAAAAACTCCAAAAATGCATCCCCTACCCTCTCAAAACCGGGCAGGGGAAATCTAACCAGACATCATACAACCCTCACAGCCTCCCCGTCATAATCACCCCCACAACCCCGGTGCTACACCCGGATCCAGAACCTTCGTCACCACAATCCCGGCAAACCCACCCCTCCCTCCCCAAAGGGGCACCCCCCTCCATTAGGAAAGACAGGGGGGTGGGGGTCACTCGCTCATGAAACTCAAGGGGTCCCCCCTCCCGATCTCCTTTTTGGGCGATGACCTGAGTTCAGTCTCCGACGTAAACCCGTGCCGGAAAACGGGAGGGGGGTGCCCCTTTGGGTACCTTGGAGGGGGGTGCCTGCCATTGACTGGTGACGCGAAGGTGGGGTACCCCTCCCCCAAGGGAGTGCCGGATAGGCACCCCCCTCCCCAACAAACAAGGTGGGGGTAGGGTCTCGCAGCCAAAATGGGACAAACAAAAATATGCTCTCCGACGTGAAACCTGTCCCGGAAAATGGGATATACCCCCGTCTTGGGGTACCTTGGAGGGGGGTCCCCCTTCATGCCACATGGCGGGATAGGGGAGGGGGGATCCACGGCTCAGAAAAAAGACAGGCACCCCCCTCCTTGGGTCGGAAGGTATACCCCCACCTAAGGTGACCTTGGGGATCTATACTAAGCAATTGCACTACTCCTGGCTCGGTGAAGTGGGGATGGCGGCAATGCTGGCAGGCGTATTCGCGGTGCCTGTCGGGTGCTATACATAGCGTCTTAATTAATTGTGTATAATCGAACAATGTATGCATAACGACAAAAGTTTCGATTTTTTATAAGACCTACCCTCCTTCAGATTTGAGGGATTCACCCAGTCGAAAAGATCCCTCAAACTGTTGGTCATACGTTAAAAATTATGACGCCATGTATATCTCGCGGGTAAAACAGGGATCGTCCTCGCGTTCATCCTGGCGATGATTGTTTTCATGCCGCTGTTTGTGTTCCTGCCGAAACTAATCCAGCGCGGGATGCAGGCTGATGCTCAAGCGGTAGTTGAAGCGTTCGGGAAGAATGAGCAGGTTATGAAAGTAATCTGGGGGCTGTTTATCGCGATTACCGGGCTGGTGATCACGAAGGTTCTGGATCCAGGCATGGCGCAGCAGGTTGTCGGGGCGCTGACGAGCGGTGGGTTGTGAGGGTTAGATTTTCGAGGATACTAACCGTTAAGATTTCCCCAGCCCGGTTTAGAGAGGGTTGGGGGGATGCTTTTTTGGGTGGTTGCACGGGGAGCCGGACGTGAGGATGTTCGTCCATTTTCCGGATGACAAGTATCCAGTTGAAATGTCCGAATATGTCCGAATATGTCCGAATTCCCAATCAGTTCATTCGGAGAGATTTCGCATTATTTACTCAAATCGCATGATATTTTCAGCCGGATTGCTAACCCCATCAGCGCCCGGGATTATCAGGAAATGTCCGAAATAAATCATTAAGCTGATAGACTGTACTCTTAGTCTTTCCCTTTTTTGTGACAATATGCAGCGTTTCCAGTTCTGAAAGATCCCGATGAGCGGTTTTCGGCGTGCAGGCGAATTGTTGTGCATACTCAGCTGATGTGATCGCCGGGTGCTGTCGGAGATATTTAACTGCCCCCTTTTGCCGGTCGTTGATCAGATCCGGCTCTTCCATGAAACGGTTGATGCTTGAACGGGTGAAGGCTACTGAGAATGAATCATCCTGCTCCCTGAACTCCGGATCGGGGAGAGTGTGTTCACGGCATGCCTTTACCATGTTAATGGTCCCGGATCCCCATTGTTCAATAAATCCTGCGAGGAAGAGCAGATCAGCAACAGCGGTATTTCTCGGAAGGGAAAGGTGATCAATCTTTAACGATTCTACGGTCAGGACATTCGGGAGTTTTCCCGGGTTCCATATCTGAAGTTGTCCGGCAAATATCCGTACCTGGGCATGTGCAGTGGACCGGTAATCCCGGTGGCAGAGCGCGTTGATGACGGATTCCCGTACGGCTTCCGGGGGATAGTCCCAGTGTTCCACCCGCCGTGTTTTGCCGGGAACGACCCATGCGGATTTCCGGATCTCCGAAAGGATAAACCCGACCGTATCATCGATCTGGCGCATAAGGGGTCCACCGATTACCTTCATGCTAATGCAGGGGCTGGTAACATCTGTCCCGCTGAAATAACCGCAGCGGATCTTCGACTGATAAATGAACTGCTGAGGGTCTTTTCCGAATATCCGGATCGCAGCGTTCGTCGGCTCTCCATTTTTGAGCAGATGAAGTTTCTTCTAGGATGCTGGAAACGGATGCGCTTGCGTCAGCATCGTGGCGGCGTTCGTCTTTTGCCTTTGCAAGAAAATTGTAAATGAGGGCAGCATCAATATCATCAATCGTTGCGTCAAGGCAAATCTCCCGATCCCACGGTGGCTGGTTGATGGTGAGGATCATCCGTTTGATTTCATCGGGAGGCAGGACCCGGTTCTCGGTTCCTGTCCGCATGTACGCGATACCATCAAGATAGTACGGTTTGCTGATTCCCTCCGGAACCGTGACAACGATCAGGTGTTTTCCCTGCTCTTCGATGACGCGGATATACGGTGAGATCTCCGGTTTTATCCGTGATGCGATTTTCTGGGAGAGTTTACGAAGCGAGTGGTCGGTTGGGTCTACGCCGACAATTGCCCCGGTGTTGGTCCTGCCAAATGAGATGACGCCGCCATGATGGTTAAGGAATCCGCAGACGGATTTGAGCGCGGGCTCTGTAAGGGAGATGGATTTTTTGAATTCCTGAGTATCGGATTCGTGGAGGGTCATGAGCGTAGGACTTCGGGATGTTGTATTGAGTTAGGGTTCTCTTCCTTTTTCTTGTTGTTGTTTACTTCTCTTGTGTTGCATGAGAATGTTGTGCGTGGGGTCTGGAGAAGGGTGCCGGGATCTGCCTGGTTGGGTGGACGGACATCGCCCTCGCATTCATCGGGGCGATGATTGTTTTCATGCCGCTGTTCGTGTTCCTGCCGAAATTGATCCAGCGGAGTTGCAGGCAGATGCTCAGGCGGTGGTTGATGTGTTTGGGAAGAACGAGCAAGTGAAGAGGATGATCTGGGTGCTGGTTGTCGCTATGACTGGATGGGTGATCACGAAGGTTCTGGACCCGGGTAGGCACGGGTGGTTGTGGGAGTGATGACGAGATTAGTGACTATCCCTTAATCATAACCTCTTTTAATGGATCTTTGCCGATCTTTGAACACAATCAATGTTTTCACTTTTCGTGTCATCTGCACTGGCGACGTGGTAACGTCTCGATACCGTTCAGTAATAAAACCGCGCAGGATTTTACCCGTCTAAATCCTCGCATTCCGGTTTTTGGTAATTTCTGCACGCTGGACAGTCCGGCGTACTTTCGTCGTGTGGTTTCGATGGGGAATGCTTATCTTTGGATATTCTAAGAGTGACACGAATATAAACGAAAACATTTCATTTGAGTTGGTTCTCATGCAGGTACGCACTGGTTTCGGTAAAGTTTTTCAGATTTGTGGGCTTGTCGCATTATTTGTGCTTATCGTCATTCTGCCGGTATCGGCAGCTGTTATTGCTCCAGTCATCAGTCCGGGTGTGCTGCCGGATACGCAACGGTGGCACTTAGCCTCGCCAACGAAACCTGGGGGGTTATTGCCATGAAAAGAGTGAGTGTCATCGTAGTAATGAGTCTCGTGATCCTTCTTTGCTTTGCGTTTTCGCCGGTAACGGCAAACGAGTCGGGTGTAGTGAATGGGACGGTGGGATCTGATAATATCACGGGAGTAATCAATGCCGAAGTGGTATCTGTTCCTATCAGTACCCCGGAGAATCCACCAATTTTGAATGACTTGGATCCGGGCAGCCAAAGCGATCTTATAGATTTTCCTACGCCAAGCACACCTTCAACCGATACTGGATCTACGTCCGGCAGTGAATCGTATGTGTTCGTTACCAAATGGGGAACTTATGGATCCGGTGATGGGCATCTCGATCTTCCCACATGCGTCGCAGTAGATTCATCGGGCAATGTCTACATCGGTGACACTAACAACAACCGGATCCAGAAATTTAGTTCTACCGGGACATTATTAGAGAAGTGGGGGTCATCGGGTTCCGGAGACGGGCAGTTCCAATATCCCTATGGTGTCGCAGTAGATTCATCGGGCAATGTCTACATCGGTGACACTAACAACAACCGGATCCAGAAATTTAGTTCTACCGGGACATTATTAGAGAAGTGGGGGTCATCGGGTTCCGGAGACGGGCAGTTTCAACATCCCGAAGGTATCACAGTTGATTCATTGGGGAATATATATATCGCTGACACAAACAACCATCGGATCCAGAAATTCAGTTCTACCTGGACATTTTTAGCAAAGTGGGGATCTTATGGAACAGGTGACGGGCAAGTTAGATACCCCACCGATGTCGCAGTAGATTCATCGGGGAATGTCTACGTTGCTGACTATTACAACAATCGGATCCAGAAATTTAGTTCTACTGGGACATTTATTACGAAGTGGGGAACACAGGGATCGGGAGAGGGACAATTCTCAGCCCCCACCGGGATCGCAGTAGATTCTTCGGGGAATGTCTACATCGGTGAAGCTGGCAACAATAGGATACAGAAGTTCAGTTCAGCCGGGTCATTCATAACGAAGTGGGGGGCATCGGGTTCCGGAGACGGGCAGTTCAACACACCCCAAGGCGTCGAAATAGATTCTTTCGGGGCAGTCTACGTCGCTGACCGGGCAAACAATCGGATCCAGAAGTTTGCGCCTTCTTCGGCAAACCCCCCAGTCGCCAACTTCGTTGGTAACCCTACCTCTGGCGCAGCTCCGCTGCCGGTCTCGTTTACCGATTTATCATCGAACAGCCCCACCGGGTGGGCATGGTTCTTCGGCGATGAGAATTTCACAACATCTTGGACGCAGGTAAACGCGAGTGCTGGGTGGTCGGCAAGATCCGGTCATAGCAGCGTAGTGATGCCGGATGGCAGCATCGTACTGATGGGCGGTTATAACGGAGGTGGTTTGGGTGATGTGTGGCGGTCAACCGATAATGGCGCTACATGGACGCAGCAGATCGCGAGTGCCGGGTGGGGAACAAGATGGGGTCTCAGCAGCGTTGCGAGGCCGGATGGCAGTATCGTGCTGATGGGTGGTTATACTGGCAGCATCTTCAAGAATGATGTGTGGAGGTCGACAGATAATGGCGCTACATGGACGCAGCTGACCGCGAATGCCGGGTGGTCAGCAAGATATGCCATGAGCATCGTTGCGATGCTGGATGGTAGCATAGTGTTGATGGGGGGTTGGAACGGCAGCAGTTGTGAGAAAGACGTGTGGAGATCTACGGATAACGGAACTACGTGGGTGCGGCAGACCGCGAGTGCCGGGTGGTCGGCAAGATATTTTCACGGCAGCGTTGCGATGCCGGACGGCAGCATCATGCTGACGGGCGGTTATGACGGCAGCAACAAGAATGATGTATGGCGGTCAACGGATAACGGCGCAAAATGGACGCAGGTAAACGCGAGTGCTGGGTGGTCGGCAAGACATGGTCACAGCAGCGTTGCGATGCCGGACGGCAGTATCGTTCTGGCGGGTGGGTGTCTAGTAAATGGCGAATCGTGTAGGAATGACGTCTGGCGGTCAACGGATAATGGCGCTACGTGGACGCAGGTGAACGCGAATGCCGGGTGGACGGTACGGGGAACTCACACCGTGGCGATGCCAGACAGCAGCATCGTGCTGATGGGGGGTAATACCCGCAGCATCTTCAAGAATGACGTGTGGCAGTTCATGCCCACTGGATCATCTGTACAAAACCCGTTGCATACCTATACTACTCCGGGGAACTACTCGGTAGCACTACAGGCATACAATACCGGCGGGTACAATAGCATGCGGAAGACGGGATATATCAAGGTCAGTTCCGGTATAGTGGCCCCGGTCGCCAATTTTGTGGGAACGCCAACCTCCGGCACCGCACCGTTAACCGTCACATTCACTGACCTCTCGACCAACATGCCGACCACTTGGATCTGGGACTTCGGGGATGGATCGTTAGTGAATGCCACGGTGCAGAACCCGGTACACACATATACCAGCAACGATAACTATACGGTTTCATTGACTGCAACGAATACAGCAGGGTCGAATACGAAAACATCAGCCAACTACATCACGGTCAGTTCCGGAGGAGGGGTCCCGATCGCCAACTTCGTGGGAACGCCAACCTCCGGCACCGCACCGTTAACCGTCACATTCACTGACCTCTCGACCAACATGCCAACGTATTCATCTGCCCAAAATCAGCAGGAATCCGGGTCCGGTCTCATACCAGAAACTATCCCGACACAGGTCATATCCACAGCCCGGAACTCAATACCGGAAACGATTGTACCATTTGTGGAGGCAACCAGCACCGAATTACAGGAAGCCCCCTTTAACCCGGAATTCGTCAGACAAGTTGAGGAAAAACCATACGGATCGCAGCAACTGATCGGTTCAAGTCATCTGGGTCTGGTACCCGCACCGATATCCCGTCCTGAGGTACGGGACATTCAGATGTTCGGACAAACTGATGGGGATCGTTTTTCAAGTTATCCGTCATCGTTCGACTTACGGACTTCCGGGAAGGTAAGTCCGGTTAAAGATCAGGGACACTTCAACACCTGCTGGGCGTTTGCGACCTTTGCGTCACTTGAATCAACACTGATGCCAACGACACCCACTCCTGATTTTTCCGAAAAGAACCTCGCAAACCTTGCCGGATTTGACGTTGCCATCCCGAATGGGGGAGGTAACATGTGGATGTCAACTGCGTATCTGTCGCGTTGGAATGGTCCTGTCAATGAAACAACAGATCTGTATCCCTCGAACTCGTGGACTGTCTCAAATACCTACACTCCGGTGAAACATGTGCAGAAGGTTGTATTTTTCCCCGCCCGATCCGACCGGGCCGATACTGGCAACATTAAAGGTGCGCTGACGCAGTGGGGTGCGGTGTACTCATCCTTATACTGGGATGATTCGTTCTACAATGCTGCCCATACATCGTATTATCAACCATCATCCGCCGCGAATCCTGTGAGCGGAGGTGGGCATGCGGTGACGATCATCGGTTGGGACGATACCTACGCGGTAACTAATTTTAACACTGCCCCGGCACTGCCTGGAGCATGGATTGTAAAGAATAGCTGGGGTACCACATGGGGTAATTCCGGCTACTTCTTCGTGTCGTATTATGACAAATATTTCGGTTCCGCATTACAATCGGGCACTTACAGAGACACTGCGGCGTTTCTTGGAGAGAGTACATCCAATTATACTACGGTGTATTCATACGATAAACTGGGAGAAGTGACCGATTATTACTACGGCACAAACAAGACCGGGTCATTCGCCAATATATTTACAGCAACTTCTTCAGGGACAATAAAAGCGGTCGGAGTCTATACGACCGATCTGAATGTTCCCTGTACTATCAGCATTTATAAAAATCCGACCTCAGGACCTGTTGGTGGAACTCCCGCAGTCACATTCAGCGAGACACTATCTACAATGGGATACAATACCGTCATAATACCGTCAAGTCAGCAGATCCCAATCACCATGGGAGACAAATTTTCAGTTGTTGTACAGGTAACCAACCCGACATATAATTATTATATTCCCGTTGAAAAGAATCTTGCCGGGTATTCCAGTGGGATCACTTCACAATTCGAACAGAGTTATGGGATGAATCGTAGTGGTGTATGGATAGACTGGAAAACAAAAGTAGATAACAGTCACATTTGTGTGAAGGCGTACACCAGCTCGACCACCATCCCGTCATCCTGGTACTGGTCATTCGGGGACGGGAGTTCCAGTATATCCGAGAACCCCACTCATACGTACACAACCGCAGGTTCATACCCGGTATCTCTGACCGCGACCAACTCAGCGGGAAGCAACACGACCACCAAGACGAATTACATCACGGTGATTGCACCCCAAACCGCAAAATCTACAATCGGCATGTACCGCAACGGGGTGTATTACCTCCGGAACAGCAATACCGCTGGTAATGCAGACCTTATGTTTGCCTATGGTAGTACTGGTGATATCCCGGTAACCGGTGACTGGAATGGCGATGGTATTGACACGATCGGCATGTACCGCAACGGGGTGTATTATCTCCGGAACAGCAACACCGCAGGGAATGCCGACATTGTGTTCGCCTATGGCAGTACCGGGGATATACCGGTAACCGGTGACTGGGATGGAGATGGTATCGATACTATCGGCATGTACCGCAACGGTGTATATTATCTCAGGAACAGCAACACCGCAGGGAATGCAGACCTTATGTTTGCCTATGGCAGTACCGGGGATATACCGGTAACCGGTGACTGGGATGGCAACGGCTTCGACACCATAGGCATGTACCGCAACGGGGTGTATTATCTTCGGAACAGCAATACCGCTGGTAATGCAGACATTATGTTTGCCTATGGCAGTACCGGGGATATACCGGTAACGGGTGACTGGAATGACGATGGTATCGACACCATAGGCATGTACCGCAATGGCGTGTATTACCTCAGAAATACGAACACTCAAGGTGATGCTGATCTCGCTTTTGCCTATGGCGCTGAAGGTGATAAACCGGTAACTGGCAGATGGATCTGACTGAAAATTTCGATTATGCGGGGATTTTGTTCTCCAACTATTTTTTCTGACGGTTATGGCAAAGGGCGATCCGTTGGATGCGTCCGTGAACCGGACCGTGCGGAAGAGTCGGGAAATATCGTTTTGGAAAACCTGTCTTTGAAACTGGACGGTCTGGTGCTGCGGGCGGGAGTTGGGGGGTGTGCTTGCCCATAGGTGGGGGCTGGGTTTCGCGCCGGTCCGGAGTCTGGGATCCCCCCTCCCCCCCAGGTAAAAATGGTCTGGGGTCCTGCGACCCCACCACCCGACCCGGATCAGGTGACCCCCAC
>Ga0247842_10005897_pt1 | contig 14173 bp, 18 predicted proteins | sample LaCruzMarch2015__3_FD_192411 | JGI IMG/M metagenome (GOLD analysis project Ga0247842, IMG submission 192411) | Freshwater microbial communities from meromictic Lake La Cruz, Castile-La Mancha, Spain - LaCruzMarch2015_19m | ecosystem: Environmental > Aquatic > Freshwater > Lake | place: Spain...
AGCAACGCAGGAAATGATTAGTTATGTTGGAAAACAACAAGGAGATTCAGATATTTTTGCAGGAAACTGGATGATTATAGGAGCAAAACCATCAAAAGAGAATAGGGGAAATTTCAGAATTGAAAGATTAGCAGATTCCGAGGTCATGAAATTTGTAAGAGAAAAAATGGCCCATGATTTAGATCAGAAATTAAAAAGAAGATAGTTAAATTATAATTCCATTACTTACTTAAATTTTCTCAGCGCATCAATAATAATTGGAGAAACATCTATCTCAGCATACTTATTGAAAATAGTATTTGTTGTAACAAGCCCGGCATCTTTAGTTATCAATTCAGCAGCATCATCCACTAAAACTCCATGAACGCCAATGCAAGTTATTTTTTTAGCTCCCTGATGCTTTGCCATTTCAATAGCGCCAGCAAGAGTTCTTCCAGTTGAAATAATATCATCAATCATAATTGCATTTCTTATTTTTCCGAGCGGTTTTTCTTCCTGCTTAATCTCATTATCTCCCAATCTCGTTTTATTAAGGATAACTACTTTCTTTCCAAGCATCTTTGCAATCTGAGAATCCCACTGCCTACTCTCAGCATCTGGACCTATAATTTCAAAATCACCCTTAAATCTCTTCTTAATATAATCTGCAATTAAATTATTTGTTGATATGCTCTCTGCCTTTGAATAAAGCTCACTCATCTTGTGAATTCTATGCAAATGTGGATCTATAGCAATTATCTTATCAAACTCATTGAACAATCTCATCACATGCTTCGCAGAAAAGCTATCATATTTTTCAAAATGCTTATCCTGCCTCATGTAGGGTAGATAGGTAGCAACTAAAATAACTTTTTTCGCCCCAAAATCTCTCGCAACTCCTCCAGCTAAAATAGTTTCAATTATCTTCTTGTTAGGTTCCCCAGAAAGAGAATTTAATATTACCACAGTGTTATGGCTTGGATTTTCCCTTAATTTGAGATGATATTCCCCATCCGGAAATTTCTGCACATCTATAGTAGAATAATGCGCTTTCAATGCTTGTGCAACCTTCTTACCTATTTCTTCTGTCTCGGGAAAACTAGCTATTAACATTTTAACCTCTTTTGATATTAAAAATCAGTCTTTTATCTATATAAAGCTAATGTTTAAATATCCTCTAAAAATGCTCATTTAGAATAAAATGAAAGAAAGAACATCAAAAATACTTAGTACAGCAGCAGGATTAGGAATAATTCTAGCTAATCTAGGTTATCTCGGTTGGTCGATTAAAAAAGATGTAGATGTAAAAGCAAAATTTTCTAGAACAGTCGCTAGTTTGGGAGTACCTTCGGAGGTGATTAGGGATGTAGCACAATACGGAAGCAAAGACCTTGTTCCAACTAAAAGGCGAATAGATACAGATGATAATATCAGAATTGAATTTAATTATTTGGCTGGAAAAGGAACAGTACTTGCTAAATACAGCCCTCTGGGCACAACACTAAAATTAATTTATATTGATTCAAGTGGAAAATGGAATGTTTTTGAAAAACCCTCTGCCGGATCAGTAAACCTCGCAAATAGACTGGAACATAAACCCGATGGGATTCCTTCTCTAGATTAATTTCCTTTCCCAAAAACTCCCCTTGGAGCATAATTCCCTTTAATCAATTCAACAATAGAATAAATATCATTTATCTTTATAGAATCTCCAAACCTCTCCCTAAGAAGCAATAGAAAATCCCTCAATTCCAAAGAGTTCTTCACAACCGTTCCTATATCCAAGTCCCAATTCTCATTTCCCAAGTGCCTATAGAAATAATTAACATTCTGGTTCTTTCTCAAAAATAATTTTATTTCATTTTCCTTCTGGATATCAGTTAATTTAACCTGAATATTATGCCATTCATATCCCAGCTTTCTTACATCAATGGTTATGGTATATCCCTGAATTATCCCTGAACTTTCTAAATTCTTTATTCTATATTTAATTGCGTTTGCGCTCATTTTCAACCTTGAAGACAACTCCCTATACTCTATCCTAGAATTATTAGACATCAAACTAAGTATTTTCAAATCAGTTTCATCAACTTTCACTTTCTTTAGAGGTTTATCAAAACTTACTTCATCCTTTATCCCCATAACCTTCAAAGGAAACGCTTCAAAATCAGTAATACTTCCAATAACTATAAGAGATTCAATTTTATTATGAATTTTTAGTGTAATCTCCTTTGCTATTGATTCAAGATGTTGTCTATCTCTATAAATTATATCAAAAGCCATATTCCATTTACCCAAATTAGAACCTAAATAACTAATAAAATCATGATTCTGAAGAAATTCAATAAACTGCTTCTCTTGGGAAGCATTTATATTTTTTAATTGTATTAGACAGCCAGATCTTGAGAACCCAAGAGCTCCAGTATTTACCACAGCAAAAAACTCAGTTATTATTTTATCCTTAACCAATCGTTTTATCCTATAATTTGCAACTTCTTTGCTAACTCCAACCTTCTTAGCCAACTGATTAACTGGAATTCTAGAGTTTTTCTCCAATTCTGCAAGTATAAGATAATCTTTCTTATCCATATATACTTTAATGCAAATAAACCTTATAAATCTTGCGTTTAGGTAAACTATTAGGAAGTAAGTTTTATCTATTTGAAATACCAGCAATAAGCATAGTAAAATGAAAAACCTAATAAACAAAATAACAAAGGCAGCACTAACACTAGGATTAGCTGGAACTCTCTATTCAGCAAACGATGCCAATGCCTTAAACGCAAGACATATAGAGACCCTTTCAAAGGAGTATTTCGAAAAAAGGAACGTGGTCTCAGATAGCGCTATTGTCGAATTTGGATATATCTCATTCTGGGCTGCAGCCATCGGTTTAACAGCTAGAGCTTTTTTGCCAATTCCCTGGAGGAACGACTAAGATGCCCTTATGTGGATTTAACCAAAAAATGTTGAAAGGATTACTTGCATTTCACGAGGGTTTAATAGAGCATGGACTCATTCAAAGGTCCAAGAACAAACAATGCTCTATAAATGAAACATTACAGAATGAAATATCAGATATGAATAGGTTTATGGTTGAGATAGACGGAATTTCAAACCCTGAATCAAAAGAAGTCATTAAGCATTTAACACTCTATGCAAAATCTTTCTATAATTTAGTTGGAAAAAAAGGAATAGGTAATTATGAAAAATTAATCGCTTCATTAAATAAATTATATTTCGAAATGGATAAAAAATATTACACAGACTTAGAAGGAAAACCAGAAGATATGAAAAAATTGGTTGAACATCTAAATACCCTTAATCTTTAATTAATTCCTTTCCCAACCGTTTCGCTTATATTCCTAAATCCATCTCTCTTCAATAGTCTAACCAATCCAAGATTTATTTCCCCAACAACCTGAGGACCCTCATAAATCATCCCAGTTATCATCTGCAACAAAGAAGCTCCGAGCTTTATTTTTCTATAGGCATCCTCAGCAGTAAATATTCCGCCGGCCCCAATTATTATTGGCTTTCTTTTCCAATTTCTTGTATTTTTGTAAATATGAGCAATCATTTTATCCGATAAATGCTGGACGGCTTTTCCAGAAAGCCCGCCTTTTCCAAATCCATGTCCTTTAGTCAAATTAGTGCACACAAATCCCGAAACTCCATATTTCTCAGAAATTCTAATTATCTTATTTACATTATCTTCAGTCAAGTCAGGAGACATTTTAATGAAAACTGGCTTCTTCAACTTTAATCCCCTAACTTTTTTCATTAATTTTTCAAATAATTTTGGCTCTGCAAAACTTTGCCCTCCAAAAGCATTTGGGCAGCTAATATTTATTGTTAAAAATTGCGAAATCTGGCCAAGCTTCTTTATTGAATAGATATAATCATCCAATCCTACTTTGGAATCAGTAGTTTCTTTGCAGTTAGTCTTTGCAACACTTATACCATATGGAATTCTAAACCTCTTTCCAGATAAATCGCTGAATGTAGCATCCGCTCCCTTATTGTTCAATCCAAAATGAATCCACAAACTCTTCTTTTCAACAAGTCTCTTCATTCTATTTCCAGGATTTCCCTTGCTCGATTTTCTAGTTATACTTCCCACTTCAGAGAATCCAAATCCCACATCCTCCATAATCGAAATAATTTCAGCATTCTTATCAAATCCCGCTGAAAGTCCAATAGGATTTCTAAATCTAATTCCAAAAATCTCCTGAGACAACATAGGATTCTGATAATTAAACATCCAATTCGTCAATTTCTTTGTCAACTTTTTAGTTTGAAGTATCTTTCCAACATCAATAAACACATTGTGCATTAACTCGGGGTCAAACTGGAACAAAACAGGCTTTAACAGCCATTTATATCCAACTCCAATTGCCTTTGTCTTTACCATCAAAAATCGAGATTTTAGGTGTTTATAACTCTTATGCATTATTTCTTTTCAGCCCAATCTCTAAGCGTGTTAAATCCTCTAGCCCTTCTCTCTTTCCCAGCAGGACTTTCAACAATGTATGGAGGAGTCAAAAGATATAATCTTTTATCGGGATCATATCCATATTCCATCAATGTTTTAGCTAGGAAAGAGATATCATCAGCAGTTGTTGCTACTCCGTCATCCTTCTTCAAATTTGGATCGTAATCCAACCCGACAAACCCTTCTCTTGTTCCCCCAACATTTATCCATCTTATCGTATCTCCATATTTCTTTTTATTTTCATTTACTTCTCCAGGAGTCCAAACAACTCCATTAAACTGTCCCTGCATTGCTTCAATGTGGTGAGCATTACTTCCCAAGATGAGCATAGTTCTTCCACTCTCTCTTTCAGTTACTCCTTTTGTGAAAGGCAATGCTGCAAACTTGTCATATTTTCTATCCTTCTTTTCAAATCTTAATAGGAGCAATTTTCCATCCACATTATACCCAAACAAATCATCCGTTATTCTAGGTATTCTTTCCAAATGCTCTTTCTTTCTTGATCTACTATGATTTCCATTTTCAACTTTACCAACTAGAGCCACAACTGCTCCTGGCTGTCTTGCAGGTTGAGAGACTGGAAATGGGTCTCGAGGAGTGTAAGTATCAGCAGAATATCTCTTCCACATTTTATTCTCCCTCCAGCTTTTCAGCAACCTTATTTAGCAAACCAATAAGACTCGCTCTTCTTTCCTCAGCTAAGTCAGAAGCAGATTCAGGAACGCTTATCAATCCACTAAGCACTGCCTGACTCTGAGCTTCAACGGGATTATATCTTCTTCCCTTGAAGTTCAATTGTTCATCAAGATGAAGCTCAATGTTATCAAGGCAAACCTGTGTATCATATCCATTAAGTTCTCCAAAGTACATGCACATCCCTGGAGAATAGTGTCTTGTTTTGAAACCCTCAGCTTCCAATATTGCTCTTGCAGATTCAAATTCCTGCAGGCTTCTTGCAAATGAAGTCTCCACAACTCTCTGCTCATGTACAGGAATCATTCTCATTATTGCATTCATGCTGTTAGCTCCTGAGTCAATCTCGCTTTCAAAGCCTCAATATTTCTTCTCAATCCATATGCTCTCTCCATTCTAGCCTGAGCAGTATAATACTCAAATCCGCTTATGAATCCTAGAGTTCCCTTGTACCACTTTGCTTTATCCTGCACATTCTTCTCCAATCTAAGTTCCTCCCCTCTCTCAAAGAAGTCTGCTCTTCCAAGATTATCGCAATCTGCATCACAAATTCTTTCCTCCAACTCATTCTTTGGTTCAGTTGGGATCTTTGTAGCTCTGATTATGCTCTTATCTCTATCAATCTCAATTGCTGGAAACTGTAGTATTTCCAATAGCTCTCCATGCATCTCAGCAGCTCTTTCCTCATCATCAGGCTTTCCCTCATTCACAATATCATGAGTAATTCCAGTTCTCGCCAAAGCATATACCTGTCCAATTGGAAGCCCTGCCTCAAGTCCTCTTCTAACAGCACTATCTGCAACATCAAATTCATGAACAAAATTATGATATGGATGATTTGGAGAATATATCCTTGAATAATCAATTATAACTCTCAATTGTAGTGCTTCTCTCTCAGGAAGAATTCCAAGTAAATATCCAAGTCCATATCTTCTTCCCTCTAGAGATGGAAGAGCAATTGAATCTACTCTTCTTGTCTCATTGCTTCTTGATTCGGTTGTGCTTGTCATTTTTCTTTTCTCCTAATATCTATAGGGAAGAGTTATATAATAAACAACCGAGACTATTTTTATTGAAAAACGCAATATTTATATACTTATTGCGGTTTATAATAATGAAATGAATGTTTTACCACCATCAGACATTAGCGGAGAAAAAGAAGAAATTGCTCATTTAGACTTAAGAGATAAGAAAATTCTTCTTATGCTAAGCCAAAATGCAAGAACCCCTCTAAGCAAAATAGCAAAGGTCGCCAATTTATCTAGAGATTCAATAAAATATAGAATTCAAGGTTATGAAAAGAAAGGAATTATAAAAAAATCAAGAACTCTTGTTGATGTTTCAAAACTAGGATACGATTCCTATCATATTTTTCTAAGATTAAACAATCCCTCTCAAGAAAGCGAGAGAAAATTAGTAGAATCCATCAAACATCTACCCTATGTTCGTGCAATTCTAAAATTTCACGGGAGCTTTGACTTCGAAATAGCCCTAATAGCAAAAAACATTGCCGAATTTGATCAAGAGCTGGAAGAAATAATAGGTAAAACAAAAAATTATCTCCAAGATTATGAAATTCTAATAATAACAAAGAGTTACAGAGCAGGACAATTTCCAAACAAGTTCCTAAAATCAATAGATACCAAATCTCTCTATTCAAAGGCAGCAAAAAAAGAAACAGATTATCATCCAGATAAAAAAGACCTTGAAATAATAAAGGTAATGCGAGACGATGCTCAGCTTTCCCTTCTTGACATTGGAGATAAAGTAAAATTATCCCCTGATGCAGTTAGCTATCGATTGAAAAAGATGGCAGAATCAATAATAATTGCATTTGTTCCAGTAATAAATTATCAATCTCTAGGCTATAATGTTCATGCCCTTCTTCTCAATATCGCAGGATTAGACAAGGACAAAGAAAAGAAAATAGCCGAATTCATGAAAACAAATCAGAACATTCTCTGGGCAGTTAAAACCGTTGGAAGATATAATGTCCTCGCCTACATTTGCACAGAAAACGAAAGAGAACTTCAGGAAACTATAAATGAATTAAGAAATGCATTTCCCGAGCAAATAAGCCACTATGACTCGCTTTTAGCCTTCGAAGAATACAAATACACCTATGCCCCCGATTGCCTTTTTAGTTAGCTTTGTAATTTACAATTAAAACCTTCAATCCTTTGTGTTTTTCCATATCATCAAACGTCTTTCTGTTTAAATCTTCATAATCTACTCTTCTTACGAAAGTCGCACCATTTCCCCTAGCCAATTTATTTAGGTTCATCCCAGTTGGTCTTTTTCCAGAAATGCCCCCATTATCTATCACAACGCAATTAATGTCTGCCCTTTGTTTAACTGCTTCAGCAAGACCAGAAACACCATGTGTGAATCCTCCATCTCCAACCACTGCATAAACTTTTTTTACTCCAGAGATATTTGCTCCAGTTGCAGACGAAATTGCTCCGCCATAATGCAACCCATATTCTACTGGACTTTCCCTTGCAAGTGTATAGGAACCAAAATCTCCAACTACTACTCCCGCCCTTCTTTGTTTTACAAGTTTGAAAAGAGAGCTGTAATCTACATTTGCCATATGTCCTTGCGCATTTTGTCGTTGAGCAATATTTTGGGGTTGAACATTTGAAAGAACAGAACATACTTTCTGTTCCAAGAATCCTTCCCCTTCATCAAGAACCTCAAGACTTTCAACTTTTTGGTTAAATCTTTTTAATTTTTCTTTAGGCAATGGGAATGTTCCAATCTCAAATACAGATTTTCCATCAGTTAATTTCTTTTGCTTAGGAGATATGGCCTGAGAGTATACGACTCCAGATTTACCTTCGCCAGATTCTCTGTTAAACTCAGATTCTTCAGCATATTCTACTAATTTTTCATATCTTTGTTTATGTCTTCTTGTAATGTCTGAAGCAGTTAGAGGATTCAAAACCCATCTACTTTGACTTTTTTTGGCTCTTCTCTTTCTTTTTTCTAATTTCTTCCTTTCAATATTCTCAGTTAAAAAAGGATTACTAACTGCATTTGTAACTCTTAGCAAAACAGGGAGACCATACTTTTCAGATAATCTAAATCCCTCCACAGTCATTTTATATGCTTCACCAGGAGTTTTAGGTTCCAAGAGCAAAGTTTTACCAACATCCGAGTAAAATCTTGAGTCCTGCTTATTCTCAGACATCTTTCCTTGGGCGTCATCCGAGACAACTATTACCAGTCCAGCATTTGTCCCAAGATCACAGGCATTTCTAAAGGGTAATGCCGCATCATTCAATCCAGCGTTTTTCATAACTACCAGTGCCCTTTTTCCAAGATAGCTGTGCATATGGGCTAAAGACATTGCACTTCTTTCACTGATAGAATCTCTAAATTCTGGAAATTCTCTGATAATGCTTGAAGCAAGATATCCAGGGTATCCACTAACAAACTCTCCCTTAGCATCTTTGAATGCTGCCCTTATTGCTTGCATCGCGTTCTTTTTTGTCATAATATAGTAGTGACAATAATGCACTTAAACCCTTCTATTGGTTAAATTGACAAAACAGAAAGATATATAAGTAAAAGTATATTTTGTCAATAAATGTTAAATAAAATAGACTATAAAATTCTTTCAGAGCTGGATAGCAATGCAAGAGAAAGTTATAGTGAGATTGCTAGAACAATAGGGACAAGCAAGCAAGTAGTAAGTACACATGTGGAATATTTGTTGAAAGAAGGCCATATAAAAAAATTCCTTACAATCTTAGATTTATCAAAAATGGGCTTAACGCTCCATAAAGTTTATCTAAGATTACTTCGAGCATCTGAAAAGGATGAACTCGAAATAATAAGTTTTTTAAAAGAACATAAAAATGTCACCTGGCTTGTAAGAACAGAGGGAATTTATGATATTGCAATTGCTTTTCATACTCTAAGTATAAACGAGCTAAATGAAATTCTCTTGGAACTAGAAAATAAATTTGGAAAATTTATCTCAGAAAAAGTAGTTAATAGAGTTATTACAGGAGAGTTCTTTCATAGAGATTATTTATCAGATGAGAAAACTACCTCAAGAAAGAAGACAATATTTCAAACATACTCGGTACCCTTTAAGTTTGATGATACAGACCTTAAAATTCTTGCTGGATTAGCAAGAGATTCAAGGAAAAGCGCGGTAGACATCTCAGAAAAACTAAAAATTGGTCCAGATGCAGTAGGAAAGAGAATAAAAATTTTAGAAAAAGAAGGAATAATCCAAAATTACATATTGGTATTAGATTCAGAAAAAATGGAAATGTTGCATTACAAGGTTTTGATGAGGGTGGGTAATTTTACTCAAGAAATTGAGAAGAAATTATTAGATTTTTGCAAAAAAAATAAAAATATCACCTTTTACAACAAAGGAATTGGTTCTTGGGAGATTGAAATTGATCTGGAAGTAAAAAACTCAGTAGAATTTAGAAGCATAATGAGAGATTTAAAGCAAAAATTTGCAGACTCAATAAAAGAATACTTTTCTCTAATGGTTTATGAGATAGCGAAGTTCGATTTCTTACCAATGCACAAGTTCTAACAAATAGCTTTTTATATCCATATTCCTTCGATTAACCATAAAAAGAGAAGATGAAAATAGCATTCTTTGAGATTCAAAATTGGGAAAGAGATATACTGAGTAAGGTATTCAGAGGGCAAGAATTAATGTTCTTTACAACCCCTCTAAACGAGTTTAACATAGATAAAATAAGAGAAGCAGATGCACTTTCAATATTCATCTATTCTAAAATAGATAAAAAAATCCTTGATAAATTGCCAAATCTAAAATACATTACAACAAGAAGCATGGGCTTTGACCACATAGATTTGGAAGAATGCAAATCTAGAAAAATAAAAGTAAGCAATGCTCCTCACTATGGAGACAATTCGGTCGCAGAGCACACATTCGGATTAATTTTATCTCTCTCAAGAAATATTCACAAGGCTTTGATAAGAACTCTCGACAAAAATTACAAAATAGAAGGCCTAAAAGGCTTTGATTTAAAGGGAAAAACCCTTGGAGTTGTTGGAACCGGAAGAATTGGAAGCCATGTAGTAAAAATTGCCTCCGCATTTGAAATGAATGTTCTCGCAGTTGATCACAATCCAAGAAGAGAACTGAGAAAATATTGCAAATTTGTCTCCATGAATGAACTTTTAAGAAAATCAGATATAATCACACTACATGTTCCATTCTGCAAAGATAATTTCCATCTTATCAACAAAGTGGCATTGAGTAAGGTTAAAAAAGGCGCTTTATTAGTTAATACTTCAAGAGGCCCAGTTGTGGATACTAAAGCGCTACTCTGGGCCCTTGAGAATAATATTCTTCTCGGTGTCGGTTTAGATGTCTTGGAAGGCGAGGAATTAATAAAAGAAGAGAAAGAACTTCTGCATGATCTAAAGAAACTCAACCTAGAAAAGATGAGACAACTAGCAATAGACCATAGAATACTCCATGACGAAAGAGTCGTCTTCACTCCACACATTGCATTCTACACCGAAGAGGCAGTCCAAAAAATTCTCGGCACAACAATAGAAAACATCAAAGCATTCATGAAAGGGAGGGCAATAAACACCGTACAATGTTTGACATAATAACTCTAGGAAGTGCAACAATAGATATTCTAGTTAAAGCCAAGAATGAAAAGCTCATGCACAATGGACATGAAGACATTGCCTATCATCTGGGAGAAAAAATTCTTATAAACGATTTAGAATTCACAACCGGAGGAGGAGCAACAAACACAGCCGTTGCATTCTCACGTCTTGGACTAAAAACTGGCTTTCTGGGAATTCTATCCAATGATTTATTCGGAGAATTTATCGCAAAAGAACTAAGAAAAGAAAACGTTGAATTTCTAGGACTCATAGGACATGGAAAACCCGGACTTTCCATAATTCTTCCAGGATTTGGAGACAGAACCATCCTTAACTACAGAGGTTTAAACGATTTAATAGAAATAGATGACCTTCATCTATCTATGCTCAATACAAAATGGCTCTACATCTCTTCAGTAATGGGTAAAAGTCTTAAAGCAGCAGAGAAACTTTGCAATCTAACAAGAAAAGGCACAAATATAGCATTCAATCCTTCAATGTATCTTGCAAAATTAGGATTAAGGAAACTCTCAAAAATTCTTTCTCACACAAAAATCCTCATTCTAAACAAAGAAGAGGCACAGGCACTTACAGGGCTAAAATATGAAAAAGAAATAATTGAAAAAATAGCACATGCAGGCCCAGAAATAATCGTCATCACAGATGGCCCAAGAAAAATATATGCCTATGCAGACGGAGAGTTTTTCACAAAAGTCCCAAAGAAAATGAAAGTCATCGATTCCACCGGTGCAGGAGATGCATTTGCCTCCGGTTTCATATATGGAATAATGCACAACAAACCAATCGATGTCTGCCTAGATTTCGGACTTAAAGAATCTGATTCAGTCATAAGCCACGTGGGAGCAAAGAATAATTTACTTAGAAGATTGTAATTGTTGGTTATTTTTTTAGGAGGTTGTTGGGTGAGAGGTTAGAATTTGGTGTGCACAGGTTATTTAGCATTATTCCATAAGAAATTAAAGTGATTTTTATAGCTATCTGAAATTTCCTTACTTTTAATAGTAATCGCTAAGGGTTTGGATGTTAAAATATGAATTGCAATATAATCCCCAAAAATAGTAGTGGTTGCTTCGCTTTTGATATCTAAATATTTTATTTCTATATTTTTTAGCCCGTTTGCAAAATGAGATTTATATTTCGAGTTTGTAATAATCTTCACAGACAGATTTTTCTTTGTTAACTCTTTAGCTAATGCCTCCGTTTCAAAAAGAACATCATATAATTTACCTGTTGCTCCAAATACACAGATTTCTTTATGTTTTATCAAAAGTCTTAAAAATGTTCTAAGGCTATCTTTTCCATCGTATATCTTTATTTCTTGTTTTGGCTCAGTTATATTTTTTATTGAGTTCAGTTTCTCAATGGCCTTTTTTATCATAATTTCTTTTAATTTTATATTATTAAGTAAGTTTTCTGGTTCAGCAGCATTAAAAAATTTCTTATTTCCTTTGATTACTTCACTAACTAATCCCTTCTTTATCAGATTATTTAATAGGGTATAACTTAACGTTCTATCCAATCCAATTTTTTTAGTTAGTTCAGTTACAGGGGAGCTACCGATTCTTAGTAATTCTAAATATACTTTTTGCTCATTTCCGGTTAAACCGGCGTTTCTTAGGGCTTCTTCTATTTCATCCATCTCAGTTACCTATTCAATATCTATATAAATGTTGTTATTTAATATAACAACTAATATTTAAATAATCTCCTAATGCGAATTTGATATGGCACTTCATCGCGAATTCCCATCAATCAGAAATCTATTTTTGGCAACGTCCTTAGTAGTTTTACTTGGCGGGTGTGTTTTAGATAAAGCTACCAAACAGGCAAGAATAAGGGAAAATTTACCTGATGAAAGAAAGATGGCTGCTCATCCATCAATTGAGGGATTTTTCAAAAGGCATCCAGTAATACGTCAGTTAGCTTATTGGCCGTATCTTCCAACTTATGACGAAGCAGCATATTGTCAGCGCATAGGAGGTATAACAAAGGAACTTTATAAAAAATGTCCTACTTTTTGTGATTTTTGGTTTAAGAGATAATACATAGAATGGTTTGTTCTGATGCGCGTCCGATTGGGAGGGAGAACAACTCAATTAAACGAACAAAAGTTCGTTTAATCCATATTCTCCTCTTCAAATCAATAAATTTTGACATAAAAATCGTCGACAAAAAGTCAAAATTTATATACATCCTTTTATTCTAAATAACACAAAATGGCTAAAAAAGAGATTATTCCAAAGATAGCTATAAACGGCTTTGGCAGAATAGGAAAACAGTTCTTCTTAGCATTAATGGAGAAGCATCCAGAATGGGACATCGTAATAAATCACTCCGCAGACTTAGATTTCATTGTTTACACATTAAAATATGACTCAGTTCATCCAACTCCTTTAGAAGAGATAAGGCATGACAACAAACATTTAATTTTTGGGAAGAAGAAAATAAAAGTTTTCAACCAACTTGACCCTGAAAAGCTTCCCTGGAAAGCAGAAAAAATCGATTTGGTAGTTGAATGCACTGGAATGTTTACATTAAGAGATGAAGCGATGAAACACATCAAAGCAGGAGCAAAAAAAGTTCTCATCTCAGCCCCAGCAAAAGACCAGGATTCAACAATTGTCCCAGGAGTCAATGAAGATGACCTTAAGCAAACACATAAAATAATCTCCGCAGGCTCATGCACAACAAACTGTGTAAGTCCAATGCTTAAAATTCTAAACGACTCATACAAAATAAAGAATGCCTACTTCGTCACAACCCATGCTTACACATCCACACAAAAATTAATTGATGGAGTTGACAGAAAAGATCTTAGAAGAGGAAGAGCTGCTGCTGCAGATATTGTCCCAAGCACTTCCGGAGCATCCCAATCAGTAATAGAAGTTATTCCAGAATTAAAAGGAAAATTAGATGGCTATGCCCTTAGAGTCCCAGTAGTCGACGGCTCAATCTCATCAATTATCGCAGAAGTTGAATACAAACCAAATTCATCAAAAGACGTCAACGCTTTATTCAAGAAAGCATCATCAGGAGACTACAAAGGAATCCTAGAATACACTGAAGATGCAATTGTCTCATCAGACATAATCCATAATCCTTCCTCCTGCATTTTAGATTCAGGTCTAACAAGCACAAACGGCAACCTCATCAGCATCGCAGGCTGGTATGACAATGAATGGGGATATTCAAATAGATTAGTAGATGTCGCAAAGCTTATTCTAAGTAAGAAATAATTTTTAGGTTTTAAGCAACCGAGACTGGTTGAGAATTAAGTTCTCTTTTTACGTTTTCAATAGTTCTAACTAATCCTTCATGTCCAAACCCAACATCACCCATAAAGCTCGGTTCTCAACCAGT
>Ga0247842_10005898_pt1 | contig 14171 bp, 13 predicted proteins | sample LaCruzMarch2015__3_FD_192411 | JGI IMG/M metagenome (GOLD analysis project Ga0247842, IMG submission 192411) | Freshwater microbial communities from meromictic Lake La Cruz, Castile-La Mancha, Spain - LaCruzMarch2015_19m | ecosystem: Environmental > Aquatic > Freshwater > Lake | place: Spain...
GAAAAACCTCAAGAAGACAAGCCACGCAGCTTTTGCACCTGATACAAAAGTAAATTCAGTGAAAAAAACTGATATGATGAATGTGAAAATCAAAACGATGAAAGCTGGCCAGATTGCCTTTATGATACCTGTCTTTGATGTTTTTCTGTCGTATCGGCCCATGAGGCAATGGTCCTGTAAATGAAGAGTTTATTGTTTGCTGCATATCACTGATGAATAAGGGACACAATGAAGAATCGCCATCTTGATTATCCATCCGAATCTTGCCGCCATAACCATCATGATTTTCCTACATGATAAAATGGGAAAGTAGAAAACGGCTTTTATGCTGAATTCAGAGCTTCTCTTAAGATGGGACAATAGACGGGAAAAAATCTGATCGATTCTCTCTGACGCTGGCAGCGTATCCCTGATCATCTTGAGATAATCCCGCTCATGGATCATCTGAAACGTTGGCTGAAAATTGATATCATAGACCCACGCCATCTGGAGTAGCTTGAAGTCATTCAATGACCTCAAGTGATTCATATTAATCTTTTTGCCTTCGTTAAGACTGGCCATAACTTCTTCAGATACTTCAGGCATATCCGGCAGATCAAGCTCAACGGCGGCGCTTCTCTCCGAATCGCTGACGTAGTAATTAGGTCGAAACCAGGTTAAATATGTCCAACTTATCTGCATCCCTGAGCAATGCCAATTTGAAGGCATTTAAACTGAAGGAAGATATTCGTCTGTACAGCAATGAGGATATGCTCCATGAGCTGATGGTGATCAAGGCAAGAGACATCCTGGATTTTTCTGCCGCTTATGATGTGGAAGACAGCACGAGCAATGAAAAGATAGGGGCTTTAAAAAGGCATGGTTTCTAATCAATGATCAAAGATGAGTGGGTCATGATGGATCGACATGACCATGAAATAGGCATTATCAAGGAAAGCAGCACGGCTCTGGCTCTTATGCGGCGTGTTGTTTCGGATTTAATACCAGAATCTTTGTCTCTTGAGATGAACGATAACAAGGTCTGTTCCTTTGAGTTCGAGTTTAATCCTTTCGTTACAAAACTATCCATTGATTTATTCCATGACTTACATGGCCGTCTGGACAGGAGAATGGCAATTGCCGCCGGTATCCTGCTATGTGCAATCGAAGGGCGTCATGAGGGACATAGTTTTTGGGATTCTGGTTCATCCGGCACCAGTTGTAGTGACTCCTCTGCGGATAGTAGTTCAGATAGCGGTGGAGATAGTGGATTCCTTGGTGGATTCTTCGGCGGTGGAGCAGGTGGAGACTGCGGCGGTGGGGATAGTGGCGGAGGAGGAGGTGACTGATTAGGATTTCAGGCTACTTCATGTGCTCAATTCGTTCCCCGAGGGCAACCAGCAACGTCGTCAGGTCTTTCTTCTCCAGTGACATCAGGAATCTCATATCTCTGTCCGTCTGCAACAGTCTCAGGAGCAGTTCCAAGAGTTCAGATTTTGTCAGATCGCCCATGTGATTTCGCCGATATAAGAAAATGAGAATCCAGGCCAGCCAAATTGATCTTGCCGAAACAGAAAAATAGATTACAGATGAATAAATGGATACAAGATCGTCAGGGATTAAGCAACTGATGAATAAGAAAAAAAGTAAACTGACCTGGATTCCCTACGTTAAAGCCCCCATGAAACAGGAAGCCAGGAAAACTCAATCAGTAAAAACATCGCCAAGACCCAATTGGATCTCACCGATATGATCCAAAAGGCAGCGCATGTCGCTTGATGAAGGACTGCTTTTCTAAGTTTATTTTCAAATAATCGCAATGAAAATGGTTTTAACGTTTCATTGCCATTTGCTGGAGGTTGAAGTATAAAAACACTTTCAAAAGGGTAGATTTTACAATTCCGGCCATGTTAACGAAAATTACCCTAATCCTATCGACATTAACATTTAGCTTTCCATGTTCATGGGGGGCATTACCTATGGGGTATGGAAAAGTATGCGAAAAGAACGAATCAGTCATTCCTCCGGGCTCACACTGATTATCATCAGAGAGTCGATACAATCATTTCTGAAAAACAATAGCTTCGAGATGTCAGCGGCGCTGGCTACCTACGGCTTTTTTTCACTTATTCCCCTGCTTTTTTTTGTTTCCTACTTAATGAACAATTATGGACTTTGGTCGCATAGCGTTACCAACGGGATTGAAGGGCTCATCAACCATATGTTTCCATTGGCTGGTGCCTTTTCCTTAAATGAGTTTTTTATTTTAACAAAGCACACGACAATGTGGGGAATAATCACGCTTTGTTTCGTATTTATATCGATAATGTCTCTCACCGATACCATGAGGACTGCTTTCCAGAAAATATTCAGCATCAACAACGAATTGTCTTTAGTCAAAACGCAAGGATTGAATGCCCGATCGGCATCTATCATCCTGGTCCTTTTCTTCTGTCTTGTTGGAGGGGAGATTGCTTACGCTACCATCTGCCGTGAAGTAATGCGAGATGGCAACTTATTTACTGCATTCAATATCCTTGTATCCCTTGCCGTTCCCATGTTTTGCATGATTGTTTTCTACAAAACGTTTCTGCCCATCAAATTCAATCTCTACCGTCTTGTGGTGGTTTCCTTGGTTTCGGCCATTCTTATCGTCGGTATGAAAGAGCTTTTCACAACCTATCTCCATGCCAATCCTGATTATGCCCAGACGTTCGGATCTCTCCGAATGATTTTCATTATGATCCTCTGGGTTTATTACTGTTTTCTTGTCACACTGTTCGGCGCAGAAATCATGGTCAACTTCAAAAAGAGAGGAGCCCTGCTTCTGAAGGGGATTTTTCTTGAAGACTCGGGCGTACATGGGAGATTTATTCGGAAGTTCATCATACGATACCATCAGGGAAATACGGTCTTTCAGGAAGGTGAAAAGGGCAACATGATGTACTATGTTCTCTCTGGATCGGTTAATATTCTGAAGAAGGGTCAGATTCTTCGAGTCATGAAAAAAGGTGACTACTTCGGTGAAATGGCCATGCTCATAGATACAGATAGGACCGCCACTGCCATCGCTGTTGAAGATGATACAAAGCTTGTCTGCATTTCGCGTGACAATTTCGATGTTATTCTCACAGAAAATCCGAAGGTTGTCTTTGCGATCCTGAAGGAAATGACAATGCGTCTCAAAATTACAGATGATTATCTTTAATTACCTCAAGATTACCGTGGGGCAACTGTTAAAACATATTTTAACGGCAAATTGATTTCTTACCGAAACATTGATGTCCAAATGTTTCAACCTACCACATTCTTCGAGGAGCCTTTGTTTTTGAACATTTTTGTTGTGGCACTCGGATAGGTTGAGTTTGAAACTGACACTATTGGGAAGAAGCGCCGGAACTTGTATTGCTACGAAAACCGGAATAGACCGAATTAATCACCTTTCTCCTTCTGTGCCTCCACAGATCTCTGTGTGCTTTTCCTGAGGCGGAAGGCTACCGTTTTGATGATTTTCTGGAAGTCGGCAGAGAGCTTGTTGAATTCAGCGTCAAAGAAGTACCGGTCAATGAGGCCGACCATTGTCTTTCCCTTAGCAGTGGCTCTTGCTGATCTGGGCGATTTGTCAATATAGGCCAATTCGCCAAATATGTCACTCTCCTTGAGGATCTCAACGACTATCTTCTGACCGCCCACATTTTTGGAAATTTCGACTTCGCCTTCTTCCACGACGTAGATCCAGTCACCATTGGACCCATCTTCGAAAATGATCTGCCCATCCTGGAACGTCTCATATGATGCGATCTGAAACATCTTGTTCCTCCATATCATTTAACCTGCAAGCCTATTGTCGCCATCTCCCCTACACCCTATCGAATATTCCCACCCACACCAGAAAAAACTTGAATATTACAAGGAGAGAAATTACTTCGAAGAGAGGAATAAGAATCATTAGCGCTATTTGGGAACGGATGTATTCCTCGGATTGAAAGGAAAGCAGTGGTATCAGAAACGCTATCCCCATGATTGCCATGTAATACATGTCCGTTCCAGTGGTTTTGGCTACGATGACGCCTCCACGTATCAACTCGATGGATTTCCATTCCTTAAAAAATGGTGTCAGTCTGATAACGACATCATCACCGATATTCAGTTTGTCGTAGAAATCCCTACTCACACCCTCACTGTAAGAATATTTTCCTTTAGCTGTTACGAAATAGTCCTTTGAAGATCCGCTGGAAACATGCTTTTCCTTTACTATCGCTCTATCAATATCGTGATTGGTTACGACACAATCAACAAAAATTAAAAGAGCTATAAACGCAGATGGTATCGACAGGATTCTTAAACCTAAGTATAACCAATTCATCTGTGGATACTGCCTTTCAGGGAACAATACGAGCGATTCCCATCACGGTAAATTCAAGGGAGAATTTAGGTTTTCGTTTATCGAATAGGTCAAACGATAGGCCAATACTTTCAAGAATTCAAACTTTTTCTTCAAAAAAACAGCCAGCATGGAAATCCTTTAAACCTCCATGCCAGCCATTTCATTTTCATTCACAACCAAGGGGGGCAGTATGAGGCTGTCAATGATTACTTTGTAGCTGGTATGGCGAAGGGCTCTATGCTGTGACCGCCATAAATGGGTCACAATCGTATTTCTCATGTTGGGATGTGAGAGTGTTTTCAACATGGCAACGAGGTTCACCGGTCAGGGAAGATAAAACAAAAAAGTAGCGATTATATGAGTTGACGAAGGTAAAGATTATTTTCTTTTTTTATCCGGTTTGTGGGGTATAGTGTGGGGTATGAAATTATAAACAAGAATAAAGGGGCTGAAATTTCTTTCTAAACCCTTGATTTTATTAATGGCGTCCCCACGGGGAGTCGAACCCCGGTTACAGGCGTGAAAGGCCAAAAAGAAGCGTATTCCACCTGATTTTATCACCTTTTTTGTCCGTTTAAATCCGTTTAAGGACGTTAAAAGCCGTCTAGAAAGCCGTCTGATAGCGAAGCAATTTGACTGCCTCTATTGATGAACAGGGTAAAAAATTGATTGCAAAAAATTGTTGACAAAAATAAATTATGTATTTATAAATACATCAACGTATTTATAAACTCTCTGAGGTAAAACCCATGAATTTTAATACAAAAACTGTAGCAAAGATAATAGAAATAACGAAAAGGCAGCTTGACTACTGGGATAAGAATCATTTCATAAAACCATCGATTCAGGAAGCCGCCGGGTATGGAAGCGCAAGGCTTTATTCCTACAGTGATCTTATCCGTCTGAGAGTTGCAAGGACTTTGCTTGATAAGGGGATTAGTTTGCAGAAAATCAGGAAGGCGGTTTCATATCTGAAAAAGCACATGCCGGATATTGAGAATCCGCTTTCAGAACTGAAGTTCTTAACGGACGGAGAAACGATATTTGTGCTCACAAAGGACTCACAGGAAATTATCGATACTCTACAGAATGGCCAGTTAGTTTTTTCTGTTTCTTTGGGGGCAATAATTGACGCGCTGAAAGGTGAAGTTAAGGCCCTTCATGATCTGAGAAAATATGAGGTCACCGTCATGAAAAGAAAATATCCAGTTATACTCCATGCCGATACAGAAGACGGTGGATATTGGATTGAATGTCCCGATATTCCTGGATGTGTTTCTCAGGGCGAAACCGTTGAAGAGGCCCTTGAAATGATCAAAGACGCTCTCAAGGGCTGTCTTGCGGTTTTATCTGAAAAACAAAGAACAGCAAAAGCTCTATGAGTGGACTGCATAATCTGAAAGCGGTTAGAGTCGTCAAGGCCTTTGAACGTGCGGGCTGGTATGCAGAGAGACAAACAGGAAGTCATGTAATCCTAACATATTGTCAATACCGATTCACAAAGGTCGACCGATTAAACAAGGGCTTATTAAGGCTCTCATAAAGATCTCGGGGTTAACTGAAAGGGAGTTCTTGCAATTATACAATTGATAATGAACCGCCTGTTGTTGAACCAATCCATCCAGCCAAGGGTCTCGAACTCGATGTGCTTGCAGTTGTGCCAAGATCTGATCAATATTTAAATTGACAAAAACCTCTTAATACATGACCAACTAAGTTTCGAAATTTGAGTCATCAATAACCTTTTAAAGAAAGGGATGCAAAGGCCGAATTGTCATGCTTTCCTGAATAATCTTCCCTTGGGAAAATAAATAAAATTGTATAATGCTTACTATAAGTAACTTAATCAGACCCCGCACCTTAGAAAGAATGGTAATCAGTAATATAGTAGTTAATGTACCTCCATTTTACCTCTTATGACATGCGAGGAACTTTCTTTCCTCGACAGAATTTTAGGGATTGAGAATGAAAAAAGACTCTTTGAATGTAAAGCCCAAAAACACGTCGCTCGAACATAAAAATATCCCTAGCGTCATCGATAAGGATTCTTTTTATCTTGCCATAATGAACAACATGCAAACAGGGGTATACCTCCTTCAAAACGGCAAGATTAAATTTGCGAACAAACATATTTCAAAATATTCCGGCTATGGGCAGAGTGATTTGCTCGGATCTGACATTACAAAATTTGTCCATCCCCAGGATCTGCAAGATGTCCGTTTGAATGCGATCGAGATGCTTAAAGGAACTCGTAGTGTACCTTACGAATTCAGAATCATTGATAGATACGGAAATATAAAGTGGCTTATGGAGTCAGTGACTTCGATAGTTTATGAAGGTAAATTAGCTGTTCTTGGTAATACGATGGAGATTACCGAACTTAAGGAAGCAAGATACAAATTGGAGCAACTTCAAAATCTTGAAGCCACAATTCTTAAATCAGTGCCTCACGCGCTTTTCGGTGTCGAAAAAAGGCAAATATTTTTTGCCAATGACGCCATGGAAAGGATGTTCGGCTGGACGAAGGATGAACTGATTGGAAAAAGCACAAGAATCTTATTTAGATCCGACAAGGAATGGCTGGACTATGGAACATTACTGTATACTGCTCTGGCAGCACAGGACTGCTATATTTTTGAATGGCAGATGCCGTTCGTTCGCAAGGACGGCAAAGAACTCATCTGTCGCATGAGCGTTGCCAGAATAGGGGAAAGACTGACTGAACAAAAGAGAATTGTAGCTACATTTGAAGATATCACGGAGATCAAGCGAGCCGAGCAGGCCTTGCGAGATTCTCAGCAGCGATTGACAGAGATTATCGAGTTTCTGCCGGATGCCACCTTCGCTATCGATTTGGAGGGAAAAATAATTGCATGGAATCGCGCTGCAGAAGATCTTACCGGGGTTAAAGCAAAAGAAGTGCTTGGGAAAAAAAATTACGAATACGCCCGGGCATTCTGGAAGCAAAGAAGACCCATGGCTATTAATCTGGTAATTGAGCCAAATGAAAAATACGAAAATACATATTCCGTGGTGAGAAGAGCGGATAATCTCCTGATCGTCGAAGCTGAAATCCCCAACTTCGGTCAACAGAACACGAATGTCTATTTATGGTGTAAGGCGAGCCCGCTTTATGATAGCAACGGCGATGTTACCGGCGCCATAGAGGTGATTCGCGATATTACGGATAGAAAAAAAGCTGAGGATGCCTTGATAAAGAGGGAGCAAGATTTGGAGATTAAGTCGCATGAGCTCGAGGAGTTAAATACGGCATTGAAAGTACTCTTGAAACGAGGAGATGAAGACCGGAGAGAACTTGAAAACAGTATTTTGAAAAATGTTAGAGAACTCGTTTTCCCCTACGTTGAGGAACTCAAAAAGAAAAAACTCGACAGCATCAGTACCGCGAATCTCACAATCCTCGAATCGAATTTGCGAAATGTCGTCTCCCCTTTTGGGCATAAGTTGTCAAGCAAATTTGACGACTTAACAAATAGAGAAGTAAAAGTTGCCGATTTTATAAAAGAAGGTAAATCATCAAAAGAAATGGCGGAAGTATTAAGTGTTACAGAAAGCGCCATAAACATTTACAGATATCGTTTAAGGAAAAAAATGGGATTGAAAAGAAGAGATAATCTTAAAACCTTTCTCTCAGCCATTGATTGACGACACTTCAATATATACACATCTTAAACTTTTATTGACAATATTTTTTAATATTTTTATATACGAATATTAAACTAATTTTGTATATATCTTTTAATATTGAAAACCCGCCAAGATCATTGTAAGTAACAAGAAAAAAATCAAAAGCCCAATTTATCAGTCCATAAAAAGCTCGTAAGAGGATGGCGACGTATGAAGGTTGTATTCCATGAAGATTTCAGAATGTCATACGGCCAGGACCCGGCAGCACAGGAAGGGCGCATAGATTGCATTCTAAGCATGATCGGCAGGAATGTCGAATTTGTAGAAGCAAAGCCGGCAAAGTATGATGACATCGCAGTGTGCCACACGACAGACCATATCAAGCATGTGACCAAAATCGGACTCTATGAGATAGCGGCGCTTGCCGCAGGCGCTGCCATACAGTCAGCCGACATCGGATTTGAAGAACCTAGTTTCGCGCTTGTTAGACCGCCCGGGCATCATGCGTCATCTGACTTCTCCTGGGGGTACTGCTTTTTTAATAATATAGCCATTGCCATTGCCAAACTTAAACAGGAGGAAAGGATTCGAAGAGCCATGGTATTGGATATTGATCACCATGACGGCGATGGAACGATCAATATTCTCGGAGTGAAAGGCTACACCACAATCCTCAATCCCAGCGAAACAGACCCGGCTTCATACTTAGCAAAAGTCGAGGAATCTCTTTCGGATAATTTTGATATCATCGGTGTTTCAGCGGGCTTTGACAGCCATAAGGAAGACTGGGGTGGCGTTCTTTCTACGGAGCACTATAGAGAGATCGGGAAAATAGTAAAAAAAGCCAGCAGGAAGAACAATGCAGCGTGTTTTGCCGTTATGGAGGGTGGCTATAATCAGGAAGTGCTGGGACAGAATGTCATGAAATTTATACAAGGTGTGACAGAAGGATAAAAGGCGGGGTTCCTAAGTAGATCGGCCAATCTACAAAGGACGCAAGAATAAAAAAGGGACGGTTTGGTGGAGCCACTACTCTACTGCTGTCCCTTTTTTATTGCCCTCAATTCATCAAAAGGTCGGACCTGAAATAAGAGTGTCCTGGTGATGTGATCCAATCATAAAGCAGACCTGGAGTGGTAACTGCTTTTTCACGGAAAGGAGGTATGAACATTTTTAGTTAAAATAAATATTGGCGGCGGAAAAAACAGCGGACACAATTTGTAATTACTCTTGAAAGGAGGAATAAAATTAATGGTTCACGATAAACGTCTTGTAAAATATGAGGAACAGATAGAAGAAATCAAACAGACTATCCCAGAGTGGATTAAAAACCTGAAGAGGCCTGAGACACCGATGCTCATACCCAAATTCGGTCCCCTACAGGGCATTCGGGTTGTCAGTTCAGGTATTGTGATTGCCCAGCCTGTTGCAGGGACTAAATTGGCTACGTTCGGGGCAGAGGTCATCCACGTCGAACGACCCGGCGGTGATATTCATCGTCGCACAGGGCCTCATCTGACAAGAGGGAAAAGAATCCACGGTTGCGACTGGGCCAATGAGGCCGTAAACAGGTTGTCTCTCGGTCTGAATTTCAAGGATCCAAAAGGCCTGGAGCTCCTTATGGCTCTTTGGAAAATATCCGATGTGTGGATGGAGTCCTCGGCGCCGGGTACGCTCGAGAGGTCCGGCATAACTCCCGAATTGGCGTTGGCAGTCAATCCCAAATTAGTAATTTTGCGGGTTAGTACTTACGGCCAATATGGGGCTGAAGAAATGTTAGGCCGACCGGGATATGATGCCCTCGGCCAGGCTTTCGGCGGGATGATTGCTGTGACGGGTGATCCCGCTGGCCCGCCTCAGCGTGCTAAAGTATACACTGCGGATTATCTCACGGCTCTCAACGGTTGGGCAGCAGTCATGATGGGTTTATGGGAAGCACAGAAGACGGGAAGGGGGCAGGTAATTGATTGCAGTCAATTCGAAGCCGTACATGCCACGCAGGGATTCCAGATGCCGTGGGTATCGGGAGAGGGTAAAGTAAGCGGCCATTCCGGCAATAAAGCGCCTACCTTCCAGCCCTATGACACCTTCCAATGCAAGGACGGCTATGTCTTTATCGGAGCTCTCGGACCGGTAATTTACGAAAGGGTGCCGAAGTTCCTAAATCTGGATCCTGAGGAATTCTGTTATGATAATTGCTCCAAGGATGCCAATGCCGTTAATTCTCCCAAGGGACTCGAATTGGATCGCAAAATGAGGGAGTATTGTTTGACCCGGACCCGCATGGAAGTTGAAAAAGAACTCAATGATGCCCAGATAGGCTGTTGCAGAGTCATGAATGCTTCCGACATGCTGAATGAGGAGCACTACCGCCTAAGAGAATCGCACGTGCCTGTCGTGGATCGTCAATCCGGTGTTCCTGTTCGCGTCGGAGGCGTCATTCCCAAAATGTCATTGACACCCGGGCAGGTCTTTAGAGGTGCGCCTGCGATTGGTGAGGATAGCACGGATATAATGACCAGTCTGCTTGGATTTTCTGAGAAGGATGTTTCCACATATTACGCTACCGGTATTATTCATCGAACGGAGCCTTTCTCTGATCCCGTCGTAGAGCCGCTTGCGGGTTGGAAATAGCTAAGGGGTTTCAATCGTTTATTAAACTATCGAAGTATTTGACGAAGGTGGGAAGCCGGGCCTTGGGGCACGGCTTCCCGCCTTCCGAACCTTATTTAGTATTTCTTTCACAGCATCCGTCGCCATATTATCCACGACCCCCTTGACTGCTTGCCGTAAGACGTATAATAATCCCTTCCATGATGGATGGATGGGCAAAAAAGATCGTATCTCCCGAGGTTGTGCTCGCTGGGATCAAACCAGGGATGAGTATTTTCGTGGGCACCGGGGTTGCCGAACCACGAACATTGATAAAACATCTCATGGATTCCGATCAGAAAAATCTCTCAGATCTCGATATCATTCAACTCCTGAGTCTGGGGGATGCAATTCCGCCCGATGAACGTTATGCGGAAAAATACCGCTTGAAGACATTTTTTTCTGTGACTAAGGGTTATACTGCTATTAAATCCGGTCGGATTGACGGGATACCTTGCAAGATGTCTCAAGTCCCCCATCTTATAAAAACTGATTTATTAAAAATAGATGTTGCTTTTGTCCAAATAACGCCTCCGGATAGCAGCGGTTTTTGTAGCCTGGGGGTGTCTGCTGATGTTGCAAAATATGCCATTGAGCGGGCGTCTCTTGTCGTCGGCGAGATAAATGAGCAGACGCCGTACACCTACGGAGACACACTTATCCATGTGGATGATTTTCATCATATTGTCAGGGCAACGGCCCCGCTGTTTTTTGTGCAACGCTGGCCCGTTGACGAGGTGTTTGACAAGGTGGCTGAGAATGTGGCGTCTGTCATCGAGGACGGAAGCTGCCTAGCATTCTTCCTTGGCCCGGTCTATGAGGCGCTTGTAAAATATCTTTCTCCGAAGCGGGATTTGGGGATTCATTCCCTCGTCTTTACGGACCCCATCATGGATCTGATGAACTATGGCGTAATTTCCAATAAAAAAAAGAAAATATGCACAGGTAAAAGTCTCGTTGCTTATGCCCAGGGGACGCCTGAGTTGATGCAATGGCTGAATGGCAATCATCTCGTAGAATTTCGGAAAATTGATACCGTAGTAAACCCGAAGACCATATCGCAGAATGACCGGTGTGTCGTCATCATACCGGCGTATAAAGTGGATCTCACCGGAGCGGTCGCACTCCATGCGAGTAGAAAGAGCCTCAGCGCCGGACCAAGCGACTACTATGAATTTCTTGATGGAGCAGCGCAATCAAGCGGTGGATACAACATTTTCGCGCTTCCCAGCCGAGGCCGCAATGGTGAATCGAATATATTGTCTTCGGTTGATAAATTCCCGAACCAATTTTCAACGGAATTAATCGACATCGTCGTAACGGAATACGGCATAGCGCGGCTCGGAGGGCGTTCGCTTCGAGAAAGGACGCTTGCCCTTATTGATATTGCACATCCAAATGATCGTGATCACCTTATCGGGGTGGCCAAAAACCTGAAACTCCTATACTCCACGCAGATCTATCGTTCGGATGCCGGACGGGCTTATCGATATGATGTCTCCCGCTCTCAAATATTCAACGATAATGTCACGGTTCACTTTCGCCCGATAAAACCTTCCGACGAGGACGGTATGAGGCGTCTTTTTTACCGGTTTTCCGACCAGGGGGTGTTTTACAGGTATTTCAGCCATGTGCAGGTAATGCCGCATGTGAAAATGCAGGAATACACCAGTGTCGATTACCGCCAAACCATGTCCATTGTTGGGATCGTTGCGGAGAGGGGATTTGAAAAGATCATCGCTGAAGGGCGATATGTGCGTCTCAGGCACGGTATTTTTGCGGATGTGTCGTTCATAGTTGATGAAAAATATCAGGGAATTGGAATTGCATCCTTTATTCTCAGCATGCTTAAGGAGATTGCAGAAAAAGATGGGATCAAGGGTTTCAATGCGATAATACTGAACACGAATAAAGCCATGATCAAGATCATGGAAAAGGCCGCACTCCCCAAATCATTGATGGCGGACGAAGGTCTGCAATCTTATAGTTTTTCTTTTCTATAGACTGATCAATTGCAGAAAGAAACGATTTGAGTGTAATGCTTCAGCCCCAGGGAGACACTGAAATCATCACTGCAGATGGCGAAGGTAGATTATCTTTTCTTCAATCTCTGGCGATGTATGAAGTTCCTGATTATCAGGCCAGGGTTCCATATTTATAAGACCTTCCTTTCCCCATTCTGCATAAGCCTGCTTCCATTCATAGTTATATCTGTCGGGAGATCCCGAAATATCGGCAAGTTCGGAATATATTATGATTGACATTCATTTCGGAGTGAAGGGTTTGATGATTGTTAATATTACTGTATAGCACATTACAGGAAGTTTTTCTCACGTCTGAAGGACCGAAAATCATCTGTTCGGTTGCCGCAACTTTCATCTCGTATTCAATGTTCCGATCAAATCAACCAGCTTCTCACCTTTTGCATTTAATTATCGTAATATTTTGGAAAAGAAAAAGCTGTCTGAAAGCCGTCTAGTTTGTTAAAAGTGTCAAAAGTAACCGGTCATTTTCTGTTTTCCCCTGGATGGAATCTAACCCTTAAGTTTTTTATCTATTTAATAATATTATGATTTTGTTGATTAGTTATTCCCGGGTGGACTGTAAAAAAAAGGTTTCTTGGTAGCCGGTCAGATTGACCGGCATCCCCGAAAGGATAAATTTCGTAATAGCATGAATTTAGATAGAAATTGGCGTCCCCACGGGGAGTCGAACCCCGGTTACAGGCGTGAAAGGCGGATGACAAAGATATCTAAGCCACCTGTTTTATTATAAGTATTCGCTTTCATTAAAATCTGTGTGTCCCCCAGTGTAACCGTGTGCACTCTTTTTACCCTGATTTCAGAGAAAAGGACACACAAAGGGACACACACCAGAATGGTTATAAACTCAGTAAACATGGGATTATTCAGATCCTGCTCCGGAGTTTTAGTCCGATGCTCTTTTGATGAAAATCTAACGAGCAGCCTACCAAGTCACCATCTCCCTCAATATCCCAGTTCACATTCCCCTATAGCAGCGTTCCCATCTCTTCGCCATCTCTTTGCAATACCGAGTTAATGGTGAATGTAAACAGCGATTTAAAGTTCCCCCTTTAGCAACAGCCTTAAATGTCACCTTGTAATTCTTTTTCTTCATGATAAGAAATGATCGTTTGTTACTGCCTTTTTATTTTTGTTGATCCTTTGATCCTTTGATTCCTCCGATTTCTCTAATTCCTGTGGATCATCAAAGAACTTGTATGTATGGAAAAATGTACTTTCACAGATTTCCCCCCCCCAGCTCATTGTCATGGAGCATCGTGTCATCGACTCGTGGACACACAGGGTGCCGAACTCCTGTTTCAGGCCATCTCTGATCGGTATGAATGTGGGACCATTCTATATTTTCGAATTATCCCAATAAGGAAGGGCACGATATTTTCGGAATAGATTGACAGAGTGTAAGGGATTATCGGAATAGGTGGGCCTCTCGTTTGAGAGGCTTTTTTGTTTTAGTAAGGGCG
>Ga0247842_10005899_pt1 | contig 14171 bp, 9 predicted proteins | sample LaCruzMarch2015__3_FD_192411 | JGI IMG/M metagenome (GOLD analysis project Ga0247842, IMG submission 192411) | Freshwater microbial communities from meromictic Lake La Cruz, Castile-La Mancha, Spain - LaCruzMarch2015_19m | ecosystem: Environmental > Aquatic > Freshwater > Lake | place: Spain...
CATGCCCCTATGTCAGGAGGTCTGAATATAGAGATATCATCTTACCGGATGTGTTAAATCGTTAATTAGTGAACTGTTATAGTCCTGAATTCGAAGAAGTAACGCGAAGGAGGTCGAGTCATGAATGCAAAGTTGATCAATATCGGGCATTGGATCGCGACGTTGGTTTTGGGTTTTTGGATAGCCACCCCTGTTCAGGCGCAACAGGCGCAGCCTGCGACGGCAGCACCCGCCCAGGATAAGTCGGCTCCGATGGAGGCCGAATGGGGCAATCCGCTTCCTCCCGGACGGTTGAATTTGGGGATTCACTTTGGAGATCAGCAGTCGGAGTCGTTTGGCGACATCCTGGTGCCGGTCATCCAGTTCGAGTCCGGCCTGCTGTTTGTCAATCCGCGCGGAAGCTGGAACGACAGCGACGGCCAGGAATTTAACCTGGGGCTGGGGTATCGCCATTTGTTTCCGGATCGCGAGATCATCATCGGCGGGAATATGTTTTATGATCTTCGGAATACCTCGCTTGACAACACCTTCAACCAGTTCGGGTGCGGATTGGAACTCCTGAGTACCTGGGTGGATGCCCGGGTAAATGTGTATTTACCCGAGAGCGGAAAGAAGACCGCGGATGAGTATACCACCGCAACGTCGAAAACCCAGGAGCGAGGAAATTATTGGTACGCGCCCACGGGGCAGGGGCATTTGATCACGCAGTATGGCTATGACGTCACCTCTACCTATGATGTGAAGACCTTGCAGCATTACCAGATTTCCGAGCAGGCCATGGATGGGTTTGACGGTGAAATCGGTTTCCTGCTGCCTATTCCCGTGGTCAAGGACGTTGCGGACGTCAAAGTCTTTGCAGGGTATTACGACTACAATTCCCACTATGGCGATGATATCACCGGCATGAAGGGGCGCCTGGAGATCAAGCCGATGCCATCGCTCTATTTGGATGCGGCTTGGTTTGAGGATAAGGCGCTTCTGGGGTCGAAGTATTCGGTCGGGGCCCGTCTCTCGGTTCCCTTTGATCTGGCGAACCTGAGTCGCGGCAAGAATCCGTTTGCCGGGGCCATGGATGGATTCAAGCCTGGCACAGCGAAGCCGCCCTTCGCTTCCCGCATGACGGAAATGGTGGTTCGCGACCTGCATATCCGCACCGATATGTCCGATCCCGAGGAAGTGGTGTCAGATCGTCGGATCCTTGAAAAGAAACTGACGAGCCTTGACCGGAAGGATTTCAATCTGGTGCTGGCCTCGGGGGTGACGTTCGTGGATGACGATAACCGGAGTGGCGTGGAGGATGGTTCCTGGGAGAATCCCTACCGCCAGATCAACACGGGCGTCCAGAGCGCGATTGGCACGATGGTGTATGTGCGGGACGCAGCCCAGCAGTATTATGAGAACGTGGTGTTGCGTGAAGGCTTGACGCTGTGGGGCAGCGGCGCCCCGATCTACGGGCAGGGCAACCGGTTTCTTGGCGGAATCTATCCTGTCGTGAACGGCATGGGAATTGGTCCTGCGATCACGCTGGCCAACCATGTGACAGTTGCCGGGTTTGAGATCACCCAGCCGATGGCGACCCCTCAGTCGCTCAAGGGGGATGGCATTAATCTGACCGGCATTTACGGCGAGAATGTAACCGATGTCAGGATTCAGCAAAACATCTTCCATGGAGGGATGGAGACGGGTGTCATGCTCCGGTCCTATGACATGCCGTCGCTCGTTGCCGTTATTTCGGACAACCAGATTAAGGGCATGTCGGGGAACGGGATTGATGTGATGTCCTTCAACACGGCGGTGGTGGATGTGACGCTGGCAAACAACCATGTTACGGGGTCAGGTCGAGATGGCGCCTTCCTCTATTCCACGGGTGGCGACATTTTCCTGTCGCGGGTGTCGGGTATCTATTCCGAGAACTCCGGAGACGGGGTGTCGATCCAGGCCTACAAAAACATCCTGGCGGCGTCGTTGTTTGTGGACACGGAGGCCAACGGAAACGCTGGGGATGGTATTAATGTCAGGATGGCGGGGAATTATCTGGCGGGCGCACTCTTTGTTTCCCATGCCGACCTGGAGCGCATGGATGCACTTGTGAATACCGTGGGTGGCGCGATTCCCTTCCTCTCCATGGAGGGTTTCAGTCTAGGGGATATGTTGGGCGTAAAGGGATTGTATCGTGCCGAGGGGACCATGCAGGCCAATGATAATGGCGGAAGAGGGATCTATCTGGAGCAGGGCGCTGATATTAACCTGGCCGGTTTCGTGGGTGTTCACGCCAATGAGAATGGCTGGAATTCAGATCGCTTCAAGACCGATGGTGGCGACTCTGGTATTGAGGTCTGGCAGTCGCGTTATTATACAGTTGGCGATCACTATGCCCCTATTTCCGTGGCGGCGGTGCTCCGGAGCGAGGCGAATCGGAACCAGGGTTCGGGCATGGTGATTTATTCGGAAGCTGAGAGTTTGGCTGTGAATGCGTTTATTGATGTTCGGGCCAACAACAACTATCAGTTTGGCATTGAAGCTGGCGCAACGGCCGTGGACGGGGTAGCCGTATCCGTGATGTTGGCCAGCGACCCGCTGTTGAGCTTGGCGCAGAATCTAGGGCAGATGGATACCAGTTATATCCCGGCATTTGGCCAGAATGAGGCTAATTACAATGGGGCAAGCGGAATCGCCCTGAACGCCAATGGGTCCGACTGGGCATTGGGTCTGGTCCTGGATGCACACGCCAATGGTAATGGCCTGAATAGCTTTGACAAGGAAATACCAATGGGGAATGGCATTGATGTGAATGTGGATAGTGAATACGGGGTGGCGATTGGCGTGGTGGGTTCCACCGAGGCATTGATGGCGCTCGGCACCCCCCTCTTGGCGGGGCTCGAAATTCCACTGGATCTGTCCCGGGTTCAGACGCTTGGCCCCGTGCAGGCCAACGACAACGCCAACAATGGCGTCGTGGTTTCAGCCACCAGCGTATATGGCAGCGCCATAGTCGGTATTGCCGGGGTTGAGGCCTTGCGTAATGGTTATGGTTGGTTCAAGAAACCGCCCTCAGGCGGGGGTATCACCTTGAGTGCCCTTTCCTTGAATGAAGGGGATGCCATAGCCGGTCTGGCGTATGTCAATGCCTCTGAAAACTTCGGGGATGGCATTCGCGCCATTGTCTCGGCACAGTCTTCCACTCCTGGTGAGGCTGGCGAAGCCATGCTGGGAGGGATCAATATTGTGGCCAACGACAATTACTTGTCGGGTTTGGATCTGGAGATTATGAGCGACTCCGTGGCCTCGTCCTATCTGGTTCTGGCGGGTGTTGACGCCAATCGGAATATTAATGGGGTGGGTATTGACGCCTCGCTGAGAGGCGAGGGCGTGGCGATGGCAGCCCTGACGGACATTCAGGCAAATGGGAATGGGTCGGACGGGATTTCCATCCAAACCGACTGCTATTCGGTTTCAAACGGGAACAGCCATGTCTGGATCGCGGAGAATGCGGTTCAGGATATGAGCGATCATGGCGGAGGGGTTGACTTGCTTGGTCTTGACATTATTTCCATGCTCCCGTCGGGTGCCATCGAGGCCGATAACAATGGCGGCGCAGGAGTCCATGTCAATAGTGAAAGCCGGGGCAACAGTCTGGTGGTTGTCGGGGATGTTGCCGCGTCGGGGAACACGGGGAATGGAGTCCAGGTTGAATCCACCAGTTATGACGGGCATGGCAATGTCTACCTGAATGGCAACACGACCTCCAGCAATGGCGTGAACGGAATCCAGGTAAACCTGATTGCCGCCACGGCTGGCACCCTCGAGGTGAAGGGTAATGTGGCGAACGGAAACGTGGCGGACGGGGTCCATGTCACTGCCACCGTGGTAGGAGCCATGACTCTGACGGGCCGTTCGAATGTGGCGAAGGGCAACGACGGGGATGGCATTGATATGACAATCAATAGCGGTAGCGTCATCTCGTATGACTTCGGAACGGAAGAGGAAAATGGCAATAATGCCACGGCCGGCAATGGCGATTTCGGTATGCGTTGGTCTGATGGAAGCGGCCGGGACGATTCGCTTTATGCCCAGTACAATTATTGGGGCGGGGAGCCGGCCGCTTACGCTTCCGGGGATATTATTGCGGATCCGTATTTGGTGGATGATCCGAGTGTTCCCTGATGTCTTAAACCGGTGCAAATGAAAATGGCGGGGATCCATCCAGTGATGGATCCCCCTTTTATTAGGAGTGATGACGATGAAGAAACAGGTTGCGATGTGTTTGGCGGTGGCTGTCTGTATTATTCCGCTGTCCCTTCATGCGGGACTGTTCGGGTGGATGGGGAAATCAGAAAAAGCGGACAGCGGGGACGTTCCCGAAGCGGTTTCGGCCAATTCCGTTAAACGCCTGCATCTTGCGATTTCGGATAAGGCCGCCGAGAAGGAATTGCTTCAGTTGACCGGGGTGAAGCGGATCTTGTTTCAGGAACGGCAGGTTTTGATGATGTTGCTGGAGGAAAAGCGGAGGGATCTGGCGAACTATGATGTCGAATTTGAGAAGTCATTCGGGATCTTGCGCGATCGGAATTACCGGTATGACCCCAAGACCATGACGATTTTCGAGGAAGCCAAGGCGGTTTCAACGGCTACAAACGCCCCTGGCGCGGCCATGGAGTCCCGGGTGGTGAAGAAGCTTGAGTCGGAGTCGGATTCCCGTAAGTTTGCCTCGCTCGCGGCCGCCAAACAGGTTACCCAGGAGGATCTGGTTGTGCTGGCACGCCTGGCACGGGAAAAAGAGGTTGGGCTGGCGCGTGTGGAGACTTCCCTTAATGAAAAATTCTCCATGTCACGCGACCGGAACTACTGGTATGACCCCAAAACCATGCGCCTTTATGAAGTCGTCAAATCTTCTTCAAAGGGTGCGATTCAGTAAATCAGACTGCACAAGAGCACGGGTTCAGTTTGTCAACGTGATATGGTAGAAAAGCTGACGGGTGTCCGGGGGGATGGCCAGTTGGACTTCATTGGTGGGCGGGGTTCGGGTGAAAATGTTCGTCTGAAGCATCCAGGCACCCCTGATGAGGTTTGTGCGGGTCCAGAGTTGGTAGCCCGGCATGGGATTAACCAGGCTGTCGGCACTTAGCCAGCGGAGGCGCATCCCTCCAGCCGAGGGCTCCCCGCCGATCAGGCGCAGGGAGGATTGCGGATCACCGGGATTGGTGCCTGCCAGGTATTCCTGCGCGGCGGTCATTCCATCTCCATCCCGGTCTTCCTGAAGTTCAAGCGTGTAGTCGGTGTTGGTGATGCCCTGTGATGTGAACCAGGCCACCGGAATGCCATTGGTCAGGACGGGTAGTCCGGAAATTTCCAAGGTAGGGTCGCCGAGCAGGTTGTATTGCTCAAAGTAACGCAGGGTGGTTGTCGTCGTGGCTCCATAGGTTGCTAGATACAGCTGTTTGGCGCGCCAGATTCCCATGCCCAGTGTCGGCTGACTTTCGTCAAAAATGGCTTTCAAAACGGCTTTTTCAAGAGTGTCGTCCTCTGTCCAATAGCTGGTGACGCTTGAGGACAGGATGGCGGCCGCGCCCTTGGATGCCGCCCTCAGCCAGGTTTCCGCGAAGCATTCACTGAAACTGAATTTTCCGGTAAGACAGGCGAAGCTGCAAACGACCGGATAATGCGTGGAATTGGTGAGTCGGTTGATATCGATTTGGTAGAATTCCGGTCCGTCTGCCCAGTAGGTAATGTCCCCATGGCCGGAGTAGATGACGAAGGCGCAGCCTTTGTTGATGGCGTTTTTAACCTGTTGCGCCGTGGCGCCGGCAGTATAACTGTACAGTTTTTCAGAGGTGTAACCCAGGCGGTTCAAGGTGTTGGATATCACCGTGTTATGGGTTCCCTCGGAGATCGTGTGGTTGTCCGTGCTGGCCAGGAAGGTAGCGCGCTTGATCCAGCTTTCAAGGGATGATTGTTCGTGGGTCATGGATTTGGCGATGACGGCGGCGAGCTGGGTGTTTGTGGTCACGCTGAACCGCCCCACGGGGAATTCGGGCAACCAGTCGCCGGTTCCATCCATGCATCCATAATACAGATCGGTGTCCGGAGAATTCAAAGAGGTGCCGATAAAGCAGGGGATTTGGGCGATATCCCCGACGAGGAGGAGGGCTGCTGGCCGGGTGGCGGAATTGAGGTAGCGGGTTTTCACAAAGGCCTGGATCGTGGTGCTGGTGCGGCCGGTGCTGTTTGTGGCGAAACAATCCACAAGCCAGCCTCGATTCATTTTATGGATGATGAAAGGCGCAAGACCATTGGTGAGATTATCAGGGGCGATGATGAGCAGGCGTTTCTGTGTGGCGGTGACGGATTGGCCCGCAGGGGGCGGGTTCAGGACTGTTCCTGCCAGTAACGTTTGCTCCCGCTGGGGCATGGTTGGCACGTCAGCGGGGGCCTCTGTCTTGCTGAAGGTAACGGTAACGTTCAGATTGGTGTAGAGGGTAAGGTTTCCGGTTGAGGGGATTATAGCGAAAGGACAGATCTCGAGGGAAAGCAGCCGGCGCCCGAAAAGGATGCCGGCTTCGGTCAGCGATACGGGAGAGGCGGGATAGGGGGTCTGGGATGCGTACAGCGCGGTGTCGTGCGCGAAAACCGCAGCTTCAATCGCGCCGGGAATTTTAGGGACAGGTGGCTGGACGGGCATGATTTGCGGAGCCAATCCCAAGGTGGAAAGGGAGGTCGTCACGGGGGCTCCCGTGACAGCGCAAGCCCCCTCCGCGTTGTCCGGTGCCACGATAAGCCGGCGAATGACCGGCAGGGCGGGCTTGCCAATATCCATGAGAAATCCCTCGCCAGGCAGGGCCAGGGTTGTGAAACGTCCGCTGGAACCCTCCCGGATGCCGGGGGTAAATCCCGGAACGGTGACGCAAACAGAGAGTCCTGAGCTGTCGCCAGACATGGTTTGAATTGAGGCGGGTGCGGGGGCCGGGGAGACTAGCGTCATCCAGGTTTGTGTGACTGGTTCCGAAGCAAAGGAGATTGTCGCGCCCACCATCGCCCAGCACCCGGCCTTCACGATCCAGGATTTATCTTTTTTCAGTCTCGTCCTACGGGCTTCGTCCAGTCCACAGAAACCGGTTTGAAGCAGCGTTTTCATGGGAAGAGGGTGACAAAACTGAGGCGGAAACGCAAGCGCAAGGACGGATCCCGGGTGCCCTCGTGGGGGAACTTCTTGCCGCGAGGAAACGAGTAAGCGGAATAAGCGGAATATGCTTTACAGTCGAAATCTGGCTGATAGGTTGTAATCTGCCACTTAGAGTTACGGGTTTGTGTCGGATTGGATTTGCGATGTGACCCTTGGATGTGTCCCGTGGGCGGACTTGCCGAAAGCTTTGGGAGGTGTGAAATGAAAGTCCTGCATGAATGTCTGATGATCGGGATTGCGATTTCCTGTCTGGGGGGGATCGTGGCGTCAGGGCAAATTCGCAGTCAGGAGGATGAGTTCAGCCCGCCCTGGCGGTTATCGGTTCAGGTCGGGGGGGCATTCTCCGATAACCGGGATGCGACAAAAACAAACCAGCAGAGCAATTTGGATCTGACGACCGAACCCCGTGCGGACTTCCGGTATCAGGATGCGGACCGGACATGGGTTGAGTTGTCGCTCATGCCCCTTTTAAAGTGGCACAGCAATCCACGAACCGCGCTTGAGGGGGGCGAGCAGCAGGAGACCGACCTTTTCGGGGCCGTCGGATTGGAGTTGATGCACCGCCTCACCCCGGGCATGAAGCTCAATGCCGGAGATCAACTGGCCTATAACGATGATCCCCGGATCCTGGAGAGCGGAACCACGCTACGCCGGAATGAAAGTTATATCCTGAATGCAGTGCATGCCGGATTGGAATTGGCGTTTACTGCCGAAATGGGGTTGGGTCTTGTGGGGGAAGGTGTGACGACACGGTATCAGGATGGTGTCGTGGCGAGGGAACTGGATTCCGACCAATTCCGCGGGGAGATGGTTCCCTACTTTAACGCAGGCGACGGCTGGAGGGTGGTCGGACTTGCCGGTGCGTCCGAATTTCAGGAGAAGAAAACGGAACGCAACCGCGGATCCGCCGTGGAGACCTGTCAGGCGGGGTGTGAAAAAACAATCACGCCAGGCTTTGTTGGGAAAATCCTGGGAGGGTATCAATTCATTCAGTACGACAATTCCAGCCTCGAGCCAGCGGACACGCTGAGCGGGAAAGTCGAACTTGTGTTCCAGGAAAAGACTCCCACCCGGTTTCGTCTCAACGTCGGTTATGGGTACGCCCCACCCAGTGACAGTGCCTATTCGGCACAAACGGCCACCACGGTTTCGTTGGCAGTTGACCATGACATGATTGCCGATCGCCTGACCTTTCATTTTCAGGGCTTGTACAGAAATGGTCATTACGCCAAGGAGGCGGAGGAGGCTCCCGGCGGGGAGGAGAGGACGACCATGATCGGGCTTCATGGGACATATTTCGTGAACACGAAATGGTCACTCACCTGCGGCTACTATCTTGAAAACTGGGACTCCACGGTACACGAGTCATTCACCCGCAATCTTGTGGATCTCAGTGTCAGAGCTGAGTGGTAACAGAGTATCCTGATACAGTGCCCCGCACCGGCTTCGTGATGCCGAGCGTCGGCTTGATCCCGAAGCGTTCCTCAAACAGGTTTCACGCACCTCACCTCTCAGGGTTTTCCTGACAGTTGATTCAGGGATTCCCTATGGCGGATTCAGTAATTGCATGGATGGACACCTATTGAAAGAAGTGAAACAGTTCAGCCATGATCTGGTTCCAGTTGCAGCAGGTTCGGGATTCAATCGGGTAAAGAGGATTGAGTGCAGCGAGTGGGCACACGGGATGAGTTTCGCGACGGCGGAAATCGGTGGCGGGCGGATGTTGGTTTTTTGCTGGTCGGATTTTTAAAGGGAATGTGGTGACCACCGGTGTGGTTGCATAATTCATGGGGCGAAGCGTGCCCCTATCCAGGCGGGATATAAAAATGAACAAGATGAATCGATTCCTTTTTGTGGGGATGTTGCTATCCGCTCCGATGCTCGTTCCGCTGGGGTGCCGCACGACGCCTGACACTTCCGGATTCGAGTCCATTCCTCCAGTCGCACTGCTGCTGTTGCCTGGAGATGATGTAGAAATCAGTATTTTTGGTGTTCCAGACTTAAATACCGTCCAACGAATCAGGCCGGACGGAAATTTATCTGTGAAGCTTTTCGGGGACATCCAAGCGGCCGGGAAATCGCCTTCAGAGCTTCAGAAAGAACTGACGAAGCTTTACGAGCCTCAAATTCAGGTTAAGGCCATAACGGTAATTGCGCGCAGTTCGGCGGCTGTGTATGTGTCCGGCGCCGTGAGCAGGCCGGGCAAGGTGGAGTATCTCAGGCCCATGACGGCGTTGGAAGCCATTATGGAAGCTGGCGGATTTGACCAGAAGGCGGGGGCGCGGCGGGGGAAGGTGAGGGTGATCCGGACCGAGAATAGCCAGGTGAAAAGCTATTTGCTGGACTTCGATAAGATCCTGACGAAGGGCGGGAATGCTCCCTTCTACTTGAAGCCGTTTGACACGGTGTATGTTCCCGGGGCTTGGTGATTACAAGGCGGTGACAGGCAGAGAATCACATTTTCAGGGTTTGTGACCATGCAATTCAGGATTAAAAATATTGTTGAAGCCCTTCGATCCTCCGATCACCCGAATGTGGAGGGCATTCATCCTGAAGGTGTCTTCATGGCGATTCTCAAGCATGAGCGTGCCGTGGCGGAACGGAATAATCACGTATTTACCGTGCTGGCCTTTTTTTCGAAGGAGAATGATATCGGCGCCACTCCCGCGCAGGTTGTCGGGCGTATCCTGGCCGAACGCCTTAGAGCTACGGATCAGATCGGTTGGCTGGATTCCCGAACGATAGGCGTCATTCTCCCGGATGCCGGCGGCAAGGAGGCTTCACTCGTGGCGGATCAGATTTGCCACAAGATGACGGAGCATCAGATCACGCTCGACTATAAAACGTTCCTCTATCCCTATGAGGATTTCAAAGGGGCTGGAAATTCTCCCCGCGCAACCCTGGCTACCGGGGGCGAGAATTCCCCAGCCACGAGTGGCGGTTGCGTGACGTTATCCGGCAAGGAGGGTAGTGTGCAGTGTTCTGTGTCAGCGGGGGCTGAGACGGGGAGACCACGTCGACTGAGTCCACTCACGGATCTGTGCGTTGAGCCTTTTCCTGCTTGGAAACGATTACTTGATGTTGGCATATGTGTTTGCGGCCTTCTGGTGTTCGGCCCGGTGATGCTGCTGATTGCGTTGGGAATCAAAGTAATTTCACCAGGCCCTGTGATCTTCAAACAGGAGCGTATCGGGTTCAAGGGAAAGCCCTTTATGCTATATAAGTTCCGGTCCATGAGGCCGAATGCGGACACGGGCGTGCACAAGGACCACCTGGCCCGGCTGATGACGTCCAACGCCAAACTGATAAAACTGGACAATAGTGATACCCGGCTGATTCCCTTCGGGAAGTATTTCAGAGCCTCCGGTCTGGATGAATTGCCGCAATTGTTCAATGTCTTCAGGGGCGATATGAGTTTCATCGGCCCGCGGCCCTGCGTTCAGTACGAATACGAACAGCTTGACCTGTGGCAGAAACACCGGTTTGACACCTATCCGGGACTGACGGGTTTGTGGCAGGTAAACGGCAAGAACAGGACAACCTTCATGGAAATGATGCGGCTGGATATTTCCTATGGCCAAAGGCGGACAGTGATGAAAGATTTGAGAATCCTGATGAAGACGCTGCCGGCCGTCATTGGCCAGATTCGTGACTGTGCGACTGTAAAGAGGTGACTATGAAAAAACCTGTTCGTATGGCGGTAGTCGGGTGTGGGTACTGGGGACCGAATCTGATTCGGAATTTCCGGAGTATGCCGGATTGCCAGTTGTCAGACCTTTGCGATTTAAATACAGCCAGGCTGAGCCACCTCAAGGACTTGTATCCGGATATCATGATGCATGTCTCGTTCGAGGAGATGCTTGGCAGCAGGGACTTGGATGCGATTGTCATCGCGACACCGGTACACCTGCATTACAAGTTGGCCATGATGAGCCTGAAAGCCGGCAAGCATGTCATGATCGAGAAGCCCATGGCCAGCTCCGTGGCGCAATGTGAGGAGCTGGCGGATGTGGCCCGGAAGGCGGGGGTGACGCTGATGGTGGGGCACACCTTTCTCTATTCGCCCCATGTTCGGAAAATCATGGAGATCATCAAGGGGGGGGATATTGGCAATATTCATTACATCAGTTCGCGGCGACTCAACCTCGGCTTGTTCCAAAAAGACATCAATGTTGTGTGGGATCTGGCGCCGCACGATATTTCCATAATTCAATACCTGATGGAAGAGATGCCTCATGCCGTTAACTGCCAGGGAAATGCGAATGTCACAAAAGGGGTTGAGGATGTCGGAAACATGACGCTCATGTTTGCGAGCGGCCGATATGCCACCGTTCAAACCAGCTGGCTTGACCCGAGGAAAGTGCGCGAAATGACGATCGTTGGCTCAAAGCGGATGATCGTCTACAACGATCTTGAGCCCTTGCACAAGATTACGATTTATGACCAGCGGGTCGAGATGCCGCCTCACTATGACTCCTTTGCCGAGTTCCATTACGCCTATCACTACGGGGATGTCTATAGTCCTTACGTCAAGCTGGATGAGCCGTTGAAAATCGAATGCCGCCATTTCCTGGATTGCATCCTCAGTGGCGACTCCCCGATGACATCGGCTGAACTGGCAACGGATATTGTTCGGATACTGGAGGCAGCGTCCGAATCCCTGCGTCAGGATGGTGCCCGTATTGCGATCGAGAAACGTGCCCGGATGGCACCGTAGCATAGAAAAGTGTGATCTTAGCATGAAACATTCATCTCACTCGCTTATCGCCCCGGACGTCAAATTGGGCCGGAACGTCAAGATCTGCGGGTTTACAAACCTGTATGGTTGCTCTATTGGGGATGAATCAAAAGTAGGGACTTTTGTGGAAATCCAGAAGGGAGTCGTCATCGGGCGCTGCTGCAAGATTTCAAGTCACACCTTTATCTGTGAAGGAGTTACGATCGAGGATGATGTTTTTGTCGGTCATAACGTGACCTTCATCAATGACCGCTTTCCGCGAGCCGTGGCGGGAGGAAAGCTTAAAACGGATAAGGACTGGATCTGTGAACCCACCATCGTGCGGAAAGGGGCGTCCATCGGGTCGGGCTCCACCGTGCTGTGCGGAATCACCGTGGGAGAGAATGCGATTATCGGGGCCGGCAGTGTGGTGACCCGGAATGTGCCGCCGCATACGATTGTGGCGGGAAATCCCGCGCGGGTGCTTCGCGCCTTGGAGGAGGATAAGCCATGAATGTTCCGTTTTTGGATCTCAAGGCGCAGTATCGCGTGATCCAGGATGAGATTGGCGCCGCAGTGCGGAGCGTGTTGGAAAGCGCCGCGTTTGCCGGGGGACCCTTTGTGGCGAAATTCGAGGAGGAATTTGCCGCGTATTGCGGAACCCGCTATGCGATGGGGGTCGGGAATGGAACCGATGCGCTTTGGCTGGTCATGCTTGCTCAGGGGATTGGCCCCGGGGATGAGGTCATCACCGTGCCCAACACGTTTATTGCAACTGCGGAAGCGATCAGTTTTTGCGGCGCGACACCGGTGTTCGTGGATGTTGACGACCGGACCTACACCATGGATTCCGATGGCTTGAGGAAGGCCATTACCCCGCGCACGAAGGCTGTGATTCCGGTACATTTGTACGGGCAGACGGCGGACATGGATCCCATCGCGGTGATCGCGTCCGAGTATGGTCTGCCTGTGATCGAAGACGCCTGCCAGGCCCATGGAGCCCAATATAAGGGGCGTATGGCAGGCTCCATGGGGGTTGCCGGCTGTTTCAGTTTCTATCCGGGCAAGAATCTGGGCGCCTACGGTGAGGCCGGGGCTGTTGTGACAAACGACCCGGATCTTGCCGGTAAAATCAGGATACTGCGGGAGCACGGGCAGCCGAAGAAGTATTACCATTCGGTGATAGGCTGGAATGCGCGTATGGACGGAATTCAGGGGGCAATCCTGAGCGTCAAGTTGAAATACCTGTCGGTTGCCAATGAGGCAAGGCGGGCTCATGCGCGGCTCTATCAGGATCTGTTGTCCGAAGTCGGGCAGGTTGTTCTCCCGGTTGAGGCTCCGTATGCGAAGCACGTCTACCACATCTATGCCATCCGCACCAAGAAGCGGGATGAGCTGATCAGCCGTCTGGCGTCGAGGGGGGTCACGTGCGGCGTACACTACCCGGTTCCGCTTCACTTACAGGAGGCCTATGCCTCGCTGGGGATCCCGAGGGGCGCCTTCAAGGTGACCGAGGAAATCACACAGGAGATCATTTCGCTGCCGATGTTCCCCGAGCTCACCCGCGAGCAAGTCATGTATGTTTGTGACGAACTGAAGGCCGGCCTTGCGGCACTGGGCCCGTGATTGGCGATTTCCTCCGGGGATGATCATCCGGGCGGGGCGATCCTTGCGATCGTTGAACACTGTGTACTATGAGATTCTCAATCCTCTGCATGAGCCTGACTGGAACGACCGGCTTAGCCCGGGGATGGGGGAATCCATCTTCAATTCGGCCGAGTGGGCCGCCGTGCTTCATGAGTCATATGGGTATCGCCCGTGTTATGTGACGTCCCGGGAGGCGGACACTCGTTCACTACTGATACCCATGATGGAGGTTGATAGCTGGCTGACGGGCAGGCGTGGCGTGTCGCTTCCGTTTTCCGACTTCTGTGCACCTGTCGGAGTAGGGAGCGAGAACATCACATCGGTCATCCAGGAATTGGTCAGTCTGGGGCGCCAGCGAAATTGGCGGTATTGTGAAATCCGGAATGATTGTGCCGTTCCTCCTGAAATGCCCCGGTCGGCGCGCTATCTCACGCATACGCTGGATCTGGCTCCGAGTGACGCAGAGCAGTTCGGTCGCCTTGACGGAAGCGTAAGGACATCGATCCGAAAGGCAGTCACGTCGGGTGTGGAAGTGACCTTTTCGGTCAGTCTCGATTCCATGAGGGACTTTTATAAATTGAATTGCGAGACCCGGCGGCGGCACGGCTTGCCGCCTCAACCCTTCCG
>Ga0247842_10005904_pt1 | contig 14154 bp, 14 predicted proteins | sample LaCruzMarch2015__3_FD_192411 | JGI IMG/M metagenome (GOLD analysis project Ga0247842, IMG submission 192411) | Freshwater microbial communities from meromictic Lake La Cruz, Castile-La Mancha, Spain - LaCruzMarch2015_19m | ecosystem: Environmental > Aquatic > Freshwater > Lake | place: Spain...
AAACGACCTGGAAATCCTGGAAAAAAACAAGATTAAATTGGCTGGGTCATATTTCGACATAATGCTGGCAGCCTATGTGCTAAATCCTGGAGCAAAAATAGAATTTGGCAGTCTGGTTTTAGAAAACTTGGGAGAAGAAGTAAAAATCGAAGAAAAAAAAGGCCAGCTAGGGCTGGAAATTGAATCTCCCAAAGATGCAGCGGAAAAATATTGCCAAAGTGCCGACTATTTTTTTAAGCTAAAGACGATACTCGAGGAAAAAATAGAAAAAATTTGTGAAAAGCAGGATAAGGAAAAAAATTTGAAATATGTTTTTGATCAGGTTGAAATTCCGCTCATAAAAATTCTGGCTGAAATGGAAATTAACGGCGTAAAGCTCAACACCATTATTTTTAAAGGCATATCGGAAAAAATAACCAAAAGAATCGAGAACCTGGAAAAAAGCATCTATAAATTGGCAGGCATTGAATTTAATATCAATTCTCCAAAACAGCTGGCGCCGATATTATTTGAGAGATTAAAAATTTCAACCGATGATATTAAAAAAGGAAAGACTGGATTTTCAACTGCATCAGGTGAACTGCAAAAAATCAGAAACAAACACAAAATCATTGAAAAGATCGAGGAGTATCGTGAAATTTTCAAGCTGAAGACTACTTATCTGGATTCCTTACCACCGCTGGTTGATAAAAACAAACGAATCCATACTTCATATAACCAGGCAGTGACAGCGACGGGACGACTATCTTCATCTGAACCAAATCTGCAAAATATTCCTATCCGGACTGATTTGGGTCAGCTTCTTCGTGTCGCTTTTGAAGCTGAGAAGGGATATAAATTAGTTAGCGCCGATTATTCCCAGATTGATCTTCGGGTGGTAGCACATGTCAGTGAGGACAAAAAACTCATTGATCTTTTTTGGAAAGGCGAAGATATTCATCGGGCAACAGCGGCAGAAATAAACAAGGTAACGCTTTCGCAAGTGACAGAAACGATGCGAAGAAAAGCCAAGGCTCTGAATTTTGGAATAATTTACGGCATGAGCGTATTTGGTTTTTCTGTGTCAGCTGGCATTGACCGAGATGAAGCCAAGAAATTCATCGATGAGTATATGGAAAAATTCCAGGGGGTGGCAAGCTATATTAAAAACACGAAAGCATTTGCCAGAGAGCATGAATATGTGGAAACGGAAGTCGGCCGAAGAAGATATATTCCAGAGATTAATTCTCCTAACTTCCAGGTCCAAAACGCAGCCGAGCGGATGGCGATTAATATGCCGATCCAGGGCCTGGCAGCCGATATCGTGAAACTGGCTATGATAAAAGTTTATGAAGAATATAAAGATAATTTAGATGCCCGCCCCGTTAAATCCTCGCGAAGCGAGGACGCCTCTGGCGTATTTAACGGGGTGAAAATGATTCTTCAGGTTCATGACGAAATTATTCTTGAAGTTAAGGAAAATCTGGCAGAAGAAGTAGGAAAAAAAGTGAAAGAAATTATGGAAGCTGTTTATAAACTCAAAGTTCCGCTTTTGGTGGATGTGAAGATTGGGGATAATTGGGGGGAAGTTTAATTTTATGCCAGAATTGCCCGAAGTACAAACTATAATTGACGATTTAAACCGGAAAATTAAAGGCGATACGATCGTTGATTTTTGGAGTGACTGGGGAAAGACGATCAAGGGAAAAAGCGTCGAACAGTTTCGTAAAGTTATAAAAAACAGAAAAATTCTTCACGCTAGGAGAATCGGAAAAAATATTTTTATTGATTTGTCTGGAGACAAGACTTTATATATTCATTTGAAGATGACAGGACACTTGTTAGTGAAGAAGAAAGAAGTAAGAAGTAAGAATAATGAAGCGGAGAAGAATTATTTCAATGACAAGGTGAATCAATACATCCATCATATCTGGAAACTGAAATCCGGGCGGACCTTGGAATTTTCAGATTTAAGAAAATTTGGAAAAATTGTTTTGGATGACACGGACAAAATAAACCAACTCAAAGAAATAAAATCTCTCGGAGTCGATGCTATGAGTCCTCTCTTTACATTCAAAAAGTTTTCTGATATTCTCAATCGACGCCAAAAATCACCGATTGGCATCATTCTAATGGATCAGAATATGATATCCGGAATAGGCAATATATATCGCAGTGAAATTTTGTTTGACGCGAGGATCCTGCCAACAAGGAAAATAGTAGATATTAGCGTCCTCGAAAGGAAGAAACTGCACCATTCCATTATAAAAATCCTTAAAAAAGGCATAAAATATAGAGGAACATCGGACTCTGATTATCGGGATACATCCGGTGCGCCAGGGAATTATCAAAAGATCATTCTGGTTTATCGAAGAGAAAAACAGAAGTGCCGTGCCTACCGGCAGGCAGGTAAAAGATGTGGTATAATAATCGTACGGGGAAAGATGGGACAGAGAAGTGTGTTTTTTTGTCCAGCTTGTCAGAAATAATTGTGTATACTCCCGACGAATCTACAAATTTTATTACAAATCTACAAATAGGTTAATTTAAATTTATTGTACATTTGTAAATTTGTAGTTGATTTGTAGATTTGTGGGTTATAAATATAATTTTTTAAGAATAATTTATGAATCGTGCGCAAAAAATCATTATTGCACTTATTGCAATAATCGTGGTCGGAGGCGTAGCCTACTATCTCCTCTCTAAATCCAAAACGAAAACAGTAAACAAGCAGATAAATGTTGCAAAGCCAGTTGAAACAACCGGACCAGCCAACACTGGAGATGTCAGCCCTATTTCAGGACTGGCTTGTCCTGATTGGAACCGCCGTCCAGTTGCGGTTATGCAGCCAGCGGACGTTTCAGCCAGACCAGCAGCTGGATTTTCTGATGCGGATATGGTTTTTGAAATGCCTGTGATAACCGCTTCAATAACAAGGCTTATGGGAGTTTATGTCTGTGGCAATCCGGATGACGTTGGGTCAATGAGAAGTGCTCGGCATGACTACCTTGCGTTAGCTGCGGGACTAGACGCTATTTTTGTCCATTGGGGACGCTCTGATATTGAAAAATTCAAGGAAGAGCTGAACAGTAAGAAATATGATGATATGAACTGCAATAACGATGGCGGAAGATCAGCAGAGCAATACTGCTATCGAAAAGAAGCCTCAGGAACAATGCGAGGAGTTGATACTGGTTATGCTAAATTTGCAAAACTTCTTGAAGGTGCTAAAGCTTTCGGGTATCGCATGGAAAACAAATTTGCCGGGTATCCTCACCAAGATGAAGCGGCAGCTGATCAAAGACCAGCTAGCGGACATTTGAGAGTGGCTTTTGCCGGGCCTTTTGCCGCAGAATATGATTATAACAAGGAGACTAATTCATATGCGAGAACTTGGGGCAACGTAGTTGATACAGACAGGAATAACGGGAAGAAATTGGCTCCGAAAAATGTAGTGGTTATGATTGCTCAGTCAACCCAGCTGATTGAAGGAGAACAATATAACAATGTTCAAATTGGAGACCCTTGGTTTGATGATACGGACAGCGGAAAAGCTTTCTTTTTCATGAATGGCCAAAAAATGGAAGGGACTTGGAAGAAAGACAAATCTAAAGCTGAAAGCAAGCTGTTTTTCTACGACGGAAGCGGTGCGGAGATCAAGTTTGTTCCTGGTCAGATTTGGGTGGATGTGTTAGAACCAGGGCAGACACTTCAGTGGAATATGGAGAAGATGAATGTCTAGTTACATAACATATATATAACATGATAATTTTTCTTTACGGTGAAGACTGCTTCAGGTCTCATCAGAAACTTATTGAAATAAAAGAAAAATATCTCGAAAGCGACAAGTCCGGATCGGGCTTGTCTTTGTTTGACTGCGACGGGCAAATTCCGGCGGACAAAATAATAAATACTTTTGGAACGGCTAATCTGCTGGCTCCAAAGAGGCTAGTTGCAGTAAAACGTCTCATTTCATCTTTTTCCGAAATTGACCAGAAAAAAATACTGGAATTCCTAAAAGAACGCAAGAAGAAATTATTGGAAGACAAGGATCTGATCGTGGTTTTTTGGGAGGAAAACCAACCAAAGAAAAGCAATGCTATATTCAAATTTTTAGATAATAACGCCAAGAAGCAAAATTTTGAAAAGTTATCTGGAGCAAAGCTCAATGCTTGGATTATTGGAAAAATTAAGGAAATGAAACTCGCGTCAAGCATTTCAAAAACTGCGCTTGAAAAACTGATTTTATATGCAGGAAATGATACTAATGTCCTTGATAAAGAGCTTGAGAAGCTTGTTAGCTATTCCGATGGAGAAATGATTTCCGAAAAGGACGTCGATGCACTGGTCAACGCCAATCTGGATGCTAACATTTTTGCTACAGTTGATGCCATTGGAGCGAACAATAAAAAAGAAGCGTTGGCAATGCTTCATAATCACCTGAAAAAAGGCGATGACCCTTTCTATATTTTTTCTATGTTTCTTTATCAGTTCAGGAATCTTTTAAAGATTGCTGATCTTTGCGAAAGCGGAATTTCCAGTGAATACGAAATTTCAAAAATTACCAAGATGCACCCGTTTGTGATTCGGAAAAGCCTGGGGCAGACTAGAAATTTCACATGCAAGAGGCTTAAAAATATTTATCAAAATCTGGGAGAAATAGACACCGATGTCAAGACTGGAAAAATTGACATCAAACTGGCGCTAGATAAGTTCGTGGCTGAATTATAAAAGCAGCACTTTTTAATAAAAAAGCCCCAGGCCTAATTCTAGGCTGGGGCGCTAGGTTTACTGTTAAATTACAATAAGAAAGGGTTTGGCTTGGTTCTAAACGTGCATATTATCCAACCCTTTTAGCCAGTATTGATAGCCATGGAGGAAAGTAAAGAAACTGATGAGAAACACTGAAAAGGTCGGCGCCAGAGTTTTCGAAATCCTGGAAATCTCTTTTTTTCCAAATGCCACTTCCTCCAATAATTGGAATCGTAATACCACTTCGCCTTAAATCACTTATGACTTTGAGAGCTTTTGGCTTGTTCTTGTAGCTCGACATGCCACAGTGACCCAAGGACTCGGAATAGGCAATGGTTGTGTTTATGGCGTGAAGAAAATTTATTCCTTCGTCCTGGGCAATTTTGGCAATGGTTATGTAATCGGACTCAAAATTAAGTTTTATGCCAAGGGGGTGTTGGCTTGCCTTTCGAGCTTCTCTGAATAGGGCTTGGAGGACTTTAAAATCAGAAAGAAAACAAAGATCAACATTGTGGCAGGAAACATTTATCTCGACAGCGGCAATTTTTGATGCGTTCAGGCGCCCAAGCATAAGAGGAATTTCCAGGTATGAATCCAGGGCTCCAATCGAAACGATAGTTTTTTTCTGCTCGCCCCTTTTCAGCACAGGCAACTTTTGGTTGACAAATTTGTCTATTCCGCAATTTCTCCATCCTTTTTTGTTTAATATTTTATCGGGATAGATTTTGATAATCGTCCAGGGTCTGGACTTTTTTAGATTGCCGATTTTTTCATTGACAGTTATTGTCGGAGTTATAAATGCTCCAAAATAACTAATGCCAGACAGGCCAGTTTTGATCCAAATCCACATCCAAGGATTTTCAAAAAAACTGTGACCCCTTCCGTATTCAAATGCTGTTGAGGCAATTAAACGATTGGAAACCCTAAGGCCATTGAAATTGTATTTCATGGATCCCTCCTTTATTTTAAGGAACAATAAAAAAAGCGACCCTTTAGGGGTTGCTTTCCACAAATTTTAGATTATTTTTTCGCAATGTTTTTCACTAGCTTATTTAATCTTGACTTGGTTCTTGCGGCAGTATTCTTGTGAATCACTTTCTTTTGGGAGGCCTTGTCGAGAGCTATCTGCACTTTTTTAAAAAGCTCTTGGGCTTTAGTTTGGTCTCCTTTGGCTATAGCTTCCTTTAGGGCTTTTATGGCAGATCGAAACTGGCCTTTGATTTTACGGTTCTTTTCAGTCTTTCTGTCCGTCACCCGCATGTATTTTTTAGCTGCTTTTTTGATTGGCATAAATCGCTTCGCTCAAATGCAAAATGCAAATCTCAAAATGCAAAATTACAATTGAAAATTCAAAATTAATAAATTTAAAGACTCTATCATTTTTAGCACGGCATTTGATTTTTGGCAAGGATTCTATGCTTCTGCGATTTCCCAGAGCGTTTCGAACCAAAACTTATTAAGCTCGTATATGTTTTTATCTTCAATGAGTATTCCAATAATTTTTCCCTGATCCATAACAAGAAAGGAAATTTTTCCATCATAGATATGAATGTTGGTTTTAAAGGGAAAGCTAGTTTTCAGGAGATATTTTATTTCGGTTATAGCGTCGTATTTTTCGTCTTTTGTGCCAAAAGTCATTTCCGGCTTTTGTCCGACTCGGATTATTTTTTTCATAATTCCGGCGTGCATTCTTCTTTTTTTGTATTCGTCATTAATTTCTTTAAAAGTATTTTCCTTTTCCATAGCTTCTCTGTTAAAAAGCAAATATACTTCTGTTTTGCTCTTGAGCGTGTCATAAAGCACTTTTTCCAAGCCTTCCTCTCCTTCATAAAACCTTACTCCTGGCTTATTGAGCGTGAGATTGTAGTTTGATACTAGGCTTGGCAAGATCTCTTCAAAATTTTTTTTATTCTGGCTCATTTCTCTTTCTTTTTTTTCCAGCACTTTTTCGATGTTTTGGGGGTGGGTGGCGCGAAAACGGGCGATTTGATTGGGTTTCTCTGTTTTTTCAATGAGTTCCATAGCTAAAAGCTCCTCGAGCGCCTTGTAAACCACCCCTCGGGGATGGCTTATGGCTCTTCCAATATCCCTGGCTTTTGCTTCCCCATGCTCCAAAAGGTGGTCCAGAACATTGGATTGGGTTTTAGTCAGCCCGAATTTTGATAATTGTTCAGAAAACATCAATATTATTTAAATCCAATTTTAACTTTTGGTAACGTATCTTCTTTCATTAGTTGGGCAATGGCCTTAAAAACCATTTTAAAACGGCTGTCATATTTCTTTTCCATCATTTCAATCTTTTCCCGCAAATCTTTATGAGTCGACAGCATTTCACGGAGCTTTGTAAAAGTGCGCATTATCTGGATATTTACCGCAATGGCTCGGTCGCTATGCAGAACGCTAGAAAGCATAGCTACTCCTTGTTCAGTAAAAACATAAGGAAGATATTTTATATTTTGTCCTCTCTTTAAGGTCACAACTTGTGACCTTAAAGAATCCTTGTTGTTCAAGGTACCAAATTGGTACCTTGAAAATATAGTAGCTTCTTGTGCATTTAGTTGAAACATAAAATCGTCAGGAAAACGATCAAGATTTCTTTTTACAGCTCTTTTTAAGGTTTTTGTTTCTACTCCATAAAGTTCCGCTAAATCGCGGTCAAACATCACCTTTTTGCCTCGGATAAGGTAAATTTTACCAATAATTCGTTCATGGGGGACTATTTGTTGGCTTTTTTTAGGCATATTTTTATTTTATAGCTTTATACAGCCATTTTAGCATATCTTTTGATAATTGTCAATATTAAAAATGACACTATTACGATTAAAATAAGCCAAAATAGTGTTTTATGTTAGGTAAATAACAGACGAATAGTCATAAATGACACTAATATTATTGACGATTTGCTTTTTTTATGATATACTTGACCGTTACGATGAGATAGGGAAGAGAGAGCAAGCGTAACCAACGTACCTTACATATAAGTGTATCCCAACCGCCCCTAAGGCGAAAAAGGATCATTATGGACCTGAAGTATAGGGAATACGAAAGTCCTTTGAAGAGTTGAGAGTAGAGACGCGCCACTGGCACGTCTCATAAAAGATAGCCAAAGGATCTGACCCCGAACCATAAAGGTTCAGGGCAAGACAAATATACTTCACCTCTTGGAGCCATCCAAGAGTAGAAAGTGGTCATCCGATACGAATCGCAAGATTCGCTTCGGATAGCAGGCTTTCTAAAAGTCTAGAGAAGAGAGTAAAAAAATGTCAGTGAGTCTTATATTCTTATTGAGCTAAAGAAAATCTCTCTTCTCTTTCATTAGGAATAACTCACTGGCATTTTTTAGCTAGGTTCATTAAAAACCAAATATTATCTCAATCGAGTGAAATGGAAGATATAATTTATATCCTCCTCGCCCGCTTGCGGGAGAGGATGCCCGAAGGGCAGGAGAGGGAAAATATTTTTTATTTCTCTCGGTTGAGAAACCAGCTATGGCCCGATCCGCCACTTCGGCGGATGGTCGGGAGCTACACTGGCTGGGGAGAAGAATTATTTTTCCATAGAAAGGAGAAGGTGCTATGGAGAAAATTTTAAAATCTGTTTTTGCCAATTATGTGCTTGGCAAATTGGACAGAGAGCTACTCCTGAAGAGGGTAGCTTTTGTGCCAATCCTAACCTTCGGCAGTAGCTTGGTTTCCGGAAGGGACCAAAGTTATACCGAAAAGAGCATTGCAGAAGGAAAATTTTGCATCATTTCCTTCTGGAATGGAAAGGAATTTTCTCGTATTTCAGAGGAGGTTCCCGAGGGCTATTGGCTAGGGGTTCGCATCAGCGAGTCCGACTGGCCAGTGGGTAGCAGGAGTTTTTATGAGCTTCTGCTAATGGAGGGTACTCAGGAGGAGGCGACTCTTCTTGAGTATAAATGGAACACGAAGTGGAGAGAGGATGGTCGTGTCCAATCTCCAGAAGACATCAGGTGCCGTGATTTGTTTGCGGCGCTTCGAAAAACGTTATAACAACTTTCGCTAGCCTGTGGCGAATCAAAAATAGCGGGCAAGGAGAAAAAAATGGAAGAATTAAAAGAAATTAAAAGTAAATTTGAAAAATGGTTATACTGCCCTGCATGGGCTTGGGTAGAAGATCCATTGAAGGGAGTTGAAATATTACTCCCTGAAAAAACCAGACCCGCAGGGTCGTTTGAAATTTATGATCGTGCCTTTATGGATGATCATGAAAAACCAATTTGGGGAAAAATATGGATGGATAAATCCATCCTAAAATTTCCGCTATGCCGAAATTCTTTGGCTTTCAAGCCAAAGAATGGAAACATCAGCCTTTGTGTCATAAAGGCTGAAAAGCCCATAAATTTTAGTATGGGCGTCGAGGTATATGAGATCCGCTGTCTGTATTTTGGGCAGAAAGGATTCGGTAGTATCGATGGCTTCGCCATCGTAAAATATACCTATGAACCAAGATATTTCGATGCTTGGTTCTATGCCACAAGGTATCTGGAAGATGCCTTGAAATGGCATGAAGAGAATAGGGGAATACATTTCTCCTGAGGTGAGACTATTGGGAAGCAACCACTGCTTCCCTTTCTTATCAAAGGCATTATAAGAAGTGTCTTTGAATGGAAATAATTTTTTAGGTCAATATTATGACAAGCAAGAAAATGATATTTGAAACCAATCCGCAAAAAGCAAATGCAAAGATTATGATTAATTCATTCATGATGGGAAGCCTGTTCTTTATTTTAACTCTAATTTGGTCCAAAAATCCGACTGATTACAGTCTGTTTATCGCTTCTCAAATAGTATTTGCCGTTCCCTTGCTTTATGTTTCAAGTTTAGCCTATTCAAAAATAGGCCATTGGGATAAAACCCGAATTTGGGACGCTTTGGGGTGGTTTTGCAACAATTCTGGAAATATAATGATTCTAAATGTTGTTGGACTGATGGCGAAAAACATATCAATCATAATAAGCGGTACCTATTTTATTTTGGTCATATTTTTAATGGTTGTATATTCAGCTATTAATATTTACTACAAAAGCGCCTCCCTTAAGGAGAAAATTTTCAAATTTATGTTTTTTCTGATAATATTAACTTTAGGGGGAATACTACCCTTAATTAGTTGACATATTTCACAGTATTCTTATGAGTTTGAAAGAAAAAATCATGCCGGAAAGACAAAAAAATATATTCCAAGCAGAGCAACCATCTTTGACTTCTGTTGAAAATTTTGAACAAAAAAAAATCACAGATCTTCTAGAAAGAGACGGCATTCTTGAAAAGCATCAGGGCGTTCTTGTCATGGACATAGAACGTTTTATGAGCAAAGACTATTTAGATGGAATATATAATTCAAATTATTTGAAAAGCCCTGGAGTATTTACCAGGGATGCCATATTTCAGAATCTTTCAGGAAACTTCGAGGTTGTTTCAAAAGATGATTATGAATTATTTTCGAGAGAAGGAAGAAAAATAGAATCCAAACCGCTTTTCTATATTCCCGACAGTAAAACCAAAGCATTTGATCCGGAATCAATCAGAAATCGTTCTTCTCATCTCGATTTTTGGGATATTTATCAGTCAGCCGCCGATAGGGGGATATCAGTCAAAAATTGGGATATCAAAATTACGCTGGGAAACGGAGAGCAAATCAGTTTGAGAGAATTTTATTTGGCAACGCGTCTTTTTGGTGATTTTCAGGCAAGAAGAAACCAGAGAAAGCTGGAAGCTTTCGACTATCAGAAAAACTCATTCGTTCCAGTCAGCGCGAAATGGATTAAGAGAAATATTGGCGCCATGGGAAAACAAGGAATTGCCAGTTCGGCGCATCGTTTTTTTGCAGATCATTGCAAAAATTTGCTGAATTCCGGTTTAATTTCTTTGAGGGATTTCAGAATTGAACCGGGCGATGTGAGTGGAACAATTATGCGCAAAGAGAAAGATTTAAGCCAAGAAACAAGTGAGTATATCATGATTAACGGAGTAAGGTACTATATTACCAAAGATAATTTTAATTTTGAGGAAAAAACATATCCGAGAGAAAGCATAAAAATTGCGGAGCTTGATAAAAATACGTGGGGAATTATCTTTAAAGATAGCAACAGGGAAAAGATACTCTGTACATTTAATCTGATATCTGAAGAAGAAAAAAACAAAAAAAAAGAGTCGATTATTAATAATTCCGATGAGAATCTTACAAATCAGGAAATTTGTAATAGGACAATAGTGTCAGTGGACGAGATGAAGCTTATGCTTCGACCTTGGCGAATTACAGAAAACAATCCCGGAAGGAAAGGTGACGGGGGAGATACGCGCCTTGAAAGGCTTCTTGATGTTGGAGATTATGGATATGTAAGAAATATGGGTGATGAATTTTTCCGACAGACCGGAATTGGTATGCACAATTTAAATTGGCGGGAGCAATTATGGCTTTCAGCCGCTTTTTTCAATTTAACTCAGTCCAAACAAAAACAGGAAATTTACGATTTTACTAATAAATACGGTCTAGCCGGACTGAAAACTTTTCTTACCTGTGAATTTGATTTGGAAAATGGGAAAAAGATTTTGGACATCGGGAAAAATATGCCACCGATTGACGCCATGAAAATTTTTCAAAAGGTCGGTGAAATAATAAAGCTGGCCGAAGATAAAAAGCAGGAAATTACTGGAATGGTTTATGAAAAAGCCACTCCGGATATGGAACAAGATGTGCGGGAAAAGCTTCTGTGGAAAGCCAATGAAATCATAATCAACTTTTCTGATGCAGAGAAAAAAGATGTTGTGAAACTTCTGGCTGATCTGGAAAGCAGTAGAGTTGAAATAATGCTTCTAACCTCGACTCTCAATACCTTGAAAGATCAGGGGAAAAAAGTTGGAATTGAGGATATCCGCGGAATGGACGTGGCAGTTTATGAAGTAGGTGAGTTAGTGGGTGAAAAAAAGGAAGAGTTTCGGAGGAAATATGAAAAGCCTGTTACGGCAATGATGGAAAAAAGCTATGCCAAAATTTTTGCGGCCAATCCAAAAGCGCGGGAAAAAGTAAAAGGTAATTTTGAAGAAAGATTTGACAATCTTGAAAACTATCGCATATATGTTTTAATGTTTCAAGGTGAGGCTGTGGCGTTTTCAGTGATAAGGCCGGGTAACGCGGAAGGCGAGGTAATTTCAGAATCAACTGTCGTGCATCCTGATGCTCAAAAATATTCCTTAGGCATCGCTTTTTTGAAAAAGATAATGGAGCGGGAATCGGAGAAATTTACTATTCGCGGAAAAACCAGGGTTAATAATCCAGCCAATGATCGTTATGAGGAAATTGGGTTAAAAATTGACAGAGAAAGGCCTACATTCATAGAAGAAGGCGAAGAATATTATTGGCTAAAAATGGAGAGTAAAAAAAATAGTCGTTTGGAATATGACAAAGCGGCTTAGAATTAAGTAATAAACAATATGATTGCCAAACTCAAAGGAAAAATTGAATATCTAAAAGACAACTATGCCGTGGTGGATGTGCATGACGTCGGATATAAGGTGCATTTGTCTGCCTATACTTTTGGAAAAGTGGCGAGTATGCCAGAAGTAAATTTGTATATTTATACCTATGTCCGAGAAGATATCCTGGCGCTTTATGGATTTTTGGCTCTCGAAGAATTAGAAATGTTCGAACTCCTGATCTCCATTTCTGGAATCGGGCCAAAAGCAGCCACCGGAATTCTCTCTATCGCCACTCCTAAGACTATAAAAACGGCTATTCTCAATGAAGATCCGTCTATTCTCACCAAGGTTTCCGGGATTGGCAAAAAAACGGCCGAGCGTGTTATACTCGAACTTAAAAACAAAGTGGCAGATATTTCAGTTGGAGATAAGGAAGAAGTGGCAATTGATACTGATGCCATTGAAGCGCTGGTTTCCATGGGATATACTGTTACGGAAGCTAGAGACACACTGAAATCAGTTCCGACGGATATCAAGGATGTGGGAGAAAGAATCAAAATTGCGCTTAAGAATCTGGGGAAGAAATGATTATAAAAATCAAAATGACAATGTAAAATGAAAAAATAATAAAAACATTTTACATTTTTAACTGTCATTTTTAATTTTGAGATTTGATTTTTAAATTAATAATTAAAGCAAAACAATGAAGCAAACAACAAAGAGTATTGTTGCAGTAACATTTATTGTTGCTGCCGTGGTTATGCTTTCCGGCTGCGGTCTTACGGACTGGGCTGGGAAAAAAGCAGGGGAAAAAATAATGGAGAAAACCATTGAATCGCAAACCGGAGGGAAAGTCAATGTGGATACTAGCAATGGAGAAGTTAACATTCAGTCGGAAGACGGCAACGCCAAATATTCTGCCGGAGGAAATGTAACGCTACCAGACGGATTTCCGAAAGAATTTATTATGGCCAGCGACGCCAAGCCTTTTATTGCAACTTCCGGAGAAGGAAGTATGACAGTCGGCTACTTTACCAACGAAGACAAAACCGCTCTTTGGGAAAAATATAAAACCGATATGGTGGCTGGCGGATGGAAAAAGGAAATGGAAATCAACACCGGAACAGGGCTGATGGCCAATTTTAAAAAAGGAACGGAAAATCTATCTGTAACAGTTGGAGATAATTCTGACAAGGAGCAAACTCAAAAGACCGTAGTACATCTGATTTATGTGATAGAAAAATCAACCCAATCGGAAAGTCAAATTCCTGTTGGATCAGAAATACCGGCAGATAATGTTCAGCCGGAATAATCAGTTGATAGTCAGTTTTTTCATCCCGCTTAAGCGGGATGAACGCGGGATTAGTATAGTGGTAGTACGTGACCTTCCCAAGGTTAAGGTACCGGTTCGATTCCGGTATTCCGCTCAAACGAACTATTTTAGTTTTAATATTTAAATAAATTTATGAAAACAAAAATATTAATTATCATTATATTTTTAATTGTTTCTATTGCTTTAGCTAGTTATTATTTTTGGAAAAACGATTATAAAGATTGGATAACTTATAATACAACAGAATTTGACATGAGTTTCAAATATCCTTCAAACTGGAATATGCATTGGGGATTGGGGACTGTAATAGATGATGACAAAAGAATAATTGTGTCTGATACTCCGGGAGAATCAATTGACCTAAGGGTGGGGGAAACATTAGTAGCATTTGAAGTTTATCCTAATAAAGAAAGTAATACTGTTAATAACATAATATCCTGCAAAGATATAGGAGAGGTAAAACTAATTGAGTGCGGAGAAGATAAAATTGGCGGAACTTTATTTAAAAAACAAATAATGGTAAATCGAAATGTAAATAAAACTTTATCCATGGCTGCAATACAAAATGGTAAACTATATCAAATTGAAGTTTTTGGAGATGTGTACAATCAAATTGCAAAGAAAATGATTAAATCTGTTTTGCTAAAATAG
>Ga0247842_10005905_pt1 | contig 14150 bp, 22 predicted proteins | sample LaCruzMarch2015__3_FD_192411 | JGI IMG/M metagenome (GOLD analysis project Ga0247842, IMG submission 192411) | Freshwater microbial communities from meromictic Lake La Cruz, Castile-La Mancha, Spain - LaCruzMarch2015_19m | ecosystem: Environmental > Aquatic > Freshwater > Lake | place: Spain...
ATTGCCGCCACTCTGGCAGTAAAACCCGTCAAAATCCCCGATTATCTGTATCTCAAGGTAATCCCGCGCGTCTGACCCACTAAGGGCGACAAGGTTTGCTTTTTGCACTATCGAGTCGACCGTCTTTGACGCAAGGGCTGAGACGCCGACGCTCCTCGTAGCGGCATTTGATATGTCAGCCATTGGATTTGACACGAAAAGGAAGATAGTGACTACCATAACCAGCATTACAACGAGCTCTAGGGTTATCTGGCCTCGTCTATCCATTCCATTAATTAATGGGGCAACTATAAAAAAGATGCAGCTATGATTAATAAGGAAAGCCCCAAAACCAGCAAAGAATCCTTCAGGACCACAAAGAATGCCCTGCTCCGCCACTCGTGGCGCACGATAGCGAATGAGAGCAAGGCACCGGATAGCCCTGTTAAGAAGAAACCGATAAGCTGGGGCAAATATATGTGGATTATCGCACCGCCAAGTGCCAGCTCTACGACAAAGGATGACAGCTCCCATGCGATTATAAGTATGACGCCTGCGCCCAACGATAAGGATAGTACAAAGCATATGAGCATTAGGGAGAAGATTGTCCATGCATCCCTCTGGGAAGCCGCGTTCTGTGACTGAAGAGAAAAAACGGCCTCTTTGCACGGCAGGCTAGTAGCACATACACCCCCATATTCAGGGTCGGAGGGGAGAACATAATACCAAAAGGAAAACGCCAGGAAGATGCCAACCGCGATAACAAAGACTTTGAGGAAAAGCGAGTCATATCGCTGAATAAAATTGTTTGCGGGGCCGTGTGCAACCACCATCTCTTCGCTCTCCAGTAGGCTGTAGAAATGCGGGGTCAATGCAACTACTAGGAATGATATTGCTAAGATGGATGCCTGGGTGGGAAAGATGTAGTAGGCAAAGAATATCGAGAATGTGGCAGCCACAAAGGTGATAACCAGCCATTCAAAGCTGTTCCGGAGCGTCATTAGGTCGGCCATGGGCCCCTAAGTCAGTATCCAATCGATGACTTCGACACGCGTATTGTCTATCAGGCTTCCAAGGCCTGTCCCGACGACTTGTATATAACCGGTCATCGCAAGGACAAGGACCAGCAGCACGAGGACTACGGATACCATAAGCATATACTCCAAAGCGGTCTGCCCTCTGCGTTTCATCATTGCTCCCTTAAGTGGTAATAGCTTCTCGAAGGCTGTTAACAGCTTCTTGTGGACTGTTAAAAGCTTCTCTTGAATTGTAATAGATTATGTGATTCTTTATAAAAACACCGCCGCACATTCGTGCGGCGAGCTTTTACCTAATTTCCCTAAACATTATCATACGGTAAAAACAGCTAGGGCACCATACACCTATTGAGGGTGGTATTGCACGTACCGGATGACCCGCCGCATTCCGGCACCTGGCACTGGGCGTTGACAGTGCAGTGCGTCAGCCCGCACCGCACATTGACTGTTTCGTTATTGGCAGCATTGTTTAGGGCATCTGAATTGGCAAACAGCCAATAGAGGACTATCAGTATGATGACCACTGCGGCGACTACTATAAGCACGTATTCAAGCGAGGTCTGGCCCTTTTGTGTTTTGCGGTCCATCTTAGTTAGGGAATACACTGGTGTGTTCCGGTGTTGCATGTGGCAGAAGGCCCACAGTAGCCATTGTTTGGACAGACTACAGTACCACCACAAGTCTGAGCCGCACATCTGACATCATCAGTCAGTATCGGGTCGCAGGTCCTGTCAAAGCCGCATTTGGAAGTGGCTTCGCACGGGCCGACACCATCGCACTCTGAGTTATCAGTGCAGGGCGTAAGCTCGCAAAGGGCGTCATTCTTGACCTCGGCCCCGCGATCCCTGTAGTCCACTGTAGTGCCCTGCATCCAGATAAAAACCAACAGGACCACGACTAGGGCTACGATCAATATCAGAAGGTACTCAATCGAGGTCTGGGCTTTGCGGTCCATTTATATGGGCGGCTCACAGGTACCGTCCTGGCCGCATGTGGCGCCGGATGATGGGCAAGGGGCTGAATCACAATCGGTAGGGTCGTCGCAATCTGTGATGTCGCAAAGCATGTAGTTGACCTTATTTGCAGTGGCGTTCTGGACCTGTGTGTTCGACGACTGCATCCATATCATTATCACGAGTATGGTGGATATCGCGATGACCACTATAAGTAAGTATTCGATGGCTGTCTGGCCTTTTGAGTCCATGTTGGGATGAACGTGAATGAAGGGGTATAAGGTGATGAAAAGAAAATAAAAAAAAGAAAACAAAGGAGGCCTGAGGCCTCCAATTTAGTTTATTTAGGGTACGCAGTGGCCTGGAACGGGGTTACCTGCAACTGATGAGTTACCCTGACAGCTTCCACCAGATGCACCACATGCCGGAACTTTGGCAGAACTACAATTGGCATTATTAGTGCACGTAGCTGACCTGCACATCGCCTCATTGACGGTTCCTGAGCCCTGCTGTATAGCAGTGCCGCTGGTGCTCTGCATCCATATCATTACCGCTACTACAACTACTATCGCTACGACCACTATGAGTAAGTACTCAAGAGCAGTCTGTCCTTTTGTTCCGAATATTGGGTTCATTTTGGTTTTGCAAAACCTTTACGGGTTTTAACTGCTTTAATTATTAACGTGTATATAAAAAGCTTTCCGCGGGGCTTTTTTATCAAAGTTTCTGCTAAGTAGGGTATGGCAAGGGAGTACAACGTTATAATCGAGGAAGGGAGTGATGGGTATCTTATTTCTGAGGTCCTGGGGCTGCCCGGCTGCCATACCCAAGCTAAGACGCATGATGAGCTCATGAAAAGGACAAAGGAGGCTATAGAGCTTTTCCAGGAGAGCGTCCCAAAGGTCCATATAACCCCCAGCTTATAGGGTTCCAACTGATTTTTATCCATAATGCCTATAATATGCATAAGGTGAATATTATGGGCAACTTATACGTTTCGAAGGTGACCTCGGCCGGGCAGATATCCCTGCCGAAGGAGATACGGGCTATGTTCGGGCTCTCCAGCGGGGAATATGTATCCCTTGAGCCCAAGGAGAATACCTTAGTCCTGCAGAAGATCAACGGGGCATCGGATCCTCTTGAGCACTTTAGGCAGGAAGCTGCCAGAAAGGGAATCACAAGAGCGCAAGTGGCACGCGCGATAAAAAGCGTCAGAGCCGAGCTTGTGAAAGAAAGATATGGGATAGAATGAGATTCTTCATTGACTCCAATATAATAATCTCCGCAGTCCTATGGAAAGGGAATGAGGAAAGGCTGATGGATGCAGGGCGGCGCGGCTTAATAGTGGCGGTATCCTCTGATTATGTCCTTGACGAGACTGCTAGAGTCTTAGTCAGCAAGTTTGGTTTTGATAGGGGCAAAGTACTGGAGCTCATGGAGTATGTGATAGGGTGTTTCGTTGAGATCGTCCATGCGGATGACGCAGAGGTCCATAAAGCTGAAAGGCTTCTTAGAGACAAAAGAGATGCGGCTGTGCTGGCTGCGGCTCTCAAATCAAGTTCAATCTTGGTCACCGGTGACAAGCGCCTGGCTGAAGACGCAAAAGGGGTCATTAAGGTAATGTCCGCCGGGCAGGTGATTGAAAAGGAGAGCTTACTATGATAACAATCCCCGCGGTGGACATACTCGGAGGCAAAGTCGCACAGCTGACACAGGGGAAACCAGGCACCGAGAAGTTCTACGGCGACCCTGTCGAGGTCTCAAAGGGCTGGCAAAAGAAGGGCGCAAAAGTCCTGCATGTCATTGACTTAGATGCTGCTTTTGGCAAAGGGGATAACTTAGATAAAGTCCTCAGTATACGGTCTTCTGTCTCCATTCCGATACAGCTCGGCGGAGGCATACGGACTCAAGAAAGAGCCAGAGAGATACTAAAGGCAGGCATAGACCGCGTCATAATAGGGACTATGGCTGTGAAGGACCCGGACGCTGTCAAGAAGCTCAGTAAAGAATTTGGCAAAGACAGGATAATGATAGCTGTCGATGCTGTCGGGGGCAATGTGGTGATAAAGGGATGGACTGAGAGTACGAGAATCAAGACTGTAGACCTTATCAACAAGCGTAAGGATGATGTGTTCGGCTTCCTTGTAACCGATGTGGATAAAGAAGGTCTTATGAGTGGCATAGACGCTGAAGAGTTCAGAGCTTTACAAAAAACTGGCGCCAGGATATGCGCATCCGGCGGGATAACCACTCAAGAGGATATCAAGACCCTTGAGAAAATAGGCGTGTGGGGATGCGTGGTCGGGAAGGCGCTGTATGAGGGTAAGGTCAGTCTCCGGTCTTGAGTCTTGAGTCTTGTGTGGTTGAGCTCCTATACTTAATCCGCATTGAGGGATATCCGCGTCTAGGTTCTTTTTAAACGTTCTTCTGATAGTGGTATAATGGAGTTCACAGTCCTTTTGGAAAAGTCTGAAGATGGGTATTATGTAGCTACAATCCCAGGGTTGCCCGGCGTATGTGTAACCCAAGGGAAGACCAGGCAGGAAGCCTTGAAAAATATGAAGGAAGCATTAGAATTGCATATTGAAGGTCTCAAAGAAGAAGGCATTTTGATAAAGTCCCCAGAACCGCCGAAGCTTGAAAGAATAGCTATACCGGCATGAGAGAGATACCCGTTGTTTCTGGAAAAGATGTAATTAAGGCCCTTGGCAAGATGGGCTACGAATTTGCAAGGCAGCGAGGCTCACATGTCAGATTGCGCCATGCAAACAGGCCGCCCGCGACAGTGCCTGCCAAGGGTGAACTGAGCATTAAGACAGTCCACAGCATAATAAAGCAGGCTGGTTTGACTATTGAGGAATTTTTGAGACTGTTAGACTAAGTCTATTAATTATTAAAGAAGATTAATTATTAAAGAAAGTCTGCTGACTGCACTTAGCCTATTCCACAGACAAGAACCCCTCAAAGGAATTATTCACACAGCAGTCCCATTTCTTCTGCTTTATGAACGCGTTGCCTGCCGGGATGTATTCTTCTCCACTGGTCAAGGCGAACTTATACGTGTAGAACTCCTCGTCGGCATCGTCGCTGACTTCAAAGCATAACTGGTTCGCCTTGCCGCCTATCAGGTAGACCTCCTCGACTGGGGCGTCACAAAGGCCCTTTAGGTCTGCGGGCAGCTGCGGGCAGTCACCGACTGTGAATGACTCGACTTCTACCTTGCAGGTGCACGTCCTCGGGGCAACCACTTCAAAGCAGAACTTGTCGCCTGGCTCTACCGTCATTATCTCCGGGAAGACAGTTTCAGTTATCGGGCCTGCGTGGTAAACGTCATTGTAAATGGCCTCGACTACAGGATTCCTGATAAAAACAAACTGCGGCTGTATCCACGCACCGGTGTTATCCTTATAGAGTATCATGAACTGGAAGTCGTTAGTCCTGGCAACGAAGACGTCTGTCGCCGGGACATACCGCCTTAGCATGGACACTGCAAGATGCATCTTGTAGGTCTCACACGAGGCAAGGTCCTCAAGGCACGTCCATTCACACACCCAACTGCTTTCAGACTCCCTGACGGCAGTGTTTATAATACAATCCCTGTCAACAGCTCCGTCTGCATCATCGGTATCACACGTCTCTTCAATCTTGGCTATAAGAGTCCTAACACTTCTATCAGAATAGGTTATTCCCTCAGCATCGAAGATGTCAAGAGCCTCATTCGGCTCAAGGCACCCAAGGTAGCTTAATGTTCCAATAGGGATATCAAGCTCACAGCCTTCTTCAACAGGTTCCGCTATTTCAACTACCTCTGGCACAACAGGCGCGGGCTCAGTTTCGTATATCGGCGGCGGCTTGACCTTGGGGGTATGATCTGTCTCAGGCTCCCCTGCAAGAGTTGGCGTCTGGCCAATGGTGAGAACGACTATAAGCGCGAGGATGACCATTGCTGCGATTACCGCTGCAAAAAGAGTCACGCGCCTCTTCAGATACATGCTCTCCAAGACCTCTGGGGATTTTTTAGAAAGAGAAGGTTCGTCCATAAGCCACCCGAAGGATATAATAAGAATAGGTATAAAAATAGATGTTTTTTTGTACAGCCCGTCAAAAATAGCATGGCAAGATTGCAACCGGCTTTGACACGCAGACGCCCTGGCATAAGGCCGCAAGGCAAAACCCTCCAGCAGGGACGCCCATTTCAGGTATACGGAAGAGCACAAGCCAGCAAAAGGAATGCTCCCAGGACAGTCGGCTTGAAACCCAACGCTATGCGCTTTAACCTCGGCATGAAAAACGAACGCGTTGCCCCACGTGAGCCAACTGCGGGAGTAGTGCTAGACCCACGTATAGTCGCAATGAGGCAAAGGGCATTCCTTTCAATGCACCGGGCTATGGTCCATGACGGGGTAGGCTCAGGCTTCAAAAGGCTGATCAGGGTTGCTGGTGGGTATGCTCCAGTAGCTCCTGCACGCGTTCAAATTGCTCGCAGAAGACCGCAGCCATTAAGAGGGTATAGGAGATAATTTGTATAGATTTATAATTAAGTTATAATTAGGTTATAAGTAATAGATGCATATGGACCCAAGGGCTTTCAACCAGATGGCAGACGACCTGGACTCGAAGATAAATGTTGTCGGCGAGTTCATAGAACATGCCTACTCTGACGGCATCAGCGGCTCGGAAGCGCTTGTGATGAAGAGCCACATAGAGAGGGATTTCAGCTCGTCCCAAAGAAAGGATTTCAAGGAAAAGATAGATTCTTTGTACCACAAGGGCAAAGTAACCGCCGGGCAGAGAGAGCGGATGAACTTCCTTTTGGACAAGGCGTCTTTCATGACAGACTTGCACTTCAATCGCCTCACAAAAATAGTTCCTGCAAAAGAGGCTGTGTCGAAGCCAAACGTCCGCATGGACCTCAAGGGCGAGCCGCCAGTAAGCGGGCATGAGCATCTTTTTGAATGGCTCGGTGCAGGCGGGCGCAAGTCCAACTTCATGAACCGCTTCTCTGGTGTGCTCGGCGACAAGAGCAACAAGCACTGGAAGGAGATGAAAGAGGCTTTTGAAAAGAGGATGGAGGAAGAAAAGGAGAAGCGCGAGAGGTATGGGGGGTTCTAAAGGTCTCCTGTCTGGGGTCTTCGGTTTTGAGTCGTATTCTATATGCTTATTTGATGCTGCAGGTGTCAACAACCACCGGTCTCCGTTCGCTTCGCTCACTCAGACCGGTGGCATGGTAGCATAGCTCAATAACGCCTGCTGGCCCGGGTTTCGCTTGACCTCGCGCGAAAAGCCTTGCATCTTGACGTAGTGTAACGCACTTTCTTCGGTCTTCTCGCCCACGCTATCAAAGTAGATGGCAGGGCTCCAGACGCCGCTGCCCCAAAAGTAGGTCCTCTTGAGCAGCGGGAACTCTTCGAGCAGCTTTCGGCCACTCGTTCCTTTAAGCAACCGGGTCACCTCGCTTATAGAGTAGCGCACGCCCACGTCGATAACGAGGTGGACGTGGTCGTCGTCGAAGCCTACTTCTTCGATGATGAAGCCATATGCGACGCTGACTTCTGTGAATATCTCGAGGCAGCGCGCTTTTATCTCCGGAAACCTGAATATCTTGTGGCAGTACTTTGTCTTGTACGTCACATGCGCCTTCATGGCGCCAAGGCTAGAGCTATATTTTCGAAGCATTTTGTCTGCGTGTAGCGTCATTCAAAGCCGCGCGGCAGCGCGGCGCGCGCTACACATGACAAATATCTTGGCTAAGAAATAGCCACCGGTCAATAGACCGGTGGAAAAGTCAGGTTTATATCTGTTGAGGGATAACTGTAAAACATGATGAGAAGATGGGGCGTAGTTGAGCCCAACAGTGCTTGGCATGCAAGGCAGATGAGGCCTTTGGAGAAATTGAGGGTACACTGCACCAAACAAAACGGGGAGATAATCTACCGCTGGAATCCGGGAGACCCGAAAATGGTGTCCGCCGGCCTGCACGAGTTACCCTCATTTGACATATGGCACTATCCAAAGTATAATGCGAATCCCGATTGGGCACAAGATAAACGAGCGGGGATGGCGTGGCAAATATCCCAGTTTCGCTCTAAGGCTATTGGAAAACCATTTGGGATCAGGTGGATTAAACGGCCTATGGATCTGGGGCCAGGAGGCATTCTGAGAAGTGGCATTGTCAAGGTCAGGGATACAAGGGGGGACCGATTAGATATAGGTGGGACTGAAGAGCATGAAATGCATTTCCCATCAGAAAAGGAAGCAAGGGCTCATATGAAAGTTAAATTAAAACAAGCGATTACAGAAGTAGGCAAGCGCGTCTTTAGTGTCGATTGAGGTCTTGAAAACTGTAATATCCCCGCCAGGAGAAACCACACCAGCGGTTTCGACTACGCGCGCAACTACGCTGGGAGAATGCGCGCGAAGGGACTACGAGCTGAGTTCAGAAAAAGTAAGTAGCCCCGCCAGGAGAAACCGCACCAGCGGTTTCGACTACGCGCGCAACTACGCTGGAAGAATGCGCGCGAAGGGGCTACGAGCTACCTCAATGAAAAGTAAGTAGCCCCGCCAGGATTCGAACCTGGGTCCCGAGGTCCAAAGCCTCGTATGATTGGCCGCTACACTACGGGGCTAAATCCGTATGATTCTGGTGTTATGCTATGGTTCTTGGCTGTCTTCGGTCCTGTCTAAGGAATGCTTAGCAGGTCTTCAATCTGCCGAAGGCGTACTCCGTTGGGTTGCTGAAAGCAACCCGACATTTCGCCGGCCTTTCTTAAAGGCCGATATTTAGCAAAAAACTGTTTAAAAGCAGCTAGAAGATGAACGGGGTGAAGTTTATGAAGAAAAATGCCAGCAGGAGGAAGACAAACCCTGTTGTCAGGTTCTTCGCCAGGTTTATCCTTTTGGTCCTTGGGAACTTGTCTTCTACCCATGCAAATAGAGAGGCATAGACATAGAAGCCGTCAAGGCCCTTGAATAAAGGCAAAAGGTTCATCAGGCCTAGCATCATGTTAAGGAAAAAGGCCCACTTTAGAGTATTGAATATGGATGTGCCCAATGAAGGCTCCAGGTGGGACGACTCAAGGCCTGGGGAGAACGCAAGCCCGCCTCCGGAGAGCAGTGGGTCGTTGTATCCATAAAGTCCTATATAACCACGGGTGTTCTCATCTGGATGACTCCCAATCGCCATCTCAAAAGTCCTGTTAGCAGTTACTATTGTGACGTTCTGGCCGGGGCTTGTTCCATACATAACCTCTTCTGAAAAGTATGTAAAGGTAGGGGTATCTTGCCCTGCTACGCTCTTGACAACATCGTTCTTGAAGAAAAGCCCATCTGCCGGGGAACCATTTATAACGTTCCCTACTATGAAACCATCGGCGTTTACTGCACCGGAGGTAACCAAGAGGCCACTTAAGAGCAGTATTGAAAGACCGACGACGAACATGTTGGCAAAGGAACCCACTGCAAAGACCCTGAGCTGCTTGTCCCTTGACACTGTGTTAAACTTCTTCTCGTCAGGCTCGACAAATGCTCCCATCGGGAATATGCTCATGAACAACAAGCCAGTGTTCATTATCTTGATGCCTTGTGCGCGCGCAACGAGGCCATGGAAGAGCTCGTGCAGGATCAAGCCCACTATAAGCGCTGCCAAAAGGTCCGGGAAGATAGGTATTGATAGATCGGTTCCTGCATATTTAAGGACAGGCATGCCATTCTCAGTACTAAGGTAGCCAGGGTTCAACCCCGGCACTTCAGTCATACCTGTGATTATGTCTACTCCATGCGTAGTCAATGGAACGACGATATTTGCAGGCAATCCGATGACGCCGAGCATGACACCCATGACAAGCAACGCTGGGTCGCCATTAATATAGTACACCATAAAATGTGCCGAACCGAAGAAAGCTATTGAAAGGATAAATGCCAAAAGCGTGGCAGCTTTCTTTGAAAGCCTTTGTGATAACTTGTAAGCGATACTTGCAGACAGCAAACCGACTAAAAACGGCAACAAGGCATTATGTATGCCTATCCCTATGGGAAATAACAATATGACATTGGGTCCTAAATACACAAACACTACCAGGAAAACGAGGGATGCTAGTATCAAACCACGCCCCTTCGCCTCCCTGTTGTTCACACAGAATGCAGTCCCAAGGCCGCCGAAGCACGACATAAGAGCAACATCGCCAACCGCAGTCCAGAACGATGGGTGCTCCCCGGAGACCTTGTCGATGGACCTTATGCCCGCAGTAGAATTGATCTTGTAGAAGATCTTCATGTAGAGGTCGTTCCTGAGGAAAAAATGCACTGTCGGCCATAATATGAGCGTGGTTATGCCAAATCCTGCAAACAGCGAGAGCTCTCCCAAATAAGGCAAAAGGAGTATGTTGAACACTATCGTGAGCACTAGTGCCAGCACGGTAACTGCAAGAGCCTCACCAAACTGTTTCAACGACATAGCGGTATTTTACATGCATGTTTTAAAATAAGACATGCTTGATGTCAAGATAGTCGGGACTGCGCATGTCTCAAAGGAGAGCGTAAACGAGGTCAGGGAGACTATACTCAGAGAGAAGCCGAAATACGTCGCCCTCGAGCTGTGCGAGCCCCGCTTCGAGGCTATAACCCAGAAAAAGAAGTGGGAGGACACACCCGTCACAGAGTTCATCAAGGGCAACAAGGCTTATTTCCTTCTAGCTTATTCGCTCTTGTCGGCGTTTGAGAGAAAACTCAGCGAGAAGACTGGAGTCCGACCTGGCGACGAGATGCTCGCAGGCGCCGAGGCTGCAAAAGAAGTGGGTGCCGAAGTCGTCCTTGTGGACCGCCCGATAGCGATAACCCTGAAGAGAGCCTATAAGATGTCAAGCCTGCGCGAAAAGCTTAGGATAGTAAAGGAATTGCTCTTCTCCATGTTCGGCGGCGGCGAGGAAATAACCGAGGAGATGATAGAAGAGCTTAAGAAAGAGGACGTTCTCTCCGAGATGATGAAGGAGCTTGCGAAGATGGCGCCTTCGGCTAAAAAAGTGCTCATCGACGAACGAGACGAGTACATAGCAGGAAAACTCAAGGAGCTTGATGGAAAAGTGGTCGCAGTAGTAGGCAAGGGTCACCAGAAGGGCATTGAGAAGCGGCTCAAGGAGAAGAAGAAAACGGACTTCGCCAAGCTCGAGGAGATACCAAAATCACGCTTCAGCTTCAAGTGGATCTTCTATGGCATCACTGCACTGACTATATTCTTGTTGCTCTACGGGGGCATACAGAACCCACAGAAGCTGCCGGAATATTGGGGGACGTGGATAATGCTGCACCTGATATTCACTGTGATATTCGGCATCATCGCAATGGCACATCCGCTTTCAATAGCTGCAGGGGCTCTGTCCTCGCCGATAACTGCCATACTGCCCACCGTAGCCGCAGGCTGGGTGGCCGGCATAGTCGAAGCCAAGATCAGGAAGCCCACTATCAAGGACTTCAATGAGCTCAAGGACCTTAAGGGTATACGGGACTTCTGGAAGAACAAGTTCACTAGGTTACTGCTCGTCGTCTCGCTGATAAACGTGGGGAGCTCTATAGGGACCTTCGTTGCGCTGCCTTACCTGGCGTCTATGTTATAAAATGGAAAGGAAACATGCGAAGGGATTGCAAAGCATCTTGGGTATTGCACCAAAAATCGGGGTCTTCAAAAGAGAAAAAAAGGATTTTGAAAGGAATATAGAGGGATAGCCGCTATCATTCCTTCTTCTTTATAATCATGATATCCCCGAGAGTCATCGCCCCACCGCCCTTGTTCGAGAGATACTCCTGGTCAGACTGGTTTACAGTCTCGATAAGCTTGACCTGAAGGAACTTCTGCAGCTTGCGGGCGACTTCTAGATCGGGGATATAACCGTGTTCTATCCTCTTTATCATCGACTCGTGCTCGTTTACCCTCTTTCCAAGGTCCTCTTGCTTCAGCTCGAGCTCCTCACGCTTCTTATGCACAATTTCACCTATGTTCTCGACGACTTCGTCCGCCTTTTCAACGATTCGTTTCTGCTGCTTTTCCACCCGCTTGACCTCGGCAGGCTTCGGCTTCTCCATGAGCTCCTCGATGATTTCCCCATGGGCAGCGCACCTCGGGCATGCTACCATCTTGGCACCCGCTACATTGACAAGAAACGCAGCTTCCTTCCTCCCGCACATGTCGCATGACGCTTGCATGTCTTTTTTAGCGCAGACGCGTTAAAAAAGCTATGAAGATAGACGCAAAGCCAGGCGATTACATCGAAGTCAATACGGGGGACTCTGTGTACTCGGGACTTCTTATGCCAAGGCCCGACCTCGCTGACAAGGAACACATAATGCTCAAGCTCGACAGCGGCTATAATATGGGCATCGCTCTGGATGAAATCAAAGGAGTGAAAAAGCTCGAGAAGAAGGCTAAACTAGAGAGTTTCCCTTCACAAAAGGTAGAAAAGAACCCTAAGCTGCCAAGTATTGACATACTAGGATGCGGCGGCACTATCGCATCTAGGGTAGACTATGAGACAGGTGGTGTCAAAGCAGCCATGTCTCCTGAAGAGATATTTTTCACAGTGCCTGAGCTTAAGGATATCGCCAACCTGAACAACGTAAAGCTGCTCTTTAACATATGGTCTGAGAACATGATGCCAAAGCACTGGCAGGAGATGGCCAAAGAGGCTGCCAAATCGCTCAATTTGGGCTCCCGCGGGGTGGTCCTTATGCACGGCACTGACACAATGCATTATTCCTCAGCCGCCCTCAGCTTCATGCTGAAAGATTTGTCAGGCCCTGTCGTGTTTACAGGGGCGCAAAGGAGCTCTGATAGGGGAAGCAGCGACGCACCACAGAATTTGATATGCTCGTCGCACATCGCGGCCAAGTCTGATTTGGGCGAGGTTGTAGTCTGTATGCATGGCAGCGAGTCGGACGACTTCTGCTTGGCCCACCGGGGCACTAAGGTGAGAAAGATGCACACCTCCCGCAGGGATGCTTTCCAGTCTGTAAACGCGTCTCCGTTGCTTAAAGTAACGCCAAAAGGCGAGATAACTAAATTAGCTGAGTATAGGAAGGCTGATGGCAATACGACCGCAGACACCAAGTTCGAGGAAAAGACTGCTCTGATAAAGGTCTATCCTGGCGTTGACGCAGGGCTTATCGAATATTGTATCGACAAGAAATTCAAGGGGATTGTCATAGAAGCTACCGGCTTAGGCCAAGTTCCCGATTACATCCATAATTCCATCCAACGGGCTTTGGACAAGGATATCGCTATAGTGTTCGCTGCGCAGACTATCTATGGGAGGCTTAATCCCTATGTCTATGAGCCTGCAAGGAAGATGAAGGCTGTGGGGGTGATATACGCCGAGGATATGATGCCTGAGGTGGCTTATGTCAAGCTAGGGTGGGTCTTAGGGCATGGATTAGACCCTGCCACTGAGATGCTTAAGGATTATGCAGGAGAAGTCTCCAAGAGGAGTGAAGAGATGGGCAGAGTTGGGATTAAATAAAAAATAGGTAAGGGGGTAGAGCAATCAACTTTATAAGTATATACTGTATAACCTAAACATGGCTGACGCAGCAACACTGAACAAGATCAACGAGAACTTAGAGTCTCTTAGGAGAGAGGTAATCGAGATAAAAATGCGCATGGTAGACTCAGATGCCCTCCTTGCAGAAGATGAACGACTCCTTCTGAAAAAAGCCAGGGAAGAGCGCAAGTGGAAGCAGACCATTTCTTTGGCAGAACTTGAAAAAGAGTTACGCACATAATGTTCTCGATCGAATTCTCGCGACAGGCGCGAAACTTCCTGAAGAAATGCGACTCGGGGTTGAGGGAACGCATTTTGGATAAGATTAGACTGCTTTCAAGCGAACCAGTGCCTCACAAGGCAGTACGCATAGTCGGCGAGGAAAGGACGTTTAGGATTCGAGTCGGCGACTACAGGGTGCTTTATGAGATCTCCTGGAGGGATGGGGAGATATTGATAGCTGTGGTTGACAAAAGACCAAGGGCTTATGACTGAGGGCTGCCTATCCAAAAGTTCATTGGATTGAATGACGTTTTAAATGAACAATTAGCTTATGCCAAGCTTGAGTGGGTCTTAGGGCATGGATTAGACCCTGCCACTGAGATGCTTAAGGATTATGCAGGAGAAGTCTCCAAGAGGAGTGAAGAGATGGGCAG
>Ga0247842_10005910_pt1 | contig 14141 bp, 6 predicted proteins | sample LaCruzMarch2015__3_FD_192411 | JGI IMG/M metagenome (GOLD analysis project Ga0247842, IMG submission 192411) | Freshwater microbial communities from meromictic Lake La Cruz, Castile-La Mancha, Spain - LaCruzMarch2015_19m | ecosystem: Environmental > Aquatic > Freshwater > Lake | place: Spain...
TATAAAAATAAATCTTTTCAATATTCTAAATATATCTTTTCATTAATTATATAAATCTTCTTAATAATTATAAAAATAAATCTTTTCAATATTCTAAATATATCTTTTCATTAATTATATATATATCTTTTTAATAATTATAAAAATAAATCTTTTCAATATTCTAAATAAATCTTTTTAATAATTATAAATATCTTCTTAATAATTATAAAAATATATCTTTTTAATAATATAAATAAATCTTTTCAATATTCTAAATAAATCTTTTAAAAAATTCTAAATAAATCTTTTTCAATATTATAAATATCTTTTTTATAATTATAAATATCTTTTTAATAATTCTAAAAATAAATCTTTTCAATAATTATAAAAATAAATCTTTTTAATAAAAATAAATCTTTTCAATAATTATAAATATTTTTTTAATAATAAAAATAAATCTTTTTAATAAATATAAATATCTTTTTTAATAAATATAAATAATTTCCTAAACTTTCTCAATCTTTTTGAATATCGCCCATCTGTTTAAGAAACTAAATCTCTTTTGAATATCTTGTTTATCTAATTCCAAGATTATTTTATCTACACCTGATTGTTTATCTTCATCTTCATTAACATTCATCTTAAATTTCTCAAATGTTTTTGAATATAATTCGCTCTCTACAACCTCCAAATCAAATTCTAATGCTTTCTTTACCAGAAATTCATAATTCACTAAATATTCAGGAATTAATCTTTGTGTATTCTCAATAAATATATCAACCTTTCTATTATAATAATCATCATCATTCTCAAATCTTTTGATTATCGCCCATATTGGTATTGAACCATCTTCAACAATCTTTCGACCTTCGGCAATTCTTCCACCCTCTTCCTCAATAATCTTCTCTACACTTCCACCATCCATAAATGTCGCTATAAATATTCCTCCAATCTTCAAATTAGAACTGACATTATTTAAGAAACCCTCCAATTTCTTCTTATTCTCAAAGAAATAATGAATAGCAAATAAACAAGTTATAGCATCAAATTTATCCACACCTCTTCCTACAATATATTTATAATGTTCCTCATATTTCTTATTATCCTTCTTCATAATCATCTTCAATAATCTCTTACTCTCATCATCCATTCCTGCCTCTCCACTTCTCATATCCAAAGTGCAATCCCCAACGGCAAATGCTATATCAGGAAACTTCACTTGTTCTTGTCCCCTTTGTCTAAATGACTTCCCATATTCTCTAACAACACGAGCATATGCTCCATTTTTCGCATTATATATATTATCTTTCACTATATCAACTCCCAATACAAATCTTAAACCAGTATTTAACCATCTATGTAAATCGCTTGCCTGTCCGCACGCCATTTCAATTACATTTCCACCCTTCTTCATCTTCGTAAATAACATATCATTTATTCCTATATTATGAAATGTAATCATATTATAAGATAATAAGGTCTTTCGTGGAATTGAACGAGAATAATAAATATCATCCGCCTCTAATTTCTTTGCTTCCTCCAAATCCTCTCCTTCCTTCATATCAACCCCTCCCATAATCATCTCTCGTGATATGGGATTATTTATAGAACGCCAAATATTCACCGCAACAACTAACGAATTTGCTGTTTTTGTAAATTCACCCTTCTTAAAAATCTTCGTCTTATCCTCTCTAACCCTTATCGGTTTCCATTTCTTCTCCTTCATATCAAATCTAAATTCAACTATCGTCTCATCATCAATCTTATCTCCATTCTCCGCTCTTATCTCACTCCTTTCATTAAAATTCAAATAACTATGTTCCATATCATTTATATAATACATCTTTGGTCTAAATAATACAGGCACATATCCCTCTTTCTGTAATTCATATTGTTTCTTACTATATTTCCTATCATATCGCAATTTTAATCCCTCAACAATACTAATCTCACTCGAACTTATTGGATTATCTCCAACATATAATCCAACTTTTTTATATATGATACCATTCTTCCTAATATCACCAACGAATTTCACCAAGAAATCTATGGTGTTTTGTTCCATCGGTTTCCATTTAAATAAACGTTCCCACGAATTATTTTGAGTAATTGGAACTGGTAATGATGGATAGAATGAATAAACCGCCAATTTCGCAGGTGTGAAAATCAATCCATCAATATCATAAGGATAATTATCAGGATTATTTAAAATTACCTTACATTCCTCCAATATCTTATCTCCGTATCTATGAACTTTCACAATATATTCCATATTACATTTAGAAACATCTAACAATCCTTTCATCTTCAACATATTAGAATTTCTCGAATTATCTCCCATTAATGATAAAGATGTTAAACTAACCCCATTTAAATAATAAATATCAAATGAAGCAAATAAATTCTTACCACTTCCATCAGTCCTCTTATGACAATCAATATATTCACCATCTATTAATGAATTGAATGCTTCTTTTTTTGCAATTATTCCAGTCTCTTCCACTTTCAAATTACTCCTGATAATAAATGCTCGTCCAACGCTATTTATATATATCAATACCCTCTCACCATCCGCTTTTTCAGTAACCACATAATTCTTCAATATAGAAACTGCTCCATAGTCATCTGGATTATTTAAATTAGATTTTTCTAATGTAATGGGTTTTGGTGTTAATAAAGGAATATCTTTATAATAATGAGGAAGTGTCATATCTTTCTTAACCAAAGTTGCATATTCTTCAAGAACTAATTGTTGTTGTTTTTTTGTTAATAAGATATTTGTCATAAAGAATGATTTAACAACATTTATAATATTTTCCAAAATTAATTGACGATTATCATTTTTAATAATTAATTCAAATTCATAACTTCTATTTGCCGTTAATATCTTGGATTTCTTCAAATCACTAACAACTTTATCATTTGTCTTTATCATCATTCCAATCATTTCAAAACCATTCCCTAAATCATAACGAAATCGCTTAATTAATTTAAATATCTTTAATTTCTTATCAAAATCAGGAACTTCAACAATCTCACTTCTCTTCTTCATCTCAAAACTTAAATTAACATCAAACAAATCTTTCACTTCATTTTTATTAATATCCTCAACCATCTCCCATTTATGATTTGAGAGATTGTTTGAATTACAATATTTAATGATATTTGCTATTTTATATATCTTTAAGACTTGTCCTTCACTAACAACTTCAAGAACTTCATCATCAATAATTTCCTTATAATTATTCCTAAATACCTTCGCAAAATTCTCATATTCCATTTCAGTCCAATCCATATAATTCATGAATTTTACAGAAACCTCATTATTATCATTAATATATGTTTTAAGACCATCCATAATCTTAAATATTGGGTCTGTGCTTGACAATTCCATTTATTTCCTATTAATTACTTATAAATAATAATTGTCATTTTTTTATATTAATAATTAAAAAATGATTTAATTATTTATTATTATTATTAAATAGATGTCAAGTGATTTATTTATTCCAATCAAATTTAAAACAAATGTCATCCTTTCTCCTAATGAACTTGATGCTGATTTTGATAAAACAATCCTCAAAAAAATTAAAGATAATTATGAAAATATTTGTTCTAAATATGGATATATTAAAAATAATTCCATTAAAATTATTAAAAGATCAATAGGTCTCATCAAAAATCAACATTTTAACGCAAATACCTCATTTACTATCCTATGTCTCGCTGAAATATGTAATCCAATTCAAGGTTCAATTATCAAATGTAAAGTTAAAAATATTAATAAAATGGGTATTCTCGCCGAAGGTTATTATGATAATATCCCCATTCTCGAAATTATCATTCCCTCAAATTCAGCAGGTATAAAATCCGAAATTAATCTCGAAACCCTCGTGAAAGGTCAAGAAATTAAAATAGAAGTTTGTGGAAAAAAATATCAACTTTTCGATAAACATATCTCTATTATCGGTCGTGCTATTAAGAATAAAGACGAATTTATAAAAAATGAAATTAAAACAGATGACGATGATGAAATTCAACCTCAAACAAACGAAGATGATGATTTAGATATTTATATCGAAGATGATGATAATGATGGAAGTGATGATGAAAAGAAAAGTGAAAAAACGGATGATAATACGGATGATGAAGATGATAGTGATAAAAGTGAAATTGTTGTCGATGAAGATGAATTATCTGGTGGTGGTGAAGAATTTAATGACGAATTTGATGATTATCCAGAAGATTTTAAAGATGATTAGATTTTAAAATCGATCTTCTTTAATTCCTTCCTCAAATAAACATTCATAAAATCATTATCCTTATTATAACAATCTATTATAATTGATTTTAATGATATTATATCATTCAAAGATACTTGATTTTTATTCTTCATTGCCTTTATTATCAATTCATCAAACATTTCATCAAGTTTGATTTGGAAATTAACCATTCTAAAAATTCTAAAATCTTCAAAATCATTTTTTTATTCTTTTTCTTTCTCATTTTATCAAATTTAAAAAATGATTTAAATATTCCATTTTTAATTCTATTAAATGAAAAAATTCCTTTCCAATAATACTTGTGTTAATATCTCCACCGAAACTTTTAATGGTAAAGAACAATCGCCAAAAGGTCTTGGATTTTCCGCAGTAGCATATCAAATCGGTTTTGAAATGGAAGGTAGAGATGGTCTCATTTGGTCGGTTCAAATAAAGAATAATAAAAAAGTATGGTTTCGTAAAAATGGAATGCCTATCGTAACTCACGAAGAACCCTTAATTACAGAAGTTCCACAAGAAATTCCCATCGAAATTCCCCAAGAACCTCAAAAAGAAGTAAAGAAAACTGATTATAATATATTTTATAGCTATTATACAAATAAACTCAAAGAAAATAATATCAAAAATGGCATTAAAAAAGAAAATAAAATTATTAAAGATGAAACTATCGCAGAATGGAATAGACTTAAAAAAAATAAGAAAGAGCTTGAATTGTTTATGAATTCTATCAAAAATAAAACATAAATCAATATTAAAAGATGAGTATATATGAAAATTATAAAATTTCAGTTCAAAATGATAATCTTTATTTTAATTATAATGAAACAAATTTATTTGATTTAAATTATAATTCCAATTTTTTTAAAATTCCCATAAAAGCTCCTTCCTATCTCTTCAACGATAATTCAGGAATTTCATTCAATCCCTCCCAAAATTCAATAACCTATTCAGCATCCTCCAACATCTTCACAAATGATTTAATCATTCAAGGAACCATTCACGCCTCTTCCTTCCCTCCTAATATCCTCATCCTCGACGCCAATAATAAAATCGATAGTTCCTATCTTCCCTCCGTCAATAATTTCATCGTCTATAATACAAATTCTGTCGCTATTGGAACTTCAACACCTATCGCTAATTTTCAATTAGACGATGGTAATGCCTATCTCAAAAAATCTCGATTAGGAATTGGAACCTTCCCCTCCTATTATTTCCATCTTAATAAAGTCGATACGATGCCTCTTCAACCTGCTTTCGTCATTTCAAGCAATTCTAAACATATCATCGATATTTATACGGAATTAGAAACAATCGTCATCAATAATGATGGTTCTCCTCCTGATACTTCCGCTAAATTAAATATCAACGGTCTCCTCAAAACAAATGAAATACAAACACCCTCCTTCAAAACCTCGAATAATGAATTATTCATTCACAAATTAAATTCCCTTCATTCCTCCATTATCATCCATAGCAATATTGATTTGATTTTAAGTAATAATTCTATCGGTTCCGTAAGTTCCAATATCATCAATCTAAATAAATCAGTCGATTTTTTTAATAGTAATCTAACATCCAATTCTAATCTCATCCTAACCTCCTCAAATACCTTCATCCATACTCTTCAAACATCTCTTATTACTACTTCCAATCTTAATCTCTTAAATATGGATGGATTAACTTCAAATCCTTCGGCGGAAAGTGTAATGGATTTTAAAGGAAAAATAAGACTTTTTAATGATACAGAAAATATTATCATAAAAACTTTCGCAAATGATAATCAACTCTTCTTAATTACTAAAAATAATAAATTATATTCCTATTCATCTAATCAAACTATTCTCATTTCCTCTAATTTCTTCTATAATATCTTTAAAGCAAAATATAATCATTATGGATATACTTCAAATAATAATCTCTATCTTAATGAAAATTTAATTATAGAAAATCAAATTATAAAAGATTTTGCTCTATCTTCTCAAAATCACATCTTTTATATCAACAATTCTGGACTTATTATCTCCTCAAATTTATCAACAAATACACAAACTATCATCAATAATTTCAATAATCCTCGCAAAATTGAAAGTTTTATCAATAATTCCCTCGTCATTTTAAATGAAAATAATGTCTATTTCTGGAATAATTCCTATTCTTCAATAACCTTCTTAAATCAATCTCCAAATTTGATTATAGAAGATGTGGTTTCTGGTGATGATTATTCCTTAATTCAAACTAATCAAGGATTATGGTCTTTTGGAGCAAATACAAATAACTTAACATTTAAAAAAGGATATTCATCTACAAATGATTTTTTAATAGCTCAAAAGATTAATTATTTCAATCAAACACCTAAAATAATATCCATAAAAGCAAATAAAAATAGTTCAATCGTTTATGACATCAATTCGAATGTTTATATCTTTGGAAATATAAATAAATTATTTCAAACTCAACAAATTTATAAAATCGATATTCCAAATATTCTCGACTTCTCCTGTGATAATAATTCAGTCTTCTTAATCTCCTATTTTAATGATTTATTCACCATTGGAATTAATAATATCCCATCTATCATCAATCTTAATGAAGATTTCTATGGGACTTCCATAAAATCAAAAGGTTCAATTGTCATCGGTGGCAATTATTTCTATAAAAATAATCCTCGTAATAGTCTTCTCGTTCAAAATTTCATAGGTATTGGTTCCAATATTTCTTATAATCCATCTTATTCTATGATTGTTGATGGTAATATAAATATCATCGGTTCTATTTTCAATAATGGAACTCTATTTTCAGGAAATTCTGGAAATTCCGTTTGGAAAAGAAATGTTAATGATATTTATTATGATACTGGAAATGTTGGGATTGGTATTGTTAAACCTCTAACACCCCTTCATATCAACGGAAATGCGACATTTGAAAGTAATGTTCTTATTAAAGGAAAATTGATTTATAAAGACCAATCACCTTTCATCTTCAACAATCCAAAAGATATTTATTTTAAAGGAAATGTTGATGTTAATTCTCTTCGAATAAATGATGGAATTTTTGATATTAATTCAATCATTCCACATTCAAATCTTCTCAAAATCGATGATATTACATTATCAATTATTAATAACTCCTCAAATAATCCCATCTTAATTAATCAAAATGCATCCATAATCATTAATTCATTTAATTCAAATGTATTCATCTATAAATTCATTAATAATTGGAATAAATATTCTATAATCGATGATGATGATATTGGTTTAGGACAATCGTTCGCAATCTCTTATAATGGTTCTAAAATCTTCATAGGAGCTCATAAAAATAAACTTCAATCTGGAACATTAGTCGGCGGAATTTTTAAATATTCATTCGATAATTTCAATAATCTCATTAAAGACCCTTTCACCATCATCAATAGCAATAATCATATAGGAAATAATATCACTTGTTCTGGTGATGGTAATATCCTCATATCAACTGTATTTAATAATAATCTACGACTTTTCATCAAAGATTTTGATAATAATCTTGATAGAATTCTTGACTTTTCTCCATTCAACTCATTCCATTCCTCCTTCAATTCCGTTAATCCAAATCAAATCATATTAGATACGAATAATGATGGTTCTATTATCCTCATCAATTTCATCTTCGATACAACCTCTTTACAAATCTCGACATTTGCCTATTTCAATTTCTATATTATCAGGAATTATGAAATATTCTTCCTTAAATTCAATTCAATTCATCAAAACTCCTTTATAACCTCCTTAAATATCACCAATAATTCACGAATATTTATATCAACATCATCCGGACATCATTTTATTTATGAAATCGATTTTGATAAAGAAGTTTATAAATCTACGAATTTAAATACATCGACAATCATCAAATATTATGACCTACAACCATCTTATTATTTCTTCAAAAACGGTTTCAAAGGAAAAATGGCGAAAAATGGAAATTTCATCCATCTCTCTAATTCAACCTCCATCATCATCTATAAATTCAATTCCGTTCTTAATAATTGGATTGAACGAAATTTATATCAAATTAATCCATCCATTCAAAATCATTCAATTTCAATCGACGCCGATGGTTATAATATCGCTTTGAGTTTATTTGAAAAAACTAATGACACATCTTTTATCGATGATATTAAAATTCATAATTATTTCTTTCAAATTAATAAAAATCAATCCGTTTTTAATTATACCTCCTCTAATATCCTCGTAGAAACCGATGTATATTTTAATTCAAATATCATCTGTAAAAATCTCACCGCAAACGGTTCCAATTTATTCAATTTACAAACAAATAATCTCGTTAATAATTATAATCAAAATGGTATGATGTATTCTTCTAATAATCTCGTCTATTCATCTTCTAATATAACTTATATTGATGATTTAAAAAGACTTCAAATTGACGCCCAAGGAGTTTTCACCTCAAATATCTATATCTTCTCTAATATATCTACGGCATCTAATATATCGACAACTTATGGCGATTTAATAAGTGGAAGAGGTATAATCGCCAATTCTAATATCATTTGTCATTCAAATATCATAAGCACATCTAATATCTCAACTACTTTTGGAAATATTTCGAGTGGTTCTAATATAACCGCTGTTAATAATATAACGGCAAATAATAATATTATCGGTGGTAATCGTATTAGTTGTTTTTTTGATATTACAACTATTTATGGAAATATTAAAAGTGGTAATAATGTAATTGCTGATAAAAATATAATTGCTCTTGATAATATATCAACGACAAGAGGAAATATCAATTGTGGTTCTAATCTATTTATAACCTCTAATCTTTTTGTCAATAAAGAAATTTATGGAAGTTTTATCTATGGTGATGGTTCAAATATCTCCAATTTAAATCCATCTAATCTCATATCACCCCTTCAAGTTGATAAAGGTGGAACTGGAAGTAATTCATTTGGGATTGGTGAAATAATCGTCGGCAATTCTAATTCAAATCTTTTATCTTTTAATGATTTCTATCTAGATTTTAATTCAAAAACTTTGAATGTTAGTAATATTAATATAGGTTCAAATCTAATCCTTAATGGTGAAAATTTTAGTAATCTTAATTTCAGTTTCGAACAAATAACAGGTGTTAATTCATTCAATAAAGGTGGTTTGGGTTTTAATCAAATCTCCAAATCTAATCTCATCTTCGCAAATGAAGATAATCAATTAAAAGAAACTTCTAATCTCCGTTGGGATGATAAAACATCTAATTTATATATCGAAGGTAATCTAAATGTTAAAAAAATTTATGGTGATGGTTGTAATATAAGTAATTTGAGAGTTGATTTTCAAACCATAGGAGGAATTGTTCCATTTCAAAAAGGCGGATTAGGTTTCAATCAAATCTCTAAATCTAATCTAATATATGCGAATGAAGATAATGATGTTAAAGAAAATTCTAATTTAAAATGGGACGATTTAAATTCAAATTTCCTCGTCGATGGTTCTATTAAAGCACATTATTTCTATGGTGATGGTTCCAATTTAAGTAATTTAACCGTTGATTTTAATACTATTGGTGGTATAATCCCTTTTAATAAAGGTGGTTTAGGTTTTAATCAAATCTCTAAATCTAATCTCATCTTCGCAAATGAAGATAATCAATTAAAAGAAACTTCGAATTTACGATGGGACGAATTAAATTCTAATTTCTATATCGATGGATATATTTATGGTGATGGTTCAAATATCTCCAATTTAAATCCATCTAATCTTATATCACCCCTTCAAGTTGATAAAGGTGGAACTGGAAGTAATTCATTTGGGATTGGTGAAATAATCGTCGGCAATTCTAATTCAAATCTTTTATCTTTTAATGATTTCTATTTAGATTTTGAAACTAAAACTTTGAATATTAGTAATATTAATATAAGTTCAAATCTAATCCTTAATGGAGCAAATTTTAGTAATCTTAATTTCAGTTTCGAACAAATAAATGGTCTTATTAATTTTGATAAAGGTGGTTTAGGTTTCAATCAAATCTCTAAATCTAATTTAATATATGCGAATGAAGATAATCAATTGAAGGAGACTTCGAATTTACGATGGGACGATTTAAATTCTAATTTCTATATTGATGGATATATTTATGGTGATGGTTCAAATATCTCTAATATCAATTATTCAAATATCACAGGAATAATTGGATTTGATAAAGGTGGTTTAGGTTTTAATCAAATCTCTAAATCTAATTTAATATATGCAAATGAAGATAATCAATTGAAAGATACTTCGAATTTACGATGGGACGATTTAAATTCTAATTTCTATATTGATGGATATATTTATGGTGATGGTTCAAATATCTCTAATATCAATTATTCAAATATCACAGGAATAATTGGATTTGAAAAAGGTGGATTGGGTTTTAATCAAATCTCTAAATCTAATTTAATATATGCAAATGAAGATAATCAATTAAAAGATACTTCAAATTTACGATGGGATGAGATAAATTCTAATTTCTATATTGATGGATATATTTATGGTGATGGTTCGAATATCTCCAATATCAATTATTCAAATATCACAGGAATAATTGGATTTGAAAAAGGTGGATTGGGTTTCAATCAAATCTCTAAATCTAATTTAATATATGCGAATGAAGATAATCAATTGAAGGAGACTTCAAATTTAAGATGGGATGATATAAATTCTAATTTCTTAATTGATGGATATTTAAATTTAGGTTTTAAGGATTTTGATGAGAATTATAAGATGAAGGTTGATGGAAATATTTATGTATCTGGGAATGTTTTAGGATTGTCAGATCTAAATTTTAAGAAAAATATTCAAACGATAGATAATGCTTTGGAAAAAATAGAAAAATTAAGAGGAGTATATTTTAATTATAAAAATAAAGATGATAAGAGACAAATTGGGATGATCGCCCAAGAAGTAGAAACAATTGTTCCAGAAGTTATTTATGAAACAAATGAAGAAACCAAAGCAATTGCGTATAATAATCTTATTGGATTATTAATTGAAGGAATGAAAGAATTATCATATATAATTAAATCTAAATATTAAATAGAATAAATATGAGTTTTAATTATGATGATTTAGAAAGAAAATCATATTTTACTGACCTTAATTTAAGTGGTAAATATGCTCCATCGACTATAAGTAGAAATATGATCCCTTGTAATAATATAAATGAATTTCATTATCAAACCTCATTTTTCCTTAATTTATATACGAGTTTATTAATTGAATTGAAAAAAGATGAACAAACAAACGATTATAATATTAATAAATTTAGCAATACAATAAATAATCTTAATATAATATTTAGTTCTAATGATTATAGTGCATCACCATTATCATCATCACAAACTAATAATTTATCAACTTTTTCAAATAATACTTTCACATTTTATTATAAAACTTTTGAAAATCTTGGAAATGTTGATAATTTATATACTACTACTTATAGTGCTGGATATTCTAATTATTTTAAATATAAACCAGAATTTTCTTCAACTACTTTAACAACTGGTTATATAAATAGTTTAATAAATAATATTTTTAATAAAGAAATTAATAAAACAAATATAGATAAAATTTCAAATAATATAATTAGTGATAAATTAAAACAAATTTTAAGACAAATTCTTAATCAAAAACCAGAAAATATTATTGGATTTCTTTTGTATCAAAAAATAAATTATAATATAATTCTTTATAATATTGATATTCAAGAAACATTAAGAAATAATTATATTAATAATACTGATTTAACAAATGATGTTCCTGATTCTACTAAACTAATATCAACCCCAAATTATTTTAAAAATATTAATAAAGTTTCAACAGAAGTAGCACCATTTACAAATGTTAAAGTTCTTATTAATAATCATATTACTAATTTACAAACTATTAGTAAAAATAATTTTGATACAAATGATTATTTAGCTGAAAAAGGTCAATATAAAAATAAGATAAATACTTTTAATGTTTTACGAGAAGAATATGCAAAAACACAAGATAAATTGAATATATCAATCAAATTATATAATCAACAATTAGAGAATTATAATAAGATTAAGAATTATGCGACATATGTAATAATTGCTTTGATTATTATCATTTGTTTAACAATTTCATTTAGTATATTTCCAATATTTTCAAGTAAAACTAAAAATGCTATTTATATAATTACATTTATAATTCTTTTAATAATTACTTATCTTTATTATACAAATTTTAAATATGTCATTTTATATGAAAATTTTGATTGTTCTTCACCACCTATAACTATTCCTACTGGTAATATTTCTCGCACTAATCACGCAGATTATTTCAATCTTCTTCTTCCTTATATTAATAGATATACAAATGCTATTGATGATTTAATAAATGATTTACGAATGAATATTTATACATTAGGAAGTAAAAGTTTTTCACAAGATTCAAATATTATTGTTTATAATGTTTATTTAGAAAAGAAGCGTCAATTGGAAATAAATAATATTAAATTAACAAATCTATTTAATACAATTGAAATTATTAAGAAACAAATTACATATTTATTTAATTTTGTTTTTATAATTTCTTGTTTATGTTTAATCTTATTATTAGGATTAGTTCTATATTCATCTGTTCCGCAATTATTTATGTTTATCATAATCCTCTGTGTAATCTTAATATCAATTCTAATGATTTATTTCGCATTCGCTATAATTCAACCAACTCGAATGATTGCTAATAAAAATTATTGGGCGATTGTAAATCCAACGAAGAAAACTTTTGGAAAATTATAAATTATTATTAATAGATTAAATGACAATAACAAAAGAAGAATATGATACATATGCGAAAAATTCTTTTTTTGTTGATAATAATTTTAGTGGAAGATATGCTCCAAGTAATATAAGTTCAAATATGATCCCTTGTAATTTATTACAAGAATTTCATTATCAAACATCTTTTTTCTTAAATTTTTATTCCTCATTATATATTGAATTACAATATTATCAATCTATTACTGCTTCTTATAATGTTTCAGAATTTGCAAATACTATTGAAAATATGATAATAAATTTAGATTTAACTAATAAATCATCTTCAAGTCCTGCTAATTACAAATTATTAAATTTTATAAAAAATTCGATTAAATATACATTTACTTTTTATGTAGCAAGATTTGAAGAAAAAACATCTAATCAAGACCATTTATACGCACACGGAACGTTAGGAGCAAATGTTTCTTATATTGATGCTTATTCGAATATTATAAAAAAATCAAAACCAAATTTTGGTTCTTATCCTAATACATTAGATTTAGGAACATCATCAGCAAATATGAATGAAGTAATTAAAATAGATAATTTATCAACAGTATATACTAGTTTAACTGAATTAAAAAGAGAAAATTCATTACCGTCAGTTCCAGAAAATAAAAAGATATTTAAATATTCATCAAAATTTAAAGAAATAATTGAAGAAATTTTTTCACAAAAACCAGAAAATATTATTGGATATTTATTATATAAAAAAATATATTATAATATTATTCTTTATAATATCGCAATTCAAAATTCTATAAGAAAAAAATATTTAAATATTTCTAAAAACGCAGATTTTAGTACTAATAGTAATTATTTTGACGATGATCAAACAGGATATAGTAACTGTATAATACCTGTTAGAAGTCAAATTAACGAAAATACAGCAAATATTAATGAATTAAGTAGAAGTCATTTTATAAATAATAATAATGACTTTTTATTAGAGAAAAATGAATATAGAAATAAGATAAATGCTCTTAATACATTAAAAGAAGAATATAATAAAATTCAAGATAAATTAAATATTTCAACGAAATTAT
>Ga0247842_10005912_pt1 | contig 14140 bp, 7 predicted proteins | sample LaCruzMarch2015__3_FD_192411 | JGI IMG/M metagenome (GOLD analysis project Ga0247842, IMG submission 192411) | Freshwater microbial communities from meromictic Lake La Cruz, Castile-La Mancha, Spain - LaCruzMarch2015_19m | ecosystem: Environmental > Aquatic > Freshwater > Lake | place: Spain...
CTTATAAATATGAGGGCGGGGGTAGGCCCGATGGAAGAAGTGCTATGGCTATTAAACACAGTCTTGCATCAGGGCAAGAGGTTTATGGGCTGAATATAAAAGCAGGATATGCAAATGGAACTCAAATAAAAATAGCGCAGTATAATACTTTAAGCAAAGATGAAATTTATGGTTTTGCTAATCACGGTGAAGGAGATGCAGGAAATATTGGCGGGACAGTAGAACTTAAAGAATGGCTTAATTTTCTGTACGGAAAAGATCCAGGGGGAGAGAAAAGGATGACTTTGTCAAATATTATGGAGCAATATGTTTTGCCAAACAATCTAGTCGCTTCTATGGATGATTTTTGTTCTTCTACAGATTTACTAACGCAACAATGTTTATCCCTTGCGAAGTTTCAAACAAAGCCAGGTTCAACTAATTGTATTGTCCCATATGATAATGGTGCATTTAATTTTGGTAGATGTTTACAAACAGGAACTTATTGTGGGCTTGAAGAAGGTTTAAGTGAAGAGCAACTTTGTAGCATAAGTCTTGGTGATTATTATACTTATGTTCCAACAAGCTGTTTAATAAAAAATATTAGTGAATATGAACCAGTAGAGCCATGTGTGAATGAGAATAAAACATCTGGAACAGGAGATAAAACAAATCCCTATTGTCCTGATGGAGAGTGTGATGAGAAAGAATTAGTGCAAGGAATTTGTCCGCAAGATTGTGGCGAAGTGAACAAAACATTCTCTGCTTCTTGTGGGGATGGTTTTTGTGATGGTCCTGCTGGAGAAAAAACGAGTTGTCCTGGCGATTGCGTTGTTAACAAATAATCTTCTTCTTTATCTATAATGTTAGAATGTAAAGTTATAAAAACAGGATTTTTATATATTATTTATGCTTAAAAAAGAGAAACGCTCGAACTCGCGCTTACATTTTCATAATATTAATAATTTTCTTAAATGTAAACGCTCGAACTCGCAAGCCAACCCACTTATTGACGCCAACTTATTTGGTGGGTCGTCTCGCTCGCAGATAACAATCTTTATTATCATCGCGATACTTCTTGTTGCTTCTATTGGAATATTATTTTTTGTAAGAAATCAATTAAACGATAGTTCAACTATTGATCCCCTTAAAAGAGCGGGGGTTAGTGATGAACTTATTTTTGGGCCATATTTGGAATATAGTTCTTCAAAAAGCCCTCTCACCGGAAATGCTGTGGCTGGAGAAGATGCTGTTGAAGTTTATTATGGTGGAAACAATAATTATTTCCCAAATATTATTTTAAAAAATGAAGATAAATTTTTTCACGTTAATTATTTTGTTCCAGGAGCAACTTGTCAGGGTAGTTCTATAAATAATTATATAGACTGCAATTCAATCGGATATTCTTGCTATTCTGGAGATATTTCTCTTGAAGCATATAATTCTGGACCTGTTAACGGAGCTATCTGCTATAAAGATTGTTCTGCCTGTGGTTGTGGAGTATATTATGGGCACAGAATAAATAGCGAAGTATTCCAATCAATTGGCCAAATTTGTGGAGGACAACAGATGATGAATACTTTTGTTGTTAGTTCGGCTTGCGGAGATTTTTATATTGCGAGACCAACAGAAGGAGAATGTGGGGTCGGTAGCGAGATTATTGATTATGAAGATAGTGTGTTTGGAATTACTGCATACCTATCATCCGAAAATCAAGAGATATTAAGTGATTTGGGGGTTAGATGGGTACGACCTGGCATCATTTGGTTTGATGTCGAGTCAACAGAAGGTAATTTTGATTTTTCAGCTAAAGATAATTATATTAATTCTATGTATGCTTCCAATTTGAAAGCAGTGATGACTCTTAGTTCTTCAACTCCCTGGGATCAATGCTTATGTCACAACAAATGTGGTTGTTCAATGCCTGCTGATGGTGGTAAATACGGTTGTTTCTACATATATTGCAATCAAGAGAATTATAAAAATTATGTAAAAAAAGTAGTAGAACGTTATGATGGGGATAGTGATTATGGATGTGTGGTTTCTGCTCCTGATTGTTATAAAATTGGGGATAGTCAATATCCCTCCTCTGAAACTATAGAATCTATTCAAAATAATCCTATTAAATATTGGGAAATACTGAACGAGCCTTTTTCTGAAGGTTATTGGAAATCATGGGTTCCTGGAAATGTAACAACAGAATATATTGATATCCTGGAATCCAGCAATGAAGCAATAAAAGAAGTTTGTTCAGATTGTAAAGTTGTCATAGGTGGATTATATGATTACATTGGCGGAGGTTCAACAAGTAATGGTATGAACCTAGATATTATAAAATCTGCTCTTGATAAAGCAGACAATCCTTTTGATGTAATGAATTTCCATTCTTATGGAAACAGAAGTAATATACTGTTATCTTTAAATTATTTCACACAAAATTATCCTGATAAAGAATTGATAATAACTGAAACTGCATTAACATCATATAAGAACTCAGAAAAAGATTTTGCGCAAGATTTAACCAGAAGATATGTTTTGTCTATTGGTGCGGACATTAGAATTATTATGTGGCTTCCTTTGATTGAGTCTTTGAGTAGTAATGAGGGAATAAAATATGGTGCAGCTGGATTGGTGGCTGAAGATGGTACAAAAAGACTTGATTATTATTCATATAAGCTCATGATAGACAAACTTGAAGGAAGCAACTGGAGTAATGTTCAAGAAATTTATAATTCTGGAAACGTTTACGCTTATAAATTCATAAAAAAATCAGATGGAAGTTTAGTTTATGTCGTCTGGTGGGATTATTGGAACGAGCCGACATTAACAACGAAACAAGTCAGCATTCCTGTTTCATTTTCAGGAAATGTAAAAGTAACAGAAACTGTTCCAGCATATGAAAACGGATTATTATTGCAGCAAAGTGGAGTAAGTTATCCAAATTTCTTTAATAAAGGAAAGGCGAACATTCTAAATGGACAAATAACAATAACTCTTGGACAATCTCCGGTTTATATTGAAGAAACGACCGAGAGTTTGGGAGATTATGTGCCTCATGTTTGGCAAAATTCTGCGATTCCGAGAAGTACAACTACTTTAGAAAGCACAACTTATACTTGTCCAAATGAACAATGTGAAAAAAGTCTTGGAGAAAATTCAAAAAATTGTCCGGCAGATTGCGTTGTTAACAAGTAAGATTAATCTTTATAAATAACCCCCACTATGATAAAACACGTGCGGACCACAAACAATTTCAGAGATTATAACACAAATGATTAGATCATTTGTGCCTTCCTTAGTTTTGATTATGTCAGAAATGAAAACTACCTCAGTTATGATGTAGTAGTAAGCGTTACTACCTTCATTTCTGAGCATCCTAAAAACAAGTGCCATAACAAACCCGCACTTAAAAGTGTAGGTGGCACATTGTTTTTTTGATATTAATAAATTTTATTGTCTCCATAATAAAGCCCAAATATTACAAAAAGAATAAGAAAACTTGGATAATTGCTTCAATAATAATTTCGATAATTTTATTTTTCTATGTACTTCTAGTTGTGTTTACACTTCAAAATTGTTAAAAAATAATATAATTCTAAAATATCAAAAAAGGCATTTTAGCCCCTAAAATGCCTAAAAATGGGCAGAAAGGTTTTTAAACATACCTCTCTTTTTACTATTGATTTGGAGAAAATTTTGAGAAATTTTCTTGTAATATTTAACAAAAAATAAACTCACAAAGATTTAAAAACAACAATCTAAATAAAATAATGTTAAAAAAGTTTTTTTAAAAAAGAGAAAAATATGACTGAAGAAAAAAAACAAGAGTATAATGCAGAAAGCATAAAAGTTCTTGAAGGTTTAGAAGGAGTAAGACGAAGACCTGCAATGTATATTGGTGGAACAGGAAAAGATGGATTACATCATCTTGTTTATGAAATTGTTGATAATTCTGTTGATGAAGCAATGGCAGGTCATTGTAAAAATATTCTTGTTAAAATAAATAAGGATGGAAGTGTTACTGTCAATGATGATGGAAGAGGTATACCGATAGATATAAACAAACAATATAAGAAAAGTGGTCTTGAAATTGCTTTTACTAAACTTCATGCAGGAGGAAAATTTGACAAGGATTCTTATAAGATTTCAGGAGGTTTGCATGGGGTAGGTGCAAGTGTTGTTAATGCTCTTTCAAGCAAGGTTATTGTTCAAGTTAGAAAAAATGGAAAAATTTATCAACAATCTTACAAAAGAGGTAATACTGCTTCGGATTTGGAAGTAGTTGGGAAGTGTAAGGATGATGAAAAAGGGACAATGGTTACTTTTTTTCCTGATGCTGAAATATTTTCTACACTTGTATTTGATTTTACTACATTAAAGAAAAGATTACAGGAGATTGCATTTTTGAATGCAGGATTGAAGATAACTCTTGAAGATGAAAACAATTCTAAAAGAGAAGAACTCTATTATGCTGGTGGATTGATGGAATTTATCCAACACATAACTCATTCAAAATCTCCTCTGCACAAACCAATTTATTTTAAGAAAGAAGTAGATACTACGACAGTAGAGGTTGCTTTGCAGTATACCGATAGTTATAATGAAAACATTTTTGGTTTTGTTAATACTATAAACACTACAGAAGGAGGAACTCATATTTCAGGATTTAAATCTGCTTTAACTGGTGTTGTGAATAATTATGCTAAGAAAAAAGGAATGTTGAAAGATGTTGATATTGACGGAGATGATGCAAGAGAAGGAATTACTGCAATATTAAGCTTGAAACTTGCTAATCCGCAATTTGAAGGACAAACAAAAACAAAACTTGGAAATTCAGAGATAAAAGGGATAGTTGATTCTTCTGTTACAACTGCTCTTGCAGAATTTTTTGAAGAAAATCCAAATATTGCAAACAAGATTGTTCAGAAAATTATTGCTGCTGCAAAAGCAAGAGAAGCAGCAAAGAAAGCAAGAGATTTAGTAAGAAGAAAGAGTGCTCTTGGTTTTAGTGGATTGCCTGGAAAACTTGCAGATTGCTCAACTAAAAAATTTGAGAAAACAGAAATTTATATTGTTGAAGGAGATTCTGCTGCGGGTTGTTTTGCTGGAGATACAAAGATTGCCCTTGCTGATGGGAGAAATTTATCTTTTGTTGATCTTGTAAAAGAAAATGAACAGGGAAAAGAAAATTATTGTTATACTGTGAAAGATGATGGAAGTATTGGAATAGAAAAAATAGAATCACCGAGAATAACCAGAAAAAATGCAGAAGTTATTAAGATAATATTTGATACTGAAGATGAAGTAATCTGCACACCAAACCATAAATTTATGTTGAGGAATGGAAGTTATAAGGAAGCTAAAGATTTGGTCAAAGAAGATTCTTTAATGCCTTTTCATAAAAGAATATCTAAAATTGGTGGCAGAATAACTATTGATGGCTATGGGATGGTTTATGACCAAAAAAAAGGCTGGATATTTACGCATATGCTAGCAGATGATTATAATCTGGGGCATGGGGTATATTCAAAAGAACAAGGCGAAGCGAGACATCATATTAATTTTAATAAATTAAATAATAATCCTCCCAATATTATAAGGATGCCGAAAGATGAGCATATGTTTGTCCATACACAAAATTTAGACAAGACATTGCATAGTTCAGAAAATAAAGAGAAAGCAAGATTGGCACACCAAAATCCGGAATACATTGCTAAAATTCAGGAATGGGCTAAAAATCCTGAAGTTAGAAAAGTTATGTCTGAAAATTCTAAGAAATTATGGCAAAATCAAGAATTTAAGGAGTTTATGGGCAAGAAATTTTTGGAATTTTATAATTCTAACGAAGAATATAGAGAAAAAAATAACAAACTTTTAAATCAAGAGCAGAAAAAATATTGGGCTCAACCAGAAAACAGAATTAAGGCTGCAGAGAAGGTTAAGAAATTTTTTGAAGAAAATCCTGATGCTAAGGAATATCTTTCTAATCTCTCCAAGGAACAATGGAAAGATGAAGCACTAATAATCTGGAGAAGACAAAAGACAAGCGAACAATGGACTCCTGAATTTAGGGGTAAAAGAAAAGAGGCTTATAATAAAGTTTATTATGAAGAAACAATCAAGTTTATGAAAAGAGTTTTAGAATCAGAAGGAAACTTGAATCAGTTTGATAAAGCGAGAATTGAAAGCAAAAATCATAATCTTTTGAGTTTGCATACATTTTGTTCAAGATTTTTTGATAATGATAATAATGAAATGTTTGAAGCAGTTAAAAATTATAACCATAAAATAAAAAAGATTGAGATATTAAACCAGAAGATAGATGTTTATGATATTGAAGTTCCCAATACCCATAATTTTGCTCTTGCTTCTGGTGTTTTTGTGCATAACAGTTCAAAAATGGCTCGTGATAAAGAATTTCAGGCAATACTTCCTCTTAGAGGAAAAATTCTCAATGTTGAAAAAGCAAATCCAATAAAAGCCTTGTCAAGCGAGGAAATTATTAATCTTATTACCGCTATGGGCACAGGAGTAAAAGAAAATTTTCTTCAAGATAAATTAAGATATAACAAGATTATAATTATGTGTGATGCAGATGTTGATGGACAGCATATCACTACTCTGCTTCTTACATTTTTCTTTAGATATACTCCACAGTTAATTGAAAATGGAAATGTATATATTGCTGTTGCCCCGCTTTACAGAATAAGAAAAGGAAAAGATATTTATGTTTTCTCAGATGATGAATTGAAAAAAACTATGGATAAGCTTGGAGGAAAAGCAGATGTTCAAAGATTTAAAGGACTAGGAGAAATGAATCCAGAACAATTGTGGGAGACAACAATGAATCCCAAGACAAGAGTTTTGAAAAGAGTTACAATTGAAGATGCTGTTGAGGCAGACGAGACATTCAGTATGTTAATGGGAGATGAAGTCGGACCGAGAAGAGAATTTATCACAAAGAATGCGCATATTGCAGAGGTTGATATGTAATGGGAAAAGAAAATAAAATTTCACTTATGGCTAAAATAATTGGATGGACAGGTTTGATCCTGGGTATTTTACTTGTAGCAGGAACTTTAATCTTACTCGCTAAAGAAAAATTTCACTGTTTTGATGCTAACTGTCAGTTTTTTGCTATTGCTTATTTAGTAATTGCAATAGGTTTATTTTTAGTAATATTTAATTCTCTTTTATTAAAGGGGAAAAGATGGGCAGGTTTTATAATCGCTTATATCCTCCTTAGTATGGGAATTGTTATGTTTTTATTAGGAGTTGTCATTGCTCATGAATTAGAGCCCGTTTTTACTTCTATTTGGATAATAGCTTTAATATTGGGTATCTGTCTTTTTATGAGTTTAAGAAAAAAGGACGTAAAAGAAGCATTCACAAAATGAAAAAAACACATGAAGAAAAAGTAAAAGAACTCGAAGAACAAATGATAAAAGATTGTGAAAAAGCAGAAGAAAAAGGAGAAGCAAAATTTTGCCCAAAATGTGGAAGTTGGGAAATAGGATTAGAAGCAGAATCTCTTGCTCCAAGAGATTATTGCAAGGCATGCGGTTTTAATAGTATGAAGAAAGGCATTGTTGAAGCAGTACATTTTCCTACGAAAATAAAGGGGGAAGAAGAATGAAAGACAAATTCTTTCAGGACTTGAGAGAGAAAATACAAATTTATTTTGAGAAGGGCGGAAGCCATGGTTTTGACCATACGGATAGGGTTTATAATCTGGCTTTAAAACTTTCAAAAGGATTAGATGTTGATAAGGATGTAATAAGGGCTGCTTCTCTACTTCATGATATATCCCGATTAAAAGAAGACAATAAAGAAATTGAATGTCATGCTGGGCATGGAGCAGAAGCTGCTAAAAAAATACTTGAAGAGATGAATTTTCCGAAGGAAAAAATAGAAAAGGTTTCTTATGCTATCGGAGTCCATAGACACAGTAAGGGAATAAAAGCAGAAACAGTTGAAGCTCAGGTTTTACAGGATGCAGATAGACTTGATGCAATTGGAGCAATAACAATAGGAAGAATGTTTTCTACAGGTGGAAAGTTTGATTTACCTCTTTACAATTCAAATGTTCCTATTACTGGTGAGGATAAAAAAGCTACAGAAACAATATCTACTATACATGGTTTCTATGGAAAAATAATAAAACTAAAGCCAGAAACATTCAACACAGAAAAAGCCAAAAGACTTGCTAAAAAAAGATATGCTTTTGTTGAAAAATTTTTAAAACAATTTAAAGCAGAATGGGAGGGCAGGCTTTAATTAAGCAATAAAAAATAACATGCCAACAAAAACAAAACTAAACATAATAAGAACAGTAAAATTTTGCCCAAAATGCCAGAATACAGATTTAATAATGGTAGCCGGTGGAGAAATCGGCATGTGGGAATGTAAAAATTGCGGATTTAGGGGGACAATTTTTCCTGAAAAAGAGTTCGAGATTGAATATAAGCAAAACAAAAAATAATAACGTAAAAAAATGACACCAAAAAAACAAGACGAAAACGACGAAGAAAACGGGAAAGAAGAAATGGAAAAAGAACTAGACGAAGAAGAAAAAGCAGAAGATGTTCTTGAAGATAAAGAATACGAATCAGAAGTTTTGGAAAAAACTTCTCTTAATCTTAAAGATTTAGATGAAGACAGAGTTCTCGGAGCAGAAATATCTGGAGAGATGAAAAGAAGTTATATTGATTATGCGATGAGTGTTATTGTTTCTCGTGCTCTTCCATCTGTTGAAGATGGATTAAAGCCGGTTCATAGAAGAATACTTTATGCAATGAAACTTCTTGGACTTGAAAAAGGCATGACGAAAAAGTGCGCAAGAATTGTAGGAGATACAATGGGTAAGTTTCATCCGCATGGGGATATGGCTATTTATGATGCTATGGTGAGAATGGCGCAAGACTTCTCGCTAAGATATCCTCTTGTTCATGGTCAAGGAAATTTCGGATGTTTTACGGCAGATACTAAAATTAAAATTGCTGATGGAAGAGACCTGTCTTTTGCAGAATTAATAGAAGAGAATAAGAAAGGCAAAAGAAATTTTACTTTTACAGTAGATAATAATCAAATTAAAATTGCTGAAATAAAAAATCCTAGAAAAACTCGAGAAAATGCAGAAATAATCAAAGTTGTTTTGGATAATGGTGAAGAGATAAAATGCACACCAAATCATAAATTTATGCTTCTTGACGGAAGTTATAAAGAAGCATGGGATTTGAAGTCTGGAGAATCTCTTATGCCTGCTTATTTTAGACTTTCGACAGCAGAAGATGATAAAAACGCAATCGGTTATTCGATGATATTTCAACCAAAAGATAAAAACTGGAATTTCGTTCATGTACTTTCTGATGACTGGAATATTGAAACAGGGATATACGATAAATCTGCAGGGAGAATAAGACATCATATTAATTTTAATAAACTTAACAATAATCCCGATAATATAAGAAGAATGTTTTGGAAAGAGCATTGGCAGACACATTATAAGTTCACTTCTGAAAAACATAAATTAGATGAATCATATCGGACTAAATTAGCAGAAGGAAGAAAGGAATTCTGGAAAAATGAAGAAAATAGACAAGCATATTCTAAAAGAATGAGCAAAAGAAATTTGGATAATTGGAAGAATGAAGATTATAGAAACCATATGAAAATTACCCTTAGCGAAGTTAATAAAAAATATTTGAAAGAACATCCCGAAGTTATAGAAGAGTATAGAAAGACTGCTTCAATAACTATGAAAAGATTGTGGAGCATTCCAGAATATAAACAATTATTTCACGAAAAAATTATTGCTACAAACAAAAAAAGAGAACATAACTTAACAGGAAAAAGAAAGTTTTTGAATATATGTACTTATCTAAAAAATAATAACCTTTTAATAAATCCTGAAAACTATGAAAAAGCGAGAAAAGAAGTTTTTGGAGGAAAAAGCTTTACAAATTGGGATTTAGCTGTTCAAAAATACTTTAATAATGATGAAAATCTTGTTTTATGTGAAGTTAATGGAAATCATAAAGTAGTTTCTGTTGAAAAATTGAACCAATTTGTTGATGTTTATGATTTAACAATAGATAAAACCCATAATTTCGCATTATCTTCTGGAATATTTGTTCATAATTCAGTTGACGGAGACAATGCAGCAGCTTCGAGATATACTGAAGCAAAACTAGACAAAATGGCTGTTGAACTTCTTCAAGATATTGATAAAGATACGGTAAAGTTTATTCCAAACTTTGATAATTCTATAGAAGAGCCAATTATTCTTCCTGGAAAAGTTCCTAACTTGTTAATTAATGGTTCTAGTGGAATTGCTGTTGGAATGACAACAAATATTCCTCCGCATAATCTTGTCGAAGTATGTGATGCAATATCTGCAGTGATAGACAAACCAGAGATAACAACCGATGAGCTTATGGAAATTGTTAAGGGTCCTGACTTTCCTACTGGCGGAATAATTGTTTCTGAGAACTTGAAAGAAATTTATGATAAAGGAAAAGGAAGTGTAACAATAAGGGGAAAAGTCAGCACAGAAGAAGGAGACAGAGACAAGGACAGCATAATTATTTCAGAAATTCCTTACCAAGTGAATAAGTCTGAATTAATAAAACAAATTGCAGAGTTAGTAAGAGATAAAAAACTTCCTGATATTTCTGATATCCGGGATGAATCTGCAAAAGGAAAGATAAGAGTTGTTATCGAATTAAAGAAAGGAGCAGATAGTAAGTTTACAATAAATAGATTGTACAAGTCTACAAATTTACAAACTAAATTTGATGTTGTAACTCTTGCTCTTGTCAATGGTGTTCCTCAAGTTTTAACTTTGAAACATATGATTAATTGTTATATTGATTATAGAAAAAAAGTTCTTAAAAACAGAACAAAGTTTGAATTAAAAGAAGCAGAAGACAGAGAGCATATTGTTCAGGGATTTTTGATTGCGTTAAAGAGTATAGACGAGGTTATTGCGGTTATCAAGAAAAGCAGAGAAGAAGCAGCTGAAAATTTGATGAAAAAATTTGATTTATCAAAAAAACAAGCAGAAGCTATTCTTGAGATGAAGTTAAGACAATTAACTGCTCTGGAACATGAAAAACTTAAGAAAGAAGAAGATGAATTAAGAGCATTGATAAAAGAATTGAAAGATATTCTTGAAGATGAAAAATTAATATTCAAATTAATAAAAAAAGATGTTTCAGAATTGAAAAAAATATATGGCGACGAGAGACGTTCAAGAGTAATAAGTAGAATCGCTGAATTTGCTGAAAAAGATTTAGTTAAAAAAGAAGAAGTTATTATTTCTATTACTGATAAAGGGTATATCAAAAGAATGCCTCACCAAGCATATAGAGAGCAGAAGAGGGGAGGGAAAGGAGTTATTGGTGCAGATCTTAGTACTGGAGATTTTGTTAAACAGGTTATGTCTTGTTCAACTCATGATTATCTTTTACTTTTTACTCAACGTGGAAGATTATTCTGGCTTAAGGCATATCAGGTTCCTGAAACACAGAGATATGGAAGAGGACAAGCACTAGTAAATCTTCTTAATCTTAAAGAAGATGCGGTTTCATCTGTTATTCCTGTAAAAGATTTTAATAATGGATTTTTGTTCATGGCGACAAAATTAGGAATTGTAAAAAAGATGAAACTCGGAATGTTTGCAAAACCAAGAAATTCTGGAATAAGGGCAATAAGTCTTCCTCTGGATAATACAGATAGTTTGATTGAAGTAAGTGTTATTCAGCCAAAACAAGAAATTATGATGACAACAGCAGAAGGACAAGCAATAAGATTTAATTCAGATGAAGTTCGTGATATGGGAAGAGCAAGTTACGGAGTTACAGGAATAAAACTTGAGAAAGGAGATGAAGTTGTTTCCTTGGTCGTTGTTGGAGATCCATTGAAAGAATCTGTTTTGACTGTTACGCAGGATGGATATGGAAAGAGAAGTTTGATTGAGGATTATAGAGTTACAGGAAGAGCATGCAAGGGAGTAATTAATTTAAAAGTTACCGGTAAAAATGGAAAGGTTGTAAAGACAATTAATGCATCAGATAGCAACCAGATTATTGTTTCAACACAAAAAGGAATAATGATTAAGACCCCTGTAAAATCTATACGAGTTATGGGAAGAGCAACGCAAGGCGTAAGAATAATTCGGTTGAATGAAGGAGATCATATCTCTGATGTGGCTGGTTTGAGTAGTGAAGAAGATGAGGGTGAAGGGGAAGCTAGCGAGATTAAGAAAACAGAATAACCATCAATATTTTAATAAAAACAATTCTAAAAATTAAACTCTTTTGTCTTTAGATATGCTTATTTTATTTTATATCCCGATAATATTTAAAAACCTCCTATTCGTCTTATTTCTAACTAACATTTATACAAAAAAGTGGTCAGAAAAAAAGAAGATATGCCTTTTAATAGAAAGTTTTGGATAATTTTTGTAGTTATAATTATTTTGTTTATAATATCTTTTTTTCTGCTTTATCCTAAGTTGTCTCAGACAGGAAAAGCAATATTCGTTTCTGAATTATCCTATGCTAAAGATAATATAATCTCCGGGAACCTTAATCTTGCGTTAAGGCAAGGAGAATTAATTCCTGCAGACTCAAGGGTTATTGCAAGTCTTGGAGAACAATACAAAGATTTTGCCCTTAATGAACTAATAATTAAGAATATTGTTTCTGGAAACTATTTTGTGGAAAATAATGCGCTTTCAGGTTCAGGAGAAGGTTATGGTATTGCAGGAGAAAAGATTAATTCTTCTGAAATCAGCGAGGGTTTTGGAGAAGAATATTTAGGAAATAAAATAATAAATTTGAACATTGATGCTTCTAAATTTAATATTTCTGCACAAAACGGAAAACTTAACATAAAAATATTATATGGCGGGAAGATAATAACCGAATTTTCAAAAGAAATAACCCTTGAGACAATTAAAGATGAAGTTGCTCAAGAAAATCCTTCAATAATCAATGAAACGATAAATGTTGATGAAGAAGAGGTAATAATCAATGAAGAAGTAACAACAACAATATTAGATACAACCCAAGATGATGCTGAATTAGGAAAGCCAGTAAAATGGACAAAAAATGCTTTAATAGAAAAAGATAACAATAATCTTGAGCTAGAAAATATTACTTTTGAGCTTCCAAGTTTAGCAGAAGAAGTTTCTGTAAAGAAAGTGGAAGTTGATGAAGTGGGGGATATAAATGAACAAGCTTTGGAAATAAAAATAAAAAGCAATAAAGAAGATAATAATCCTCCCCCAAAAAAAGTAGGGGGTGCTGTTCAAAGGGGGGGAGATAATCCTGTTCAAGTAGAAATAAATGAGGAAATCGGAAAAAAGACAGAATTTGTTGTAGAATATTTTACTGAAGCACCTTATGCTAAAGAAACCTTAACACCGAAAGGAAAAGAAGTTAAGATTATCGGGCCTGACGAAGTTCATTATGAAAACGTTTTATCATTCACAAATCTTCCTTATGAAGTTTCATCTTTAAGCAAGATAAAGATATTCTGGAAAGAAAATAATTCTTATATTATTTTTGATGCCTATGATAGTGACGGAAACGGAAAGCTCGATTATGTTGAATGGATAACACCTCATCTTTCTAACCAGACGTTTGAGATAATTTTAATAACAAAAGCAGAACATCTTGATGAAAAAAGAGCTTTTGTTGAAGATGTTTATGAATCTGTAAAAGAAAGAAATAATAATTTTGTTCTTATTCCTTCAGAGCATTATTTAAGAGTTATGTTTGAAACAAACCTTACTTCAACTAAAGATATAACTATCTATGCAAAAGCAAGCACTCCTGCGACAATAGAAGTTTATGAGAAAGATGGAAGCGAGGTTATTGCAACGTTTGAGAATGTTTCTGAGGATAAGATGTATAAGATTCTGCTTACAAATCTTGCTGGTGAGCAAGATGTTTTTGATTTGAAAGTAATCGGAGATGTGGAGTTTGATTATGTGGTGGATCCGGTTCTCAATGATGTGATGGAATATCCTCTGGGGTCGTTGACATATTACCATCGTAATTATGCGGACACTGGTTCATGTAGCGGGACTACGGTTATTGGTTCTCGTTCATGGGCTTGTGATCCGGGATATAGTTGTGGCGTCCTTATAACC
>Ga0247842_10005914_pt1 | contig 14138 bp, 8 predicted proteins | sample LaCruzMarch2015__3_FD_192411 | JGI IMG/M metagenome (GOLD analysis project Ga0247842, IMG submission 192411) | Freshwater microbial communities from meromictic Lake La Cruz, Castile-La Mancha, Spain - LaCruzMarch2015_19m | ecosystem: Environmental > Aquatic > Freshwater > Lake | place: Spain...
CACGACTTCTTACCCAGGAAGTAAGCCGTTTAACCGTTTCAAGATTGTGTGAAATGATGTCTGGTCCTGCATCGGCAACTATCCGTATTAATTCAACCCTGTTTTCAAAATCAGGGATCAATACCTCTATCGTTATGCCTTGCATGAACGTGTACAGATTTCACCCAGAATCATGAAAGTAGCAGTTCCCAATCCCCCTTTCCTATTTTTGGGTTTAATTTATATGATAAATAAAGAAAAGGGATTAAATGCAAAACCTTTACACCTCATATTATTACGACTAGAATTATTAAAAATACAAGAATTGCATTTATAATAATCAAGAATAAAATTTTACCTGATCAGACATTGATCAGCTTGGTCATTCTGTTTAGTAGGTTTGTACTAACCAATCAGAACCAATTAATTATGGAAAATTTCGAGCATCAGGTGATTTGGGAATATCACGTAAAACGTATCGCAGATCCGAAGTTAAAAGCTGAAGATTGCAAATCTTCAGCAGCCGCTGCAAACTTTTAGTGCATATCCCAATTAGCATGTCTTTTCTTCAAAACCCTTAATTTTCAACAACATATTGTAATTCATTGAAAGTCAATAGTATTTCTTTTTCTGTTATCAAATCTACTTGATTAAATTTAGGAAAAGGGATAGAATACATCTTGATTGTATCTGAAACGCCTGAAACATAATTATAATATGCACTTAGACAAGCATCTAAATTTGTTTTTTCAACAATTTTCCCATGTAAGGAATTAAAATTTTCCTGATCCGGCAAATCGGATTCTTTAACAAAAATAATTCGTCTGGCAATTGGGGTGCGATTATAATCCAATGCCAGATATATTCCTCGTAAGAGTTGGGCATTTTCATAAAAAGGAAGTTGTAAATAGATAGTAACTAAGGCAAGTTGTGATTCATCATACTCATTAAGCATAATATATAAACTATGTCCATTAACAAAAATCGCGACACCAGTATTAACCGAGTTGTAAGTGCTTTTACGTATCACCTTTATTGATTTGTTTTCTCCATTTGTTAAGATGAACGGCTCCATTTTTAAAGTATCTCGAGCAGAAGATATGCTATAGCTTTGGTATATTCCCAAATAGCTTAACGCTGTTTTATCTGTTTCTTGGGTAAAATTCTCCAGAGAACGAATGAAAGTGTCCTCTGATCCTTTTTTTTGATTAATAGGGATAAATAATTGTAAATTTCGATGTATGTCAGGGATACGTTTCAAAAGTCTTTTTTTAGAAATATTGTTTACTTGAGAAAGAGCATAATTTAACGCCTTTTCATTGCCAAGTTCTTTTTGTTTGCTAATATATGTTGGCAAAACAGTGGCATATAGACCTGACATCACGCTGGGTTGTAAATCGACATAGCTAGCTATATCTTTCATTTTAACTCCTTCTTGACGTAAGACATTTATCAGTTCATATACTTCTTCCAAAATTTCATATGTCATAATCAATATATAAATCCAGCGAATATATTCATCTATTGTTACGATTTTATTTCATTCATGTTATTTTTTGAATTTTTTTGTTACATGAATATTAAATAATAAAACACAAAAACATTCATATATTATTCATCATACATTCATTCTTTCGCTCGCTTAGGCTGAATATTTTCGCATTCAAATTTATTTACAATAGTTCAATTAAATGCATATGGGTTATCCAGCACTAAAACGTTCTGTTTAAAGTTTATAGGAAGAATCGTAAACTGTCTAAATCAATAAAACGAGTTAATATTTAATAAAATTTGGTCTAATACAATAATAAAATGAAAATTAAAAGAAAATTTAGAAAAAGACTACAAGCTGCATTATTTTGCCTGATATTCGTCTGGTCGAATATGGTAAATGTGGTTGTTGCCGGCAATGGAAAAACAGAACTAGTGCAGCAACAGTCGATAAGTGTGTCTGGAAAAGTAACAGCTAAAAACGGAGAATCTTTGATTGGCTCAAATGTCACGATAAAGGGAACTCACATTGGGACAAGCACGGATGCCAAGGGCATATATTCCATCAGTGTCCCCAATAAAAATACTATTCTTTCATTTTCGTACATAGGATACAAACCGTATGAAATTGCAGTGGGTGATAAACGTATTCTTAATGTTGAACTGGAAGAGGACTTGCAACAAACAGAAGAAGTAGTTATTACAGGATTTGGTAATTTAAAGAGATTTCACTACGACGGTTCAGCTTCTTTTATTAAAACTGACGACATGAAAGATATTCCCAATAGAGCAGTGGCTTCTATGATTCAGGCTAATGCGCCCGGAGTATCCGTAAATACTACTTCCAGTCAGCCGGGCGGCGTTTCGACCGTAAGAATCAGGGGATATGGTTCATATAGCGCATCCAATTCTCCGTTATATGTAATTGATGGGGTTCCCGTAATGTCGGGCGACATCAACAATACAGGACGGTCTGGTTATTCCGGTGGAACAGATATCATGTCAACGCTCAATCCCTCTGACATCAGCAACATTACCGTTATCAAAGATGCTGCCGCCTCATCGTTATGGGGCTCAAGAGCTGCCAACGGCGTAATATTGATTACCACCCATCAGGGCGACAAAAACAAGACAAGGGTAAGTTTTTCGTCTGATTTCGGAGTTTCCGATTTTGCATACGACTATCGACCCGTGATGGGAGGAGAAGAAAGACGTCAATTCATTTATGATGCCTACGTACGCCAAGGCTTGTATGTGAATAATTTATCAGAATCAGCAGCAATAGCACAAGCAGATGCGATGGCTGATACCGATTCAAAAAGAGCCCAACCCCGTTGGTCGGTAGAGCCCTGGTCGGGATGGACTGACTGGCGTAAGGAGGTTTTCAGGAAGGGTTCGCAAAACAATCAAGATCTATCCGTGTCCGGTGGTTCTGACAAAATGACATATTACACTTCGTTCAGCCACGCAGATTCAAAGGGTTTACAAAAAAAACAGGAACTCACACGCTATACCGGGCGAATGAATATTAAGTATGACGCCAAAAAATGGCTCAGGCTGGGAGGCAATCTAATGTATTCGGATATGAAACAATCTCTTGGATACGATGAAAACTGGTATACTTCACCAATGTACGCCAGTTTTGTAAAAAATACGCCATCAGATCCCGTGTACAATGAGGACGGAACATTTAACACCATTCTTGTCGGCGGAACATCCCGAAATATTATCCCGTTTTACAAATACAACAAAAACGAACAGCAGGTTACAAGGGCATTAAACACTGTATTCATGGAAGTGCAACCGTTGCCTGAATTAACATTCAAAACAACCTTAAGCAACGATTTCACCCATTCCAGGGGTGACCGGTGGGACCATCCCATAAATGCAAACCAGCCAACGCTTCTGGGTACTACCGATAAAATTTATAACGAATACCGTCGAATGGTATGGTCTTCAAATGTCAATTATCTAAAAACATTCAGAAAAAGCCATAATGTTGACGCTTTGCTCGCATACGAGATTTCAAACAACTATGATAATTTTCTTAGCGGTCAGGCGACAGGCTTCCTAAACTACGACTACACCGAAATCAGCAGCGGTTCAGTTCCTGCAAGCGTAGGCGGGTACTATTCTCAGGACAGATTAATATCATATATCTCGAGGGCGAATTATAATTGGAAATATAAATATTACATCGGGGGAAGTTTTCGACGCGATGGCACTTCGCGATTGCACGCCAATAGTCGGTGGGGTAACTTCTGGTCGACATCAGCTGGATGGAGGTTTTCAGAAGAAGATTTCATGTCAAGCGCCAAAGACTTTCTCTCAAATGGTAAGTTGCGGGTTTCTTATGGGGTAAATGGCAACAGACCTTCGGGATTGTATTCATATTTAAGTATTGCTTCTGTAAATTCATACAATGCTCAACCAGCATTATTGGCGGGTAATATTGCCAATGACAAATTAGTATGGGAAAGCAATTACAATTTAAATATGGGAATGGACGTATCGATAAAAAACAGTATAGATGTGACTTTTGAATTTTACGATAGAACCACAAAAAACTTGTTTATGGGTCTTCCTATTTCGCGAACAACCGGTTTCTCTTCATACACTACTAATATAGGCAGCATGAGAAATAGAGGTCTTGAACTCACCGTAAACTCACAGAATATCAAAAGAAATAATTGGTCATGGAACACCCAGTTCAATATATCGCACAATAAAAATGAAATATTAGATATGGATGGCACTGACTCTGACATAATAAGCACCTTTACGATTCGAAGAAAAGGACTTCCTTTCTATCAATATTATGTTATTGAATACGCACATGTGAACCCTGATAATGGTCGCGCAATGTTTTTCATGAACAATGAACTTCCGGATGGAACGATTAACCGTGAGTTGACTGACGATGGAAGTAAAGCGACACGTATCCCTTATAAATCTCCGCTACCCATTGTTACAATGGGATTATCGAATAATCTTAAGTGGAAGTTCATCGACCTTAGTTTTACTTTATCATCCACATTAGGAGGATATTCGTATGACCGGACAGCCGACAAGTCGGAAAACAGTGGGGCTGCCGATGCGCTCATCAACCAGCTCCCAACGTTCTATAGAGACAGCTGGAAAAAACCCGGCGACGAAGCCAAGTTCGAAGCATGGATACCTGGAACTTCAACCATATACAGCATGGGAGCATATCATAATTCGCGTCGAATACATTCTACCGACCATATCAGACTAAAAAGTCTATCCGCAGGTATCAGCTTACCTCGGCAATGGGCTAATGCAATAAGAGTAAATCAGATGCGTGTTTATTTCGCGGGACAAAATCTATGGACACTTGCTGCACACGACCAATACGACCCCGAAGTGCCAGAAGACGGAGTTATGTGGTACAATACTCCTCCTATGAAATCATATTCTATTGGTATCAATCTTAATTTTTAAAAAATAAACAAATGAAATCTATCCATAATACATTATTTTTTGCAGTGATGATTATTATTTTTTCATCCTGTGAGAACGAGTGGCTCGATCTGCTCCCCAGCGATAAAATAGAATCAAACATTGCTATTAAAACCATAGCCGACGCACGGTCAGCAACCAATGGTATATATTATCAGCTACAACGTTCCACTTACTATGGCGGGAGAATGAGCTGGCAAGCCGACATCTGTGGTGACGATATGCGTACCTGGGGAAATAGCAGCACCCGTAGCGGCGTAACATATAGCTATGATTATAATCCGCAAAATGCTCCCTCAGACCTGTGGGATCAGCCGTACTCGGTAATACGACTTGCTAACAACATTCTTTCGATAATAGACGGAATTGAAGTTACTACGGCTCAGCGGGCAGAGCGCGATTATATTAAGGGTGAAGCGCTCATGTCCAGAGCTTTGGCCCATTTCGATATTTGCAGGGTATATGGATATCCATATATGAAGGACAAGGGTGCATCATTGGGCGCCAGCATCGTAAATACCCCACTGACATCCGATGCCAGACCTGCTCGTAATACCGTTTTTGAATGTTACGAACAGGTAATTATCCCCGATTTGCTGGCTGCCATTCCGTTATTGTCGGATAATAAAACTAATTCCAAGGCACGCTTCAACAAATGGGCTGCAAAATTATTACTTAGTAGAGTGTACCTCTACAAAGGTGACAATGTAAACGCCCTGCGTGAAGCGGAAGAATGTATCAGCGGAGGGGAAGCGGCAGGCTATGCTCTCTATACTAACTCAAATTACCTAGCGCAATGGCAGACAAAATATTCAACCGAGAGTCTTTTCGAAATCGCAAATATTACCGGGCAAAATACCGGTTCGAATGGTGTTCCCAACTGGTGTGCGGCAAATACATCGAATGCATATCACGAAATGGGGTTAACGAAATCGTTCTACGATCTGTTGAATGCTGATTCGAACGATGCAAGACTTAAGGTGTTGCGAAAAGGCGTAAATTATCCTAATGCTTTCCCCGCTTTTATACTTAAATATACCAATGGTGGCAGTTTACCGTTAGAATCAAATGTGATCCTTTATCGTCTTTCGGAAGCGTATCTTAATGCCGCAGAAGCAGCCACAAAACTCGGTAATCAGAACGCTAAGGCGATGAATTATCTTGATAAAATCGTTAGAAGGGCAAATCCCATCAAAAGCATTACAGGCACCGTTACGCTGGGAATGGTGTTGGAAGAAAGACGAAAAGAACTTTTTGGTGAAGGACACCGCTCGTTCGACCTATTGAGAAACGGTATGACAATTTACAGATCAGATGATGTAGAAAGTAGAATGTTTTTGTCTGATCACGCTAAAGTAATTGACTGGAACAACTTCAGGTGTATTTTTCCAATTCCGATTGGTGAAATAGAAGTGAATCCTAACATAGTACAAAATCCTTGGGGCAATTAAATTAACAATAATATGAGTTTCAGAAAATTGAATAATTAATATATAAGCAAATGAAAAGCACAACATTATCTGTATTAACATTAACAGTATTTATCTATTCCTGCAGTGGATCGGGCCAAGTTATTGATAAGGATGATAACGTTATTTATGTCAACGGGACGGTAATCACGGAGGACTCTGCCCGCCCATACGCAGAAGCTTTTGCTGTCGTCAACGGCCGTTTCTCCAATGTTGGAACGAACAAAGAAATTCGTCGTTTGGCTGCTCCATCTACGAAGATTATTGATCTCAAAGGTATGACAGTCACCCCGGGGTTCAACGACGTTCATCTCCACCCTTCCGCTTTCTATGACGAAAGTTCGCCTTACTACGTTCCCTGGCTCGGACCCGAAAAAGTCAAAAACATGGATGATCTGATCGCAACCCTAAAAGCTAAAGCGGACAGGACTCCTCCTGGCCAGCTGGTAAGAGGTGTCCGATATCAGGATACTAAGTTAGGCCGACATCCTACACGCTATGATCTCGACAAGGTCTCAACAGTTCACCCAATCAGGATAAGCCACTCTTCGGGTCATGTTACTGTAGTTAACTCGTATGTCTTGAAGGCTTCTGGCATTACTAAAGACACTCAGGATCCTCCAGGCGGTTCTTTCAGACGTGATCCCGACGGCACGCCTAACGGTATTGTTAACGAATCCGCGACCAGGTTATTAAAACTTAGAAATACCAAAGGAGTTGACGTTCCATTTGAAGACGAATTACAAGGTTATGTAGAATGTTTCCGAAATTATGCCAAACGTGGAATTACCAGTGTAGGAATAGCCGGCGGAAGCCCTCAGTCATTTCGATTGTATGAAGCTGTGCGCGATGCCGGCAGCCCGGTCCGCATGGGATTTATGTTCTCCGAATCCTCATTTTCTTCTCTTCAAGCTCTTGGTATGAAGACTGGCTTTGGTGATGAAAAACTACGGATAACGTCAATGAAAGTTTTTCACGGCAATTCTATGAGTGGCCGTACCTGCTGGCTCTCTGAACCATATTCCGATCAGCCCGGTTATTACGGAATTCCCCCCGCACGATCCCAGGAAGATCTCAATAAGGCATTTCAAGCCATGCACGATGCCGGATTCCAGATCGCGACCCACTCAAACGGTGATCGTGAAATTGATATGGTACTCACTGCCATTGAGCATGCTCAAGCTAATAATCCACGACCCGACGCCCGTCATCGTATAGAGCACTCCAGCGTAATGACCCAATCCCTGCTTGAGCGAGCCAAAAAGGCCAATGTAATTCTGATTTTCCACTCTTATATGTGGGAACACGGAGACAAGCTGGCTTCATATGGAGAGAAACGACTTGCAATGATTCATCCCTATCGCACCGCTATCGATATGGGTATTCATGTTGCCTGCCACTCAGACGCCACTGTCTCCGCTGCCGATCCATTATTACGTATCCAGGATATGGTCACTCGCAAGGGCGATAACGGTGTGCTATACGGAAGTAGTCAACGCGTCTCTGTGGAAGAGGCAATCAAAGTCTGGACACTCGACGGTGCTTACACCACTTTCGAAGAACACGAGAAAGGTTCTATAACACCCGGAAAACTGGCTGATTTTGTAGTTTTGCGTAAGGATCCTCGCAAAGTTTCGGTAGACGAAATTAAAGATATTATCGTTGACGCCACTTACGTTGGAGGCAAAAATGTTTGGCAAGCACCCTAATTCTTGCGAAAAAGTTTAGATTTCCAAATACATAAAAAAAGATACCTTCTATTTGGGAGGGTATCTTTTTTGTCTTGATTACCAAACCAATTGCTAATAATCTATTGTTGCAATTGCCGCAATTAAGTTCTTGAAATCATCGGGGTGCACATCTCCAATCGTTCCGATTCTAAATGTTTCTTTTTCTGATATTTTTCCGGGGTATATCACAAATCCTTTATTTTTTAATTCATTATAAAAAGAAGAGAATGAAAATGCAGGAGTTGGGTAAAGAAATGAACTAATTATCGGAGATTGTAAAGATGCATTAAGTAACGGAACAAAACCGATTGCTTGCATGCCTTCCATCAAAACCCGATGATTTTCCTGATAACGACAGTAACGGTTGGATATCCCACCTTCTTCATCTAACTCATCCATTGCTTGCATAAATGCCCTTACAATATGAGTTGGAGATGTAAATCGCCATTTCCCGGATTGTTTTTCCATCGTATTCCACTGATCAAAAATATCAAGAGACAAGCTATGCGCATTACCTTTACATTGAAGAATAGTTTCTTTCCTGGCGATAATAAATCCGAATCCGGGCGTACCTTGTAAACATTTATTTGAGCTTCCTATAAGAAAATCAATATTTAATTCTCCAATATCGTAGGGAATTCCGCCAAAACTACTTATTGCATCCACAATCAAACATTTGTTGTATTTTTTGACAACTGAACACAATTCTTCGAGAGGATTCAATAAACCTGTGGTTGTTTCACAATGTACAAAGGAAACATGCGTAATATCTGCGTTAGAACCTAAATAATCATCCACTTCCTGTGGAGCAACCATTTCTGTTTCATTCCATCTAAGGGTTTCATGTTGGATATTGGCATATACCGCAATTTCATGCATACGGTTTCCATAGGCTCCGTTGCTCAATATGAGTAACTTTCCATTGGAGGGAATCGCGCTAATGAGAGCTCCTTCTACCGAAAAAGTTCCGCTGCCTTGCATTAAAATACTCGTGTAATCGTTTTTTTGTCTGGTAGCTAAATCCACTAATCTCGTACGAATGTTTTGCACAATTTTTACGTTGTAATCATCATCCCACGTACACCAATCGCGAAGCATTGTCTCTTTAACGGTTTTCGAAGTCATTAACGGACCCGGAGTAAGGAGAATATAAGGTTGTTCCATTTTATAGTTTGGTATTTATTGAGTGAATAATTTCAGGTAATTCTGCAATTGTATTAATGACATAGTCTGCTCCTGCTTGTAACATATTATTCTTGATTATATTAATTTTTTCTTTCAAATCATTTTCGGGTATCCTCTTTGTTTCTTCTTCTGTTAGGCCTAAAATATTCCCGCCAAGAATGACGCCTATTGTCCAAACCTTGGCTCTGACTCCCTCTTTTATATCTTCTATTGTATCTCCCACTTTTACTACTCGATCTAAATATTGTACGTTGAGATTTATCATGTTTTGAAAAATCATGAAAGGTGCCGGACGTCCTGCTGGAAAGTCGTCGGGTGTTACACAGCTATCAACGTTATAACCTTTTTTTGATGCTTCGGGGCGAACAATCTTCATCATTTCAGCCGTATAGCCTGTTGTTGAACCTATTTTCACTCCTTCCGCTTTTAACCGCTCCAAAGTTTCTACAACTTGTGGAATCGGCGTGGTGTAATTTGACAGGTTAGTAAACAAGTATTTCTCAAAAGACATGTTCAAACTGTCTACATCCTCGTCACTCCAAACCCTTTGTTGTTTTTCTAAAAACAAGGTGTTAATACGCGGTGTTTGCAACAATTGCCGTATGTGCTCTCTTTTAGCCAATCCCATTGGAACACGAATTTCCTCAACAGTCATCTGTATTTGTAAACCATTGAATGCTTTGGCAAAAGCATCAACTGGAGCAAAACAACCAAAATCAATCGACGTTCCTGCCCAATCCATAATAATACATTCTACTTTTTTCATATTCAATATATTTTTTGTTTATGATAATTTCGTTTTTTTTGTTCATTCCGCGCATAACACAATACGAAATACTAATTGCTAAGACAGATATGATACTAATACTTATAGCCAATAAATTATAATAATCTAACCAATTGATTTCAAAAGGCAAAAAAGATTTTACAAAGAGGAAAATACAAGAAGCTAAATAGCCTAAAAAATCTGCGAGATAGATGAAAAATCCGACGTTACCAAAAATTTGAAAATTTGCGATAAAACGATCAAAGAAAATAGTTTGGAAGGCTAAATAAGCGCTATATATTCCCATACTTTGCAAGAAAAGCCAGACAATGGGCATCTCCATAAGTGAATTGAAAAACACAGAGGTTAGTAAGATAAGTAAAGAGCCTGTCATCATTATTGAAAGTAATATAAACATCGCCTTTTCATTATTATTCACTTTAATCATTGCTCCCAAGATTAGAAGTAATAGGATAGCTACGACTGAATCTATTCTTACAAACAGAAAAGGAGTCAGATTTATACTTGTATGATTTACTATATTAACCAAAAAATCCTCCTTTATATCGCGGAGAACAGTATACAGAATGTTTACAGTCAATAAAGGGATTAGTAAAGGAGCGTATTTTTTGAATAAGGCGATTCGTTGTTTTCCGCTTAGAGGTACCCGTTCGCTTCTTTCATGTTTATCTTGAGAAGTTGGTTCAGGCAATCTATTCAACAAGAAAGCTATAACGGTAAGAAGTGGTAACGCAATACCGCCGATTAGCGCAGGCATCCAAAAAGGATTAACTTCTAAATCAAGTAAAAATAATCCGAAAGATTTCGCTGCTCCGGAACTAATCACAATACTTATGCCGAGTAAGCTTGCCAGAATATCGGTAAATCTTCGTCCTTCAATATAGGCAAATAGGAAACCCCACATACACCCTAAAGACAAACCATTAAGAAATAAACAGAAAAAATTGTATGGGAACGGAATCAGTCCGAATAAGATTAAAGAAAATTCAGCTCCGGCTGCCGATAGGATTATTGCCGGTAATCGATTATTTCTTTTCAATTCAGAAATAATTTTTACCCCGTAAAACTTAGCAAGTAAATATCCTAATATCTGACTGATACTGATAATTATTTTGAAGTCCATTCCCCATAATTCATAGCCTTCAAAAGTTGCAGCTGTAAAAGCCTTTCTTAGCATATACACTAAAAAATAAACAAATAAAACGCTACCACCTCCCCAAAGAATAAATAGAATATTATTGACTTTTTGTACCCGCTTTATCAAAGGGTGTTCCATATAGAATGTTTTAATTGACAGCAAAAGTAAGTCACTTATCTTGTATGAAGAATGAATATTTTATGAATAAGGTATGAATATTTTTTATGATATTATTAATAACCTAAGTTACGTTTAAGAAAAGCTTTGCCTCACGGGTAAAAGAAAAAATACTATTATGAAAGTAAAAGCCTTTATTGAAAGAGGGAATGACAGAAGCCATGGGAAGATAATTCATTGAATTACGGAATTTCCTTGAATATCTCTGCCATCCGGGGTTTTTGTCGTCTCTCAATCCTTCGGAGAGCAATCCCTCAAGGCTCAGTTTATTCCTCAGGTAAGGCTGATCCTGAGCATCTTCGGCAGGACATGCTCCTCAGGTTATGCATAATAGTCGCGCAAACCTGGCTCTTCGGGATTTATTATTCGTCAGGATATACATAAAAGTTGCGCACACCTGGTGCGAAATTGCATTCTGCACCTGTTACCCCGCTTCTTCGGATTTGTAAAACCATTGTTATTCGAATGAACTCGCTTCTTTAAAATAATCCGTCCAAAACTCATCTCCGTTTGACTCTGGTCGGGCACAGTTCTCCAGAAAGGAGGTGTTCCAGCCACACCTTCCGGTACGGCTACCTTGTTACGACTTAACCCCAGTCATTGGTTTTACCCTAGGACGCTCCTCGCGGTCACATACTTCAGGTACCCCCAACTCCCATGGTTTGACGGGCGGTGTGTACAAGGCCCGGGAACGTATTCACCGCGCCATGGCTGATGCGCGATTACTAGCGAATCCAGCTTCACGGAGTCGGGTTGCAGACTCCGATCCGAACTGAGACCGACTTTAGAGATTAGCATCCGGTCGCCCGGTAGCTGCCCTTTGTATCGGCCATTGTAACACGTGTGTAGCCCTGGACATAAGGGCCGTGCTGATTTGACGTCATCCCCACCTTCCTCACACCTTACGGTGGCAGTCTCGCCAGAGTCCTCAGCTTTACCTGTTAGCAACTGACAATAAGGGTTGCGCTCGTTATGGGACTTAACCCGACACCTCACGGCACGAGCTGACGACAACCATGCAGCACCTTGTACCCTGTCCTTGCGGAAAACCGAATTTCTCCGGCGGTCAGGGCACATTTAAGCCCAGGTAAGGTTCCTCGCGTATCATCGAATTAAACCACATGTTCCTCCGCTTGTGCGGGCCCCCGTCAATTCCTTTGAGTTTCACTCTTGCGAGCGTACTCCCCAGGTGGATAACTTAACGCTTTCGCTAAGCCGCTGACTGTGTATCGCCAACAGCGAGTTATCATCGTTTACGGCGTGGACTACCAGGGTATCTAATCCTGTTTGATCCCCACGCTTTCGTGCATCAGCGTCAGTAAATCCTTAGTAAGCTGCCTTCGCAATCGGTGTTCTGTGTAATATCTAAGCATTTCACCGCTACACTACACATTCCGCCTACCTCAAGATTACTCAAGTAATTCAGTTTCAATGGCTGTTCTACAGTTAAGCTGCAGGATTTCACCACTGACTTAAATCACCGCCTACGCACCCTTTAAACCCAATAAATCCGGATAACGCTTGCACCCTCCGTATTACCGCGGCTGCTGGCACGGAGTTAGCCGGTGCTTATTCACGCATTACCGTCAGTCCCGGTCGCAACCGGAATGTTCTTCATGCGAAAAAGCAGTTTACAACCCATAGGGCATTCTTCCTGCACGCGGGATGGCTGGTTCAGGCTCCCGCCCATTGACCAATATTCCTCACTGCTGCCTCCCGTAGGAGTCTGGTCCGTGTCTCAGTACCAGTGTGGGGGATCTTCCTCTCAGAACCCCTAGACATCGTAGCCTTGGTGAGCCGTTACCTCACCAACTAGCTAATGTCACGCATGCCCATCCTTTACCGCCGAAACTTTAACTATCAAACCATGCGATCTAATAGTACTATGGGGTATTAATCCGCATTTCTACGGGCTATCCCCCTGTAAAGGGCAGGTTGCATACGCGTTACTCACCCGTGCGCCGGTCTCTCTGTATTGCTACAAATACCCCTCGACTTGCATGTGTTAAGCCTCCCGCTAGCGTTCATCCTGAGCCAGGATCAAACTCTCCGTTGTATAGAAAATTTTAAAATATGTTTCTGTCCTGACCCGACTTTCTGAAATCTTATTCAACAAGCTTTCCCAGCTTATCCTTTCGTAGTTCGTCTTCTTTCCTTCTCAATATCTTCAATGAACTCTGCTCTTCTTTTTTACCATCCACCCCAGTTTTTTCAGGCGAAAGTTCGGCAAAGGTAATCCATTTTTTCGATTCTCCAAAAACTTTTTTTTAAATCCTAAAAATCTTTCCCAACACCCTTTTCAACATCTATAACCCCGGTGAACGCCGAAACCAAACCACTAAAACAGCTACCCGATTTCGTGGTGCAAATGTAAACCGTTTTTAGTTCGCCACTTCATTCATCCATAAAAAAAATGGCTTTTTAATGCTTTTTCCCCATCTGATCTCCTATCTGCTATAATTTCAGTACAATAGATATGTTAATTAAATGTTAAACCCCAAAACAATCCCATAAAACCGCAATAATCCCATATAAATGCAAGAGAAACCCGTGGCTAAACCATCTCAGAACCGAATACTTCGGCGAATTTTTCAAGAACAAGCTCCTTTGCCCGCGTAAAATCCTGCCTTGAACCCAGCTCTTTTTCGAGTGAAGTGACCCCTTTATCAGAAAATCCGCACGGATTGATGTGTTTAAAATAC